>Ga0207110_10052_pt1 | contig 27479 bp, 26 predicted proteins | sample Alteio_BWMinHeat_74_FD_153582 | JGI IMG/M metagenome (GOLD analysis project Ga0207110, IMG submission 153582) | Enriched cells from forest soil in Barre Woods Harvard Forest LTER site, Petersham, Massachusetts, United States -... | ecosystem: Environmental > Terrestrial > Soil > Temperate forest >...
GCGTCCGGTGAGTGAGTCGAACTCAGTTCCAACAAATACTGCCGTAGCGGCTTCAGGAACGGATGAAATCCCGGCTTTTTCCAACAGTTTCGGCACACCTGCCCACTTGTCGGCTTTCGCGCCGCCTCTGGCCAAGTGATAAAGCAGAGTCAATGCGTGAGTTTTGCCGCCGCCGAACTGGGTCGCCATGTTGAAAACAGCTGAAGTCTCGGTTTTTTGTCCCGACAGGCGGCGAATGACCTGAGCGCCAAGCGTTGTCAGTGTTTGCGTAAGATAGGTTCGCTCGAAGAACTGATCGGGCCTCTGATAGTCCGCAGGTGCGCGCCCGTCGCGCACCTGATCGAGGTGGACCGCAAACTCCGCAGCGTCGAGGGGCTTCCCTTCGCGCAAATCGTCGCGCGGGGTCACAACCTTGTACCAGGGTTTGAGGGCCATTACTTGTCCTCCAGTTTCAAGCTCGACCGAAACGTCCTACGTTGGTGTCGAATATCCAATCCTTAAAGAAGCCATAGGGAAATGTTTTCGAATCATTCCGCGAACCGACAACTACAAGGGTCTCCCCAAGTAGCACGGCGCGTTCCGAAAGTTCCATCGCCTGCATAGCCTCAACAGAGAGGTGTCGAACGAGCTTCGCTCCCTCGGGTCCATCTTGGCGGTAGCAGAAGACAACGCGCAGTTGTGCTCGAATGCATAATACTTTCCACAATGAATAGGCAACGCGGTCGTCAGTAACGCTGTTTTCCAATTCAAACACAGCAACCGGAAATCGCCATCGCCGTACTCCGACCGGCTCGAAGGCAATTGCATCGAGCCCTAAGTATTCTTGTCGCGAGACGGGCAGTAAGGTCGACCGATGTCCCTTCGCGGCCCCTTTCCAGTTCATCCCCTCGCAAGTGGCGACCACAACCGCTGTCAACGCTCGCGTCCATTCGCCAAGTTGTACTTTCATCGCCGCGTCACGCAACAACCCTGCGGCTTCGTGACCGCGAACTGTCTCCATAAATGTGGCGAACCAGCGTTCGGCAAGTGCGTGGGTCATCAGAACCCCAGCCCCTTCTTCCTTGCCAACACGCCTTCCACCCAGCGTCTTTCATCAGTTCCTTTCGGGTAGAGGGCTAAAAGTGCCTGCGCCAAGCGCCAGAATCGTTGATCTTGTCCGGCGCCATCGCTAACCAAGAAACGCTTGAGCGCTTCCCCTCGACCCGCTGCGAAGAGGATCATAGTTTGGTGAATTCGGTCGAGCACGGTAGCCCCCAATTTCGACGCGCTCTTTTCTCCCCATCCGCCTTCGGCCTGCTCAGAGTCTCCCAACACATCCAGCAGGGCGAGTTGTTTAGGTTTGCCCTTGCGTTTCGTTGGAGTTGCGCCTTGATCTTTGCCAAAGAGATGATTGGCACGCTCAGAGACCGGGAGAAGTCGAGCCTTGTCACCACGGATTTCAACGAGGGTATTCAGGTGCTCCAAGTGCGCGCCGAGACCTTGGGCAATTTTTCGGGCGGCATCATATTCCAATACGAAGCCACTCATTTTCAGTTTCTTGCCTGAGTCTTCTTCTTCCGCTTCGGCCTCGTCATCTGCGGTTTCCAGATCGCTTCCGTTTGCGTCGGTCGACAGAGTCCAGAGCCACATCGCCGTTAGGCGCGCATCTTCCTCAAAGCCCGTTGCGTCAGCTCCCTCAAAAATCATATTGAGCGCTTCTTTAGCCACAGCAGCCCACACGTATTCGAGATATTCTTTTAGTGGGACTCGTTCACCACTCGCTTTTTCTACGCGAGCGTATCGAGAGAATATTTCCAGGGCCGGGCCCAAGCAGGCAAAGATCGCATCGGCCCCCACTATGCCTTCTGTTGCCAAGCGTGGCATCCATTCGTGAATGCGTTTAGGGAGTTCTGTTAAGACATCGCGCCAATCACCAACCGTATTCACTCCGGAAATTGCGTCATCCTTTATGCGGGCACGGCACACCAAATGAACTGAAGACGCCAGAGCGGCTGAATTGTTGGCTCGAAGTCGTCCTGGTCTTTCAGTATCAATTGGCCAAGAGCCGGTGACGACCCACCCGGCATCTATCATGGCCTTAATTTGAGTCTCCCATCCGGTCGTAGTCTTATGGGCAAAGACAACTAACCCAATCCCTTCCGGGCTTAGCATTCTTCGCCCCTCGGACATAGCTTCCCTCATTAAATCCTCAAAATATTCTCTCGTTTTGTAAGAATATTGGACGTTCCTCTCCGCCAATTGCACAACTTCACCCTTCTTGGGTGAGAGGTTATCGAGAAAGAGTCCCTCGTGGTATTCCCCGATTGTGCGCTTCAGCCAAACATAAAAGAAATCCGAGAGATCCGCATATGGGACCGCATCGTAGTAGGGTGGATCAGTCACGAACGCCTGGGCGCTGTCGTTCGGAAGAGGGTGCTTGCATGCCGATGCAAGCTCAGCATGACCTTCAGATCCTATCGAACCTCCTTCACGTTCGATTACGCGGCAAATCCAGTCAATCGCTCCAAGATAGCTTCCCGATGCGTCAGCGAACCCATTTACTTCAGCGTAGTCCCAGATTATGCCGAGAGCTTGTCGCCCAAACGTGTGAGCAACAAAATCACCGGCCCAAACGGCTAGCGAACTCCAATAATCTGCACATCGATCAACTGCAAGGGCCAGGCATGTTCCAACCGCAATCGCAAGTCTCCGGTCACCAGTCGTGTAAATTTTGTTGATCACGGCTCTTGTCTGAGCGACTAGCACAGTCAACGCGAGAGCTTGACGTTTATTGAAAAGTTTTCCCCATTCGTCGACCCCAAGGAGATTAATGTTGAAGATGCTCCGCAAATACGGGAGAGGCTCGTCCGGAATATTCGGCCTGCCCGAACCGGTGTCAGGAATACTTTCTAATTGGCGGCTGGCCGCTCGAAAAGCCTTCATGTCGCGTTCGGAGGCCACACGGAACACCGTTCGAGCGTGCATAGGATTCTGAACCGCAACAGCCAATAGGCGGCCGTCATCGGCTCCTCCACCTCTCGTTAGGAACTGCCTCCTTACGTTTTCTGCAGGGGTCGTGTACCCGCAGATTTGACATGTGGCCGAACTTCTTCGCACCGTGCCTTCACCGACTTCCCTTGGCTTGGGGTTTTCGACAATCTCAAAATCAATCCGCTTACTATTTGGCCTCGCAAGAACCCGCAACGCGACCGAGTCGCTGCCCTTCTTAACCAGCCACAAAGATCGAAGAAGTGGAATTTCCGCCCCACAGCTAGGCCCTTCACAAGTGATCGTACGTGCCCAGAGATAGGCGATTGGTATAGATCCGTCTGGATCTGACGGATAGACATCCACGAGTTCTCTTTGAGCATTCTCCTTGATCAAAGCACCCCACTTCTTGAGTTCGTCAGCGAGTTGCTTGCCATACCTAGGGATGTACTCCAACAAAACCTTATTCAGAAGAACTGCAACGGGATTCAAATCGCTAGCAAAGGCGTCCGCACCTACGCGCAGCGCTTCGAGAGGGATTGAGCCACCACCAGCGAAGGTGTCGACAACTAACGGTTTCGTGCCGGGGGCACCACCTAATGCCACGTGTGCCGCCCGAGTCAGTGCGTGGCTGGTTTCCAAATATTCTCTGACAGTAGAATTATCCCAATTGGAAAAATCAGCTATAAAATCGAGCAGAGCAAAGCGCAATACGTTCCAATGTACTTCTTGGGCCGAATCCAGACCACCAGATGTCGCAATCTTCTGCCATTTGGGCCAGCTTTCATGCGAGCATTGTGCCGCCAGTTCCTTGTTGGTGGTTGCTTTCCGCGCGAAAGCGTTGATTAGACGAGAAGCATCATCACGAAAACTTTGAGGGCAAAGCGGGTCCACGGGATCAGGCCATAGCGCCGCGCAAATGACCGCCCGGCAGGCTGCCAGCGGTCGCCTCGCCCACCAGATATGCATGGTTGAGATATGCCCGTGCCGAATACTTTTCTCGCGCCGCGCATGCTCCGAAATACGCTTAATTGGGAGGTCCACTTCGATCAATCGCTTGGGATACGCGGTCATTGTCTGGATGCTTCTTTAATCAGCTGGCTGAGACTCGTAGTCTCGATTTCCGGCAAAGCTTTGACGTACGCACGAGCCATTTCGGAGACCAGTGCTGCCTCAGTTTGGTGAATCCGCGTTGCTAGTCTCTGACACCATTCATGGTGATTGACGCCAGCGAGACCGGTCTCGAAATCGCGCAACTCTAAACCGTAGGAATCCCTTATGAGATTTCGGACGGCGGTGGAATCAAACAACTCTCGTTCCGGCGGCCTCGTGCCTGGCAACTTGAAAATATTGGCTCTTGGATTGGCCCCCTTATCTCCGTCCAACACCGCCGCAATCGGAAGTCCCGTTGCCGCTACCGTCCTAATCGCTGCGCTTATCTCCGACGCTCCTCCCGCTGCATGTATTCCAACAGTCGAAAGAAGGGTTGCGTCACCCTTTCTGAGTATCTCCGTGAGAATCGCACGGGCCACTTCGTCTTCGACAAGTACTTGCAGTGCCTTGTCGCGTCCTTTCGTCATCAAACTGTTCGCTTCCACCGCCGTCAAGCCTCGGATTACATCAATCCCATTGGGACCAGAATGCAGATAAACCCTTGACTCCGATGGCAGCGCCGCCAACATAGGCTCGCTATGAGTCGTAACAAATACCTGATGCCCCTTCCTGGAGCAGACATCAACTAAATAGCAGCCGAACTCATGCTGTGCATGGGAATGAAGCGAAATCTCGGGCTCCTCGATTAACACCAAACTCTGCGTTGGGAGCGACTCTATCGTCTGTATCAGATATTGACTCCTCGCCTCCCCGTAACCCATATGTGCTTCCGAGTACTCGCTTGCACCTCGCCTAACACGGGCAACGGCGCGTCTCTGATTGGCATACGAGACGATGTTCATTTGCATGCGGTCGTACTGCCTATCGAGAACTCGACACGTCCAAGTCTTGATGTGAGCCGCCACATCTTCGGAAGTCTCCACGGTAAGTTCATTGACATGTCTAGCGACTGCATCTCGTTGTTCAATCCATGGCAAATAACATGCAACCCACGCGAATTGCACAACTCGTTTCAGCCTACGCCTGTATCCCGACCACTTCGAGGCAACCCTGGAAATCGTCAGTGACTTCGAAGACCGATCTTCTTGCCAAAACTTATATTCCACTCTTGCAGTGTCCGCGAATGGATTCGGGTCAAGTGTTCCGGCGTTTAGAAAGGTTCTTACGTAATATCTCGGCCAATTCTGGTCCGGATTTGTATAGGCCACCGCAGCAAGCTGCAAGAGGGTCGATTTACCAGTTCCGTTGAGCCCGCAGAAGGCCGTTATGGGACTGCGAATCTCTACTAGGGTGTTCAAATGACACCGGAAGCCCTGAACATGCATTTGCATAAGGACATGTCCAAAATTCGCGAATCTGTGTTCATCCCCAAACTTCGTTTGGAGAGTGGACCGCGGATCGCTCATTGCGCTGCACGCAGTATGATTTCAGCACTGGTGTGATAGTGCTCGACTCGCACGATTGGCTCCCATCCTAGCCGTGCGGGGTCCTGTACAATATGAATTGCAGGCGTCGAGGCGCAGCTGAAGACCGCGTAGAGCCAATAGTCCTTTTTCAATCTCTCGGAAGTCTTGTATTCGTTCGAGCTGAGTGCAATCTCACCTACCGCAGCACGACCTTTTACTTCAATAAACCTGACTTCAATTGCCGTCTGGGGATCTTCGGGATGGGGTCTGCGTGAGATGAGATCAAAACCGCGATTGTCCTTTTCTACGCTTTCGACTTTCCAACCTCTGGCCTCTTCATGGGCGATAACTGCTCGTACCGCGATCCGCTCGATTTCTTCGTCCCGCACCATCGGTGCGATTCCGGGCGACATCCGTTCGGGATGGGGAAGAACCCAGGCCCTTCCGTGATGACGAATGTCGGAAATGGTGCAGTGCCGCTCTTGCTTCAGTTCCACACGCCGCCTCTCTAGACGCCCATTAAGTTCGTCCAGGCGATCTTCCGTTGTCTTGATATTTGCTGCCAGAAGCGGAGTAGCGTCACCCTTTTGTTGCTGCTCCAGCAATTCGGCCATGTGGAGATTTTGCCGGTCAATCAAAGCGTTAAGGCTAATTTCGACATGGGTGGCGATTGTCAAAGTCTCCTTCTCTCGCTGCATCGATATCTCTTCTAGGAAAGGCTGGAGAGCCTCCTCAACTACGGCGTGTTCCACCCGAGTAAGATCAGGCAGGCTGGAGTCGTCCGGCGTCGCACTGCCTTGCTGAGCTGGAACCAAGTCCAAGAACAAGGTCGGCTGGCGCACTGTCATCGCGCCGGTCATTTCTGTCTGAACAACGAACAGTCGCCGATGTAAGACATTCCCCCTGCCATCGCGAATGGCGGCAGAAAATACGTCGAGACGACACGGCTGCTTTGTATTGATATCGAAGAAAACTCCGCCGCGAGAAAGATCATCCTGCACGCGCTCCCAAACATCTTCTCGCACGCATTCAAACAGCGCGTGGCCTGGTGTTATCCATTCGAGGGTCGGATCATCTGTCAGGAACCTCTTGTCGAAGGCTGCCTGTTTATATTCGCGGCCTAATTTCCCAAACCGATTCTCCAGCCGTTCTCCAAGGGGCCAGAGGGTGCGGGGGATTCGGCCAATGCGATAGATGTGTTTGTCTTTCTGAATTTCCTTTGGATAGAGACCTGTTACCGGAGCTGCTTGTAGGAAGAAGTCTTCGACAACCTCAGGCACGAGACGACGCTCTTTGGCTTCCGCCGATTTGCCGAGAATGGCCGAAAGGTTCAGTTCCCGCTTCGCAAGGCCCTCCAGCGCCGAGTGTGTGATCTTTCGGAATCGGTCTGTATCCACTTGTTCAACGATCCTGCTCTTGATCACTTCTTCCGTGAGGTTCCGGGCATACATGTCTCGGAGCATTCTTTCAAGCTGATTAGAAGAAAACACATCTCCCAGCACATTGAAGACGGTACCCGTGCGCTTAGGGTCTAGGTCGTCTTCGATCTTCCTAATGCGCTCAAATAACTTCTGGAGGACTCTGCCCTCACGAGTATTCGTCGACACGAAATTCAGGATCAGGCAGTCCTTCTCCTGTCCATAGCGATGAATTCGACCCATTCGCTGTTCGAGCCGCATTGGATTCCAGGGGATGTCATAGTTGACCATCAACCAGCAGAATTGAAGATTGATTCCTTCGCCTGCGGCTTCTGTCGCGACAAGTACCTGGCAATTTTCACGGAATTCGCGTTCGGCATAGATTCGAGTTCCGAGACTGTCGCGATCTCCGATTTTCATGCCGCCGTGAATCTGAGTGACGGACAAACCCCACTTCACCAGTTTTCCCAGTGGACGCCCTTCTTTGCCGTCACCAGCGAGGAAATCGAGAGTGTCTTTGTGTTCGGTGAAAAGAAGTAACTTCATCTTGGGATCGCTAAAAACGCCCCGCATGGTGAGTACATCCTTCAGCACAACCAGTTTTCGCTCGACCTCTCGCTCCTCCAGCTCACATGCTTTGACGATAAGATTTCCTAGTTGAAGGATCTCCTCCCGAAGAGCCACAGGGTCGACCGATGCAACCACATCTTCTAGTTGTGCAACGATTTCCTCGCGCTCCTCTTCAGGTAGATCCTCAAAATCCTCCGGCAGCTTTCGACTGATTTGTTCCTGTCGGTAAGCCTCCGGATCGGCAAGAATCTTCTCGCGCTTGCCTTTCATCCTTTCCAAGGTCCGACGTACGGCATACACGCTCGAAGCAAATCGGCGCTGCAACATGGCCATCGTGAAACCGAGAGCACGGCCACGCGGGGAATCATCGGATGCGGCCTTTATGGACTGGTCCTCTACGTAGCGGGTCAGCGCGTCGTAGAACTCCCATTCGTCATCGTCAATTTGGAATTCAGTTGTCTGAACGTTTCTTTTGGTAAAAAGTGCTTTTACCTTGCCCGTTTCAGGGTCAGGAAAAGTAACCAGGGCCTCTTTGATGCGCCGCAGATAAAACGGAGCGTCGTGCCGTTTCATTGCCTCTTCCAGGCTTTGCACGTCTCCGTATACATCCTTGTCAAGCAAGCTGAGAAAGAGGCAAAAGTGTTCAGGATCTCCCTTGTGCGGGGTCGCTGTCATCAGGAGGTAGTGGTCAGTACGTTCGGATAACGCTTCGCCAAGCTGGTAGGCAAGCGTTTTCTTGTCTGTGCTGTAGGCGCTCATCTTGTGAGCTTCATCGACAACGATCAAATCCCATTGGCTACGCAGTAGACTTTCGTTTGCATCATCGACGCGGGATACCCAGGACACAGATGTGATGACCTGATTCTTTTCCTGCCACGGATTGGAACCGTAGTTCGCGCGAAGCACATCGCTTCTAATGATTTCGAAATTCTCTCGAAATTTATCTTTCAACTCTCGCTGCCACTGAAAAGACAGGCTGGCTGGCGTAACGATGAGAGTACGTTTGATGAGGCCACGTATCTTCAATTCCTTGATCAACAGCCCGGCCATAATTGTCTTGCCTGCACCAGGGTCGTCCGCCAAAAGGAACCGGATTCTTGGAAGCTGAAGAAAATAGTCATAAACAGCCTCAAGCTGATGAGGCAGGGGGTCTACGCGGGCAATCGACAGCGCGAAGTAAGGATCGTATTCGTAAGCCAGCCCCAATCGGAGCGCTTCGACACCCAATCGGAATCTTTGTGGGTCACCATCAAAAGCCGTATTGTCAGAAGCCGCGACTAGCGTAGCCACCTGTTCGGCGTTCAGTATCGGCTCGTGCACCTGACCCGTGGTCAGGCCCTTTCCAATTAACTTGACGGACTGGCCCATCGGAATCAAAAGGATCACGTGAACGGGTTCCGGGAAGATTGGACCTCGCACGACGGCGTTCGGCTTCAATTGATCAATTCGCATGGGCAAGTCGGCGCTCGCAGAGCGTCCAAACGATGAAGATGGGTCTGATCCAGCCAAAACTCTGCGGGGAACGTGAATCCTATCACAGGAGGGGTGCAGCGGCATTAGTGCCCCGGTCTGGGATTCAGAAGGCTTCTTTTCTGAACCCGACGTGTACCAAATGAAGTGTTTTGATACGGCGAATAGTGAACAGGACTAGCCCCGATTATTCAGATTTAGGTCCCCTTTACGGAATCCCGTGACCCCTTTTCGGAAACGTGCGTCGCCATTCAAGATGGCTGACCCCCTGTTTCGGGATTTTGTGCGCCCGTGTCCTTGGCGGTTTTTCCCTGAAGTTGGGGAGCACGTGGGGAAATCCCGGGCGGGTCTGAACTTAGGGTACCCATTTTACGATTTTCAAACCGCCTTCATTGTGAGGCGCATTCTTTTTAGATTGGGTGTTGCGGCGTGACCCGTGGGGCATTGCAAGGAGCGGTTTGGCAGGCACGGATGTGCAATCGCGCGGTTCTTCGGGTGCAGGGCTGGGGGTGGGGACGGTCAAACGGGAATTAGGCTACGACGGTCGCTTGACGATGCCGTAGATCGTCATGTGTGAAACGCCGAGCCGCTTCGCGACCTCGCGAAAAGACTGCCCACATTCATGCAGCTTCTTCGCGCGCTCAACGAAGCGCGGATTGACCTTGCCGCACGGATGGCCAAGAACCTTGCCCTTGGCCTTGGCATTGCGGAGTCCAGCTTTCACGCGCTCACGGATGAGGTCACGTTCGAATTCTGCAAAGGACGCGAGCATGTTGAACTGCAAGCGGCCGTTTGACGTGGTTAGGTCGAAGCCATCCTTCAGGGAGATAAACGCCACGCCTGCCTTCTGAAAGCGAGCAACGGTGGTCGCGAGGTGAATTAGCGAGCGGCCAAACCGATCTAGTTTCCACACCAATACAGCATCGAATCGGTGCTTGGCGGCAGCGGCGAGCAAATCGTCGAGGGCGGGGCGGCTCTGCTTCGAGCCGCTGGCGCGGTCTACATATTCCTTGGTGATGGTCCAACCTCGACTGAGGCAGTGCTCTCGCAACTCTCGGAGTTGGACCTCGGGATCTTGGTGGCCGTTCGTGGTGCTTACCCGCGCGTAGAGGGCGACCTTCATCGCCGTGTCTCCTTTCAACGGAGATCAGCGTATACCAATAGGGTAATGATGTATATTGATAAATGTCACATTACAGACGAGACTACGAAATCATCCAAGTTGTTGCCAAACCAACAGGTTTGAGGAAACAACCGCGAAAACAAAGGGATTTGTCAGGGTCTTAGGGAATTGCGGAAGGTCGGCTACATCGGGGACGGTCTACCGGGCGTGTTTTTGTGGCCTTCAACCGTGTTTTGGTGAGGATTAGAGGATATTGCGGCCGTGGCCAGGGGATTCACCGATGGCCGATTTTGGGCCGGTTTTGTCGGGAAGTTGCCTAGTCAGGTGAGCGAACCAGCTTCTTGTCATCATCATCTTTGTAATCCTAACCAGAAAAGGGAACACAAGACCCATGGTGCGCGGAACACGGTGATTTATAGGAAGGCCTCACCTGGGTCCGATTGGGGCGTCCGAAAGAGCCTTGGCCACGAACCTGAAATGGATGGGTGCTAACCCGAATCTAATCAGCAGGGCTGCATCATCTGCATCATTTTTGGGAGTCGATTGGTTGGGGAGACTACTGCATCATCTGCATTACTATCTGCCCCGGTGAAAATGTCCTGTGATGATTGTTTGAAAGTGGCTATCACTATCCCTTTTTAAGTGGCCCGTGTCGCGTGCAAATATGATGCAGCTGATGCAGGAGGGGAATTTACCCCGCTCAAAACGGCACCCTGCCGTCGTCCCTTGCCGTGGAGGCTGGCGGCTCGAAGCTCCCAACCCGTACCACCTTCCAGTAATACCGATCTGATCCACCAACGCCTGTGCCCTTGACGAGCTTATAGCCGCCTTCGACGCGGTCACGCATATTCCGAAGGCGCCAGCCGATCTCACGCGCGTTCCATTCGCCCTTAGCGCCCAAGAGTTGACGACGGGTTTCGCTGAGCGGGTTCTTTTCGATCTCCTCCAGGCGAATTGCCTTGTCGCCGACCTCGTCGTACCAAGTCGCCAAGAGCCCGACCGTGGCCTCGCGCTCAGGATCGTCAGTGATGACGGTCTGGCATGTGATTTTAGGATCGGCGTATCCGAGCCAGACGAGGCAGCCCGCAACCAGTCGGTCCCAATCCTCAAAGCCACCCCACGCTGCGCGTGAGAGCGACCAGGGCTTACCGGCTAGCACGAAGGCGCGGAGCGCGGTGAGCGCCGCCGTGACCAATTCCGGGTGGTTGCGCGTGGCGCATTCCTCCGGCTGAAAACCAAAATGCCGTGCTTCGGGATGTTCCACATTGGCGTCGATGCTGACGAGCAGCGAGCGCCATGCCAGGTCGCCCGTGACGAGCAGGTTATTGCCCGTCGCAAAGAAAACGGCCCGGTTATAGAGCGTGACGTCCTCGCTGCGGCCGAGCCAGCGATCCGTTAGAAAATTATTCGTTACCAGCGGCGCAAACTTGGCGCTGCGGAACGGTTGTGCGATGTTGTCGATGAGCACGACGCGGTCCTGGTGCAACAGGAGCGGCAAGAGCGTCTTGCCGAATTCCTCCTCATTCCGATAGTGAATCGTCGTGGGTTTGTGCCCGGTCATGGCGCGCGTTGTCGCATCGGCGATCTTGGTCTTACCGGAACGCGGCTTGGGTGCCTTAATGGCGAAGAGCGGCACGGCCACCGGAAGGGCCGCGCGCGCCGCGATGGTTAGGCAGGCGGCAAGCACAACGCTGTAGGATGGCGTTTCGTACCACGGTTGCTCGTCCCGCTCCTTGATGAACGGAAACTCGCAGAAGATCGGCTCGAATTTCTTCAGCGCCTCGCGGGCATCATCACGGGCCGGTTGAGAGGGAACACGCGGATAGTTGCTACCGGCCGCGAGGAACAGCACGCTGCTCCGTAGCTCATCAGGCGCGTCGTGAACCTCGCCTGAGGGTAGCAGCACCGGGGTATTCACGAGCATGTCGAGGCGCGGGAAGGGCACCTCATTCGGATAGTTTTTGACGTGCTCCTGGATGTGTCGGCCCAAAACGCTAGGCGCCTGGATGACGACGTGTCTGCCATTAGCTTCCTTGACGAAGCGCCCGTGCTTATCGAGGTCACGGTCGATGGTCTCGCGCGAAATGTCAACCAAGATGACGCTGGCGTCATCACGTGTGATCGGAACCTTCGTCGGTGATGTGGATAATCCCTGTGGCTCCACGCTACGGGCCGGGGAGGGCATCACCAAGCGGCGGTTGCTCTCGTAATACTTGCCCCCAATCGCGCGCAGCACATCCTCAGCGGCGAGCATGGCCGCCTGCAACTGCGTGGGGCCATAAAGGATGCTACCGCGGAGTCGGGCTTCCTGAATCGCGTCTTCGATGAGCTTGTTGACATTAGTAGTCTGCCCCAGTACTCGCAGGATGATCGGTTTCGCGGCGGCGGTGGTTAGCCCGTGCTGATCAATGAAGTCCTCGAGGCAGTAGACCCCGGGCAACTTAAGGCGAGCGGAAAACGCTGCTTCAAAGCGCCGGGCTTGCTCTGGCGAGATGGAGGGATTGCCCTCAGGTTCGAGGTATTCGGCTAGATGCGCACGTAAGGCGAGATTATTCGCTAGGTGAAAAACCTCGTCGGCGGACTGCTCGCCGTGCTGGTGGGCTGGCGCGGCAGCCCTCTCGGTTTGGAGCTTCCGCCATGCGGGATTGATCGTTCGCCCAGAAACGTGGTGAATCCATTTGGGTACCTTGGTCGGTTTGGGCTCGGGCGGCAGCGGGACGTCGTCATCGAAGGGATCTTCGGGGACCGTCGGCGGCTTGGGGTTCGCCGGTGCCGACGCGGGCACCTCGTCCTCGAACTGGTCGGGGACTGGCGTCAACTCGGGCATGGGCGCCGGTGCCGTGGGCAGGTCGGGTTCAAAATCCGGGGCCGTAGGCTCGGCGCTCGCCTCTCCTAGAGGGTGCTTGGTGATGCCGCAGGGCGTGCGGTGATCGGCGCAGGCTTTCCCGAGCTCGGCCTTTTGGCTCTCGTAACACTTAATACAGTTAGGATCACTGCGTAGGTTGCAGCGCAGGCAGGTAGGATCGTAGCCGAGGGGCGTGTTACTTTTCTCTTGGGGGTCGGTACTCATTGTGGGAATTCCCTCCGTTTGGAATTTTCTGCGTGGTCATCTTGCGGATCAGGTCGGGTCGCCCCGCCTGAAAGTCAATCTGGATGTAGCCGAATTGTCGCCGCTGCTCGAATTCGTTTAGGATTTCATCGAGCTGACGGTGTAACTCTTGTCGATCCACTTCATCCTCCCTTTGCGTTTCACCGATCCGGGTTAAAATGGCCACTCATTCTTGCCAGAGTTCTCGAAGGCAGCAGCTTCGGTATCACGTAACAGGAATTGAGCCATGAACCAGATTTCCCTACCGGTAGCGCGAGATCTTTGGAGCAAGCTACTCAATGAACGCACCCCATTAAGAGTTTTGCTCGTAACAACATCAGGTGTGCGCGTTCGCTTGCCAGGATTCATCGACAGCATTACGCCGGCTAGAGGCTTAATGATCTCAGTGTCGGGGCCACCGGTTGATGCAACACGTGGCCTTCTCTCCTGGCCTTTAGCCGATCGCGACTGTGAGTTCCTATATGGTGAACAACGCGAACTTCCCGAAGAAGATCGCACAAGCAATGTAGATGAGTCAGTCTTGATTTTGCATTGCCGCGTATCTGGCGAAAAGCTGATGTTATTTTTCACGGTCTGATAGTCTCTCCCGAGATAACTTCTATGGCACTGGGGTCACGTTACGCACGGTGCGCCACCTCGTGCCGGGTCGCTACTTCAATGATGTCGCCGAGCGCATATTCATCGGGCGCTTCCCACGTAGCTGGCTGAAGTCCCATTAGATCGAAGGCCCGGTAGAGCTCCGCCCGTCGCCGGCCGAGCGCGGCGCTCAGCTCCTGAACCGTGACCGTCTGCCGCTCCGCGTGCGCCTCACACCAGACCGCGATTTCAATGATGAGTGGCAGTGCGGCCTCAAACTCGTCCGTCATCCTTCATGTGCTCGCTGGCGGTTATAAACGGCGAGCTGCTCCGCGATGTGCGCCTCGCACTCTTCCGGCGTGTGCGTCGCGCAGAATTCGCGTGAGCGTTCCTGGATCGTGCTGAACTTCCCATCGTCCAACATCTCCAAGCGCGCGTAATCCATCACCGCGTCGAAGCGCTCGTCGATATCGAGGTTCTTCTCCAACCGTTTGGCGAGACGCTCTTGCTCCAGGTCGGCGTAGTCGCGGCCGATGAGCTCAAACTCGCCACGGGCGACGTTGTAGTCTCCGAATGGTCCGCCGCGGGTGCCATACCCGCTCGTCCCGTTGAATTCCACGATGAAAAAACTGAGCGTGTCGACGTCACGTCCGAGGAAGATCAGGTGTTGTCCCGCCCAGCAGATTCGCTGTGCCGAGAACGTGTGGCAGTTAAATTCTTTTCGCTTCCTCATACTGGCCGTCCTCCTAAAAACTTCATGATGACCGCGCCCATGTTCTGAAAGGCTCGCGGCTGTTGGCGCCGTTGTTGGACCGCGCCCCGCCGCTTTTTGCGGCACTCACCGCACCGCATCGGCGGCTTTAAGTCGTGCGCTAGAAAAAACGTTTGCTCGCCCTCGTTAAAAACAAACTCTGCGCCGCAATCGCGGCACTCGAGAATTTGGACGCCCATGAGTTAACTGCCCGGCTTGAGGTCATCGGTGGTGGGCGGAGCCATCTGCTGAGCACGTGTTGACCCGGCGTTCGGATCGGTACGCGCAAATGCACCGGCTTTGAAGGTTTCCTTGTGAGTGACGTTCTGCTTGCGCCCGGTGTGAGCCTCTCTTTGCCGCTCGTTAGGGACGACCTTTCTACTGCCTGCGTACTTGTTCGGTGCTACGTTTTTCTTCCGTGCCATGTTGCGGCGCTCCTTTCGAGATCAAATGCGAATCGCTGGATCTGAGCCTTCGGGATATTCCCGTGACGGCTTTCCCGGTAGGTTGGACAGCTCTCGGCGCTGCCGCCCGGCGAGCAGTGCGAGTTTTCGGTCTCTCTGCTTCCGCGCGTGATCGCTTAAGCTCCAATCATCAGTAAGCTTCGCCAGGACTTCCTTTTCATCGGCACTCGGTGGGATTTGGGCGATGCCAGCCACGTCGGGTAACTTAAAGGTCGCGGGAGCGCCGGGTACGGGGCTGGGTGCCTGCGGTAGCAGCCCGCGTGTGGCGAGATCGTTATAAGCGACCTCCAGGTTCCACAGGGTTAGCGGTAGCGACCCGACGCCCGCCCGTTTTGCCTCTGCTGCGAACCAAGCCTCGAAGATGTTCTGGGTGAAAGCGGACAGGTATAGGTCGGGGTGGGCAGCGACAGAGGCCTCCACGTTGGCGCGTTCGGCTTTGGCGGAGATCGGTTGTAGGTCGAGTGACGGAATCATCGCACGTCCTCATTGCCGCCCCGTTTGAAGTCCTTGCGGACCTCTCTTTGCAATTCCTCAAACGTCATCTTTAAGGCGCGTTGAGCTTCCTCGGAACCGAGTTGTAATGCTTCGGCTTGTGCTTCACGCTCCAATAGCGCCTCCTCATCGGGCCAGACGACGGCCGAAGGCATTGTTGGAGGATGAAGGCTGGCACCGCGCGTGCTGATGCGACCACCCGTTACCGGATCGCGCCGGTACCGTTGCTCAAAGTTGTTGCTTGCGAGGCCCTCTTGGTAGGCGGCCTTGATGGTCTCGGGGCAAACCTCCGCCCCGTTTTTCAGTTGTTTTTGCACCAGGCGGTTGAGCGCCTCAGCGTTGAATTCGGAGTTGAAGAAGTCCACCGCGTACGTCTGCATGACTGCCCAAACGCAGGCATAGAGCGTGGAAAGGTTGATGGTGCGCGCGGGCTGCTTCACTGCGGCGCGCGAGGCATCCGATTGTTTTTTTAGTTCAGCGGTCTTGGCGTCGAGTTTGACCCCTGAGGCCGTCGTCAAAGTCGCCGACTGACCGGTCCAGCGCTCGTGCTGTTCTTGCCGCTTGGCCTCACGCTGACCTTGAGTGTTGCTCGCGGCAAGCGCCTGACGGCGGGCCTGGTCGTTTTTATCGAATTGATTTTGTTGGTCGGACGCTAGTGATGTTGACTGCCTAGGGCCTGGTTTTTCGCTGGGATCAGCTAAGAGGGGTTGCTTCACTTCACGGCGCTTTGCGATGCTTGCTTGCAGTTGATGTTTTCGGGCGCGTGCGTGGGGATTCAATAGGTAATCGGGGGTGCTCAGCAGTATTTCCTCTTCTTGCTTCATTCTCATTTCTCGTTTCTCGTCGCAGGGTCCGGCGACGGCGGGTTTTAGATTTTGTGGGTGAGGGGCGGCTGTGCGATCAAACCGTTGCCTTCAGCGATTCCTCGGTGGTTTTGTGATCGCGAGCCGCGAATTTCTCAAGCTCTTTGCGGTGAAGGAGCACACGCGTACCGACGCGCCGAATGCGGATTTCGCCGTGGGCGATGAAGTTCCAGAGCGTTCGCGCCGACAGCCCCAGCACGCACGCGGCCTGCGGGACAGCGTAGAGGAGCTGACCCTCTACGGGGGCCCTACCGGTCTTATCGCTGGCTGCTGCCATCGACGGTCAACTTTCGAAGTTCGCGGCGGGGAATTAACACGTGATAGCCCACGCGGACGATCTGCAATTTGCCATCCCGGATCAAGGAGCGAATCTTCTGCTCGCTTTGCCCGGTATGGGTAACAGCCTGGCTAACGCTCACGAATCCGACGTTCATTTGCTCACCTAGTGAAAGAATCTATTTACTCAGCAACCTTATTATTATACTATTCTGGTAATCGGAGAGACTCTGTGAACGATTACATACCGATTACTACAGTGGCTGGACAGAAGGTTGGTATTCACCGCGAGGCCACACTGGCGGGCCCTGAACCCGAGGCACGCCTATCGCTCGGTGAGTGGTGGAAGCAGCCGCCGCACGCTATTCGTCCAGCGAGCTATGCGCCTTACCGCGGAGAGGGCGTAGCCGCAACGATGGTTACGGCTGAGGCTCTGGTGCCCGGCGGTAAGCGAGAGGTACGATACGCGCCTACCTCTCAAAAGAGACTCCTCGAAGCCTTCTTAGAAGTGGCACAAAAGCGGGCTACGCCGCAGAGTTTCGCTGATCGGTTCGGGCTACTGGGCTACAACCATCTCGTGCCTGAGGAAAATAAATGCCGGGAAGGCGATCCGATTTCGTGGTTTATGGCGCACGCTCAGACGGTGCACGTACTGGCTGTTTTGACGAGCTTAATAAAAGACCGCAGAAGACTCGCTGCCTACTTGGCAAACGAGATTCCTCTCGGGCCGTACGCGCTAGCTGGCCAAGTAGTCGATTGTCCATCTTTCAGGTTACGGCTTCAAAACCCCGTGATCCCGGCTCTGGGCATCATCCGCTATCTCGTGAACGCAAACCTTGGCAGCACGGGGTATCGGCTGCGACTCACAGCGCATGGTTTGGACAACTTCTTCTCCTTTCGGGCTCTGATCCAAGTCGTCTACTGGCAGCTAGCTGACCTATTCGGCGGGCACTTTATATGCCGGTGTCGCGAATGCGGACGCGTTTTTGTGTCGCGCAATTCGCGGACGCAATTTTGTTTAGCCGAGGGCAAAAAGACCATTAGCCCCTGCAAGTCGAGATGGAATACGCGTAATACTCGAAGAAGGCAAAAAAGGAGCAGGAGGTAAGAATGCGAGGAAACCGCAGCGAGCAACAGAGGCGCGGCCACTGGCAAAAGGACAAATCAGAACGCGGAATCTATCAGCGCGGGAAAATCTGGTACATCCGCTACCGCGATCAGAACGGAAAGACACACGCCGAGCGCGTCGGGCCATCGAAGACGCTGGCCCTCAAGGCGGTCGAGAAGCGCCGGACGGAGGTAGCCGAGCGGCGTTTCTTTCCCGGTTCAAACGTCACCTTCGACGAGCTTATTAAGGACGTAATCGCCGAGTCGCGACGGCATTACGCGCTGAAAAGATCCAAGAGGCAGCTCTGCACCTACCGTTACCGCATTCTCGGCGAGTGGTTCAAAGGGCGCAGAGCATCGTCGATCAGACCGGAAGAGATCGACAAGAAGTTGTCCGACCACTGCCAAACGCCGGCGAACTTCAATCGGTATCGGAACTCGTTGAGCCACGCGTACCGCCTGGCGATGCAGAACGGCAAGGCGAGCGAGAATCCGGCCCGGCTTATCAAGCTCAAACAAGAGAACAACACCAGGGTGCGCTTCCTCGAGCCCGAGGAAGAGATGGCGTTACGGGGGGCAATCCAGAAGTTACACCCAGAGCGGGAGTCGGAGCTTGACCTGGCACTCTACACCGGCATGCGGTGGTCTGAGCAATACGGCCTGGCCTGGTCACAAGTGAACTCGAAGTTGAATGAGATCACCCTTCTGCACACCAAAAGCGGACGGAAGCAGTACGTGCGCGTCAATAAGGCGGCGCGCGCCGCGCTCGACAAGCTGCGCGTCATTACGCGCGGCTCCGAGTTCGTCTGCCCGAACCAGGACCACCGCACCTTCCGGCTTTGGTGGGAGGAGGCCCTGAAGGAATCGGAGGTGAAAAACTTCCACTGGCACGACCTGCGGCACACGTTCGCCTCGCGCCTCGTCATGGCCGGGACGGACATATATACGGTGAGCAAGCTGCTGCGGCACGGCAACGTGGCAACCAGCCAGCGCTACGCGCACCTTACCGAAACTCACCTCCAGCAGGCGGTCGAGCGTTTAGACGGTGTAACAGCGAGTGTTACAGTCCCCAAAGAGAGCGCGCCCGGCGTTCCCCAAAGCATTCAATAAATAGCTGATTTAGCTGATAGATAGGATTGGAGGCACGGGGCGGAATCGAACCGCCGATAAAGGTTTTGCAGACCTTTGCCTTACCACTTGGCGACCGTGCCTTATTGCAACTTCCATAATTCGACGTCGTACTTATTTTATCCTGCGCGAAAGCTCCTTTCCTACTAAGTTCGCACGATCACCAAAGTAGCTTCAGGCCCAATTGAAGCTGGCGCGAACTGCTCGAAGTTGACGTAACCACTCCGGCAGTGGGCGAAGGTCCCCCGGTGGCCGCGGTGAAAACGACGGGATTGGGCGTGTTGAGGTTTGTACGGTTGAGTACATTGAAGGATTCAGCCCGGAACTGCAGGCTGATCCTCTCCGAGATTGAAAATTTCTTCGCCAGTGACAGATCGAGCTCGGTCAATGCGGGACCCTGCAGGACATTGCGGCCCACATTGCCATAGGTGCCGGGGAGGGGCTGAATGAAAGCGTTGGGATTGAAATATTCGCCGGAGAGGCCCAGGATTGCGGGCCCCGCAAAGGCCGGATTCCATGAGGGCCGCACCGGATTGCGCGTATCCCCATCGTTCGATGGGTTGTAAGACAACTGCGGGGTGAAGGGCAGGCCCGATTGCACGGTTTCGATTCCGCTGAGTTGCCAGCCTTCAACCAACCTATCGATCCAGGTGCCGCTTCCGCGTGGCGTATTGCTGCGTCCCAGAATGCGCGTGAGAGGTAAATCGTAAGTCGCATTGATCACCGCGCTGCTGCGAATGTCGAAAGAAGCGCGGCCGTAATCGGCGCGAGGCTGCAGTGGATTGGCGACGAATGCGGGGGAATTCGTGGCTACGCTGGTGTTCATATTGTCGCCATCGTCGAGGGCTTTGGAGAAGGTGTAGACGCCGCGGAACTGCAAGCCGTGAGTCATGCGGTGGTTCACGTCCAATTCTAGGCCGTTGTATGAGCTGACTCCCTCGGAAAACCAGTGCGTGGTATTCCAGACGGCGTTGTTGGCAAGCGGCGCATTTGCCGGATAGTAGATCGCGCCCGCCGGGTAGCCCGAGGGGCAGGGTGACGCGGGGCAAATCGTGCGCGCCGGCAAGTTGGCATCCACTGAAAGCATTTCGTGGTAGCCGTGCGAGCCGATGTAAGCGACTCCCAAGGTCGTATTCGCGTCCAGGTGCTGCTCGATCTTCAAGGTATAGGATTCCACCGTGGGGGTCTGGAGGTTCGGCTGCACGCCGCTGGGAATAATTTTTGCGCCCGCATAGCTGGCGCCAGGGGCGATACTCGAGAAGGGAATACTCTTCACCGCGAAAACCGAATTGTAGGGCGGGTCCTGATCCAGGCGATAACTCAAATTGTCGAGTAACGCGTAATAGAGGCCCGCGCCGGCGCGGATGACGGTCTTTTTGGAAGCGAAGGGAGCCCACGCGATGCTGATGCGCGGTGCGGGCAGAAATTTGGCGTTATTAATGGCGAGCGCGGAGTTGCCCACCACAGGCTGCGTGAGAATCACGCCGGCCGGATCGAAGCCATAATTCGATGCCCGGCCGTGAGCCTCGTTCCAGCCGCTCGTGAACTCCCCTCGAAACCCGACGCGCAGCTCGATCGAGGGCCTCAACTTGATGGCGTCTTCCACGTAGAAAGCGCCTTCGGACGAGCGCCAGCCTAATGGCGCGTAAGACGGCGCATAGGTGTACGTGCTCACGAGACCTTGCTGAATGAAGGTCTGCAGGCTGCTGAACGATATCTGGCCGTATTGATCCTGCGCCAGGCTGTCGTTGGATTGCAGCCGCTCAAACCGTACGCCGATATCCAGCAGGTGATTGCCGTGCGTGAACGTTACCTGGTCGGTGAAGGTAAATAAGTTGCGCGCGGCGCTGAGGTTGCTTCCGGCGTTTGTGCCGCCGTTGCTGATTTGCGAGGCTCCGTTGAGCGTTGTGCCGCCGCCCACGACGACGGCCCCGACGGGCTGGCCGGAATTCACCCACGCGGGCAGACTCACCGTGGTCCCGCTATTGAAATAAAATCCGCCGCGCGAGAAGCCAAAGCTGGCGCGATTGAGAAGCGTGGGCGAGAAGATGTGGGTCTCGCTGAGGGACACCACCTGCTCTCTCAGAAAAATGTCGGTCAGTGTGAAAGGATTGTTGCCGGGCGAATGCGCGGTGCTGTCGTCCGCCGTGTACACGACGGCGAAGGAGTCCTTGCCCGACAGCGTTTGGTCGAAGCGCGCCGTGCCGAAATCTTCACGCACGTGCTGCAACGGATTCGAGAAAGCCTCTGCGATTCCGCTCGGCGCCCCTGTGGAGGTGAGAAGCTCGGGGCCGTTGGCTGCCGGCCAGAGAGCCAGCAACGGCTGCACACTGGCCACAGCGCCGGCTCGCGAGGCGGCGTCCGGCACCAGGGTCACGTCGCTGAGCCCCAGGTTTTGGCGGAAGCCTTCGTAGTTGACGAAAAGGAACGCCTTGTCTTTCTTGAGCGGACCGCCGAGCGACCCGCCAAACACGTTGCGTTGAAATTGCGGGATCGAGCCGTAATCGAAGAAATTCCGCGCGTCGAGCGCGCTGTTGCGCAGGAATTCATAGACGCTGCCGTGTACACCATTGGTGCCGGAGGCGGTGACGATATTGATTTGCGCGCCCGGACGCTTGCCGTATTCGGCGCCGTAGGTGTCTTTCACCACCGAAAACTCTCTTACCGCGTCCACGCCCAGAAGCTGGCCGCTGGCTCCTCCCGGCGTGTTGTTGATTTCCGACGCGCCCGTGTACTCGATTCCGTTGAGCAGGTAGAGATTCTCCTGAGGCCGGCGGCCCGATGCGGAAAACATGTTGCCAACTGCCGAATTCGATCCGCCCGTGCCGCCCGCGCGCTGGGAGGTGTAGTTCACCACGCCGGGATTGAGCGTCAGCAATTGATCGTAGCTCCGCCCGTTCAAGGGCAGGTCTTTCACCTGGCGCTCGCCCACCAGTCCGGAAGTTTCCATCGTGGTTACATCGGCTGAAATCGCCGTCTCCTGCACCTGCACGCTCTGCTGCAACTCGGCAAGCGCAAGCACCAGGTCCACGCTGGCTCGCTCTCCCAATACCAGATTCACTTTGGCGCGCGCGGATTGAAATCCGGCTTTCGACGCGGTTATCTCGTATGCGCCCACGGGCAGCGCAGGTGCTTCGTAACGGCCCGCGTCGTCGGTTACGAGCGTACGCGCGAGTCCCGTCTCCAGATTCTTCACGTTGACGGTCCCGCCGGCGATCGCGCTTTCCGTCGCATCGCTTAGGGTTCCGCGGATGGAAGCGTCGCCTTGCGCCCACGCGGTGGTGGCGATGAGTGCGCTCGTGAACAGGCTGAAGAGCAACCACGCGACAAATGAGAGCGCGCCGTACCAGACCTGCTGTCTTGCCGCTATTCCTGTGCTGTCAGAACTCATTTTCATTTTCCCCCGGAGTCGGAATTTGTACTGCTGTCCCTGCCAGGCGTGCCGATGTCAACATCGAATCGGCAATCCTCTACTGGCAATTCATGCGTTGCGTTTCAGGGTGAGGTTCAACAACAGCGGCGCGAGACAGTCTCCGGGAGGAATGAAACGATCATCTGAGCTTGGCCCAACCTAAGTTCGCCGTGCGCTTTCACAATCAGGCTCCTCGGTATTCGCAAACAACTTCTGGTGTGTTAGTTGAGGCAGAGCGGCTCTGCCGACGAAGTGAGGACTGCGCTTAGGAGCGACAACAACAGCGGCTTACGCCCGGGAGGGCGTAAGAGAAAGCGGAGATTTGTAGCGTGTGCATCGCAAACAGCTGCATAAGAATCGACCTGAACAGGGTACACGGTGCTATCCGCCGGCGTCAATGGCAAATCGGTGACGGTGATCGTTCAGCGTCCGGCGGGCACATTTGTGGAAAACTCTGACCGGTTCTTGGGTATAGAATGTGCCAGCTCCAAACCCCATCAGTTTGCCCCTAAAGGAGTAAGTGATGAAATTTCGCTGCTTGTGCTTGCTATTTCTCGCTCTGGGCCTGATGCAACATTGCGCCGCGCAAGACAGCGTTGATGATCCGCCAAATGCCGAGCCGGCAGCTGCCTCTCCTGCGTCAGCGCCAGACGCTTCAACAAAAGATGCTTCAACGCTAGACGCGTCAATAAAAGATGCTTCATTGACAGATCCCGCGGAGCTATCTCGCCCTTGGGAGGTGGCTCGCCCAGATCAGGATCCGGACCGCAAAGTGTCCTGGAAACGCCTGGTCCCGAATATGGCTCGCGACCAAAAACAGATGTGGCTGTTTCCATTGTCCGTGGCCCACGGACAACATTTGCTTCCGACGCTGGCATTTGTCGGTGCCACCGCGACTTTTATGGCCATGGACGCACACAATGCGACGTATTTTAGGCATACTTCGGCGTACAAGGGCTTCAACAACGCCTTCAGCGGCAGGAACACCTCAATTTTGATGGAAGCTCTGCCAACTATAATGTATGGCGTCGGTCTGGCGCGGAAGGACTCCTATATGCAGCATACTTTCTTACTCGCGGGCGAGGCTGTACTCGATTCCGAGATCCTCACCTCCGTGATGAAGGATATCGACCGCCGTTTGTTGCCCGGAGAAGTCTTGAACGAGAATTTTTCCGAGTCCTGGTTCCGAAAAACAGATGGAAGCCTCGTGAAGGGACGCGGCAGCTTTCCTTCGGGCCACGGCATCGTCGCTTTTTCGCTGGCCACGGTGATCGCTGACCGCTATCCGAATCCGAGATGGATTCCCTGGACGGCTTACGGCTTCGCGAGCCTGGTTACATTCTCGCGCCTGCCGCTGCAGGCGCACTTCAGCTCGGACGCTTTTGCCGCGGCGGTCCTGGGATACGTTATCGCGCACTATGTGGTGTTGCACCGCACCCGGACATCGTTTGGCGGTAGACGCTTTCGGTTATAAACAGGCCCCTCATGAAGCCTAAAGAAGTACGGCAGCCAGAAGCGATCGGGCCGGAAACCGTCAGGAAAGTCGCCGGCGAGATTCCGGGATATGCCTACGGAACTCCCGAAGCGGCAAAGTCACCCGTCTCCTTGTCCGAGTTAGAACTCTTGAAGAAAACGGTAAACTTCACCGACGAAGACCAGCAGTACCTGCGAATGGCGGGCGAGGTGCTCTCCGCGCAGACCGAGGAAGTGGTGAAGCGGTGGCGCGGGGTCATTGCCGCGAATCCGCATCTTGCCCAATATTCGCTGGGTCCCGACGGAAAGCCGGACGCGCACTATTCCGCCAACAGCGGGCTTCGATTTCGGCAATGGATTCTCGACACCTGCTTCCGGCGCTACGACCAGGATTGGCTCAATTATCAGCAGGAAATTGCTCTGCGCCACACCAGCCAGAAGAAGAACAAGACCGACCACGTGGAGTCGGCGGCGCACGTTCCGCTGCGCTACGTGATCGCCTTTACCGCGATCATCAACGATGCCATCAAGCCATTCCTGGGCGGCAAAGGGCATTCCCCGGCAGAGATCGAAAAAATGCATCGCGCCTGGTGCAAATCCGTGCAATTGCAAATGGCGCTGTGGAGCGAACCATATGCGGATGCCAATGTCGCTCCTAATGAATGGTAATCGCGCACTGAGGAGGGCTGACCATGCGATCCATTTTATTTCCGGCTTTCTGTTTTCTCCTTCTACTTGGCAGCCGAGCGGCGCTCCTTACCAGCAGCGCGCAAAAGACTCCGGCGCGAACTGCGGATAATCAAGTCGACCGAGGCCGCTATCTCGTCGAGGAAGTAGCCAAGTGTTCGGAATGCCATACACCGCGAGATGCGGATAATCAGCTCGACCGTTCGCGCTGGCTCGAGGGTGCGTCGACTTGGATCGAACCCGTGCACCATATCCCCAATTGGGCTTCATTCGCGCCGCCCCTCGCGGGATTGCCCAGCCTCAGCGATGTACAGATGCAGCGCGTCCTGGAAATGGGCCAGTCGGCAAGCGGGCGAGAGATTCAGCCGCCCATGCATCTCTACCATCTGACGCACGCCGACGCCCAAGCCATCATCGCCTATCTCCGTTCACTACGCCCTTCGCACTAGCACGGCAATTCAATTTCGCTCCAGATACGCCTTGCGCTACAGTATTGAACGTATTGGTGATGGGCCAGTCCTGGAGGATCATGAGCCTCTCGCGCTCTTTCCTTTCTGCGGGTTTCTCAATCTCACGGACGGTACTAACTGCAGCCATGAGCTGGATCAGATTCAGCCAAACGAGACGATTTCAGGCGATCTTTAGTTATTACAGGCATGACGATCGCTGGCGATTCGGAGTCATCCTCGCCTCGCTCATGGCCATCTGTGCGGTCTCCTCTCGGGTTGAAGCGCAAGAGACTACCCTGCGGTTTGAGGCTTGGCCAACGATCATTGAAGTGACGTTCAACCCTGATCAGGTACCCACTGAGGATCTGAGACAGTGGATGGAGGTTGCAGACTACATCAGCAACGAAAACGGATATCAGGTGCCTCTTTGGCTCGAGCAGTGTTTTAAAGAGGATCCGCGCTATGCTCCGTGCGGCCCAGACGAAGCGTCGTTGAATATCAACAACGCGCAGCTCAACCTGGATAAAATCCGAACAGTAATCGCGAACCTGGAGTCGAAGCGTTTTCCTGTGGAGTTATCACCAGTGGTTTCTTACCTGAGACGAATTCAGACCTTTGCTCTCTGGAGGGAGACGCAAAGGTTGAAATTTGTTCAGACTGGAAACTTGATGTATCTTGAATCGCCTTTTGAGAATATCGATCCCAAAACAGCCTGCAAAGCCGTTCTAGACCAATTACGCAACGTGGCAGACAAGGAGCAAGCGTCCGGATTAGCTAGGCATGATTGGGAGAACTGCGTCTGGCACGAACGGATGAAGCAGATCGGTCAATATCCGCAGAAGGCCTGGGAGACTTTCCTTGCGGCGCATGGCATTCGCGAGCGCATATCGCAAGAGGAAATCCAATAGATCTGGTCCGATGAAAAGAAGTGCACCGATGTCGGCCCTAACCGCCAGACGCGAGCTAGACAAACTTCGCGGCGGTGTGTAATCCTTCCGCCTCCAGCTTTGGTCCCCCGGCCGTGAGCTTGAGGTCTGCGAAAGCAGCGAAGCTTCCTTAAAACAAAATTCAGGAGAGTACAATGGAAATTCATACCGAATTTGTCACCGTAAACGTAGCCGACGGCACGTCCATGCGGCTGTATGTAGCGCGCCCCACCGGCGCCAGGCCCGCGCGCGGCCTGCTGGTCATGCAAGAGGCGTTTGGCATCAACGCCCATATCCGCGACGTTACCGAACGCTTCGCGCGGGAAGGATTTCTGGCCGTCGCGCCCGAGCTTTTCCATCGCAGTGGCGCGGGGTTTGAGGGCAAGTACGACGATTTCCCCTCCGCTATGGCCCATATGAAGGAGCTGCGCGATCCCGCTATGGAAGCTGATTTTCGCGCCGCCTACGATTGGCTGCGAGGCAACGGCATTGCTGGAAGCTCTCCGATCGGGGCCATCGGCTTCTGCATGGGAGGCCGCGCTGCGGTCTTGGCCTCGACCACGCTGCCGCTGGAATGCGCCGTCTCTTTCTACGGCGGCGGCATCGCTCCAAATCCGATGAATCCGGGATTGCTGGGCCGCGTAAAGGATGTCAAGGCGCCGGTGCTGCTTTTCTGGGGCGGGCGCGACGGGCATATTACGCCGGATCAGACACGCGCCGTGGCGGAGGCGTTCAAGGCGGCCGGAAAGAACTATGTCAATGTTGAATTTTCTGACGCCGATCACGGCTTCTTCTGCGATGCGCGCCCCAGCTACAATCCGGTCGCGGCCTCGCAGGCCTGGCCGCTGACCCTGGCGTTCCTGAATAGCTACACTTCGGCCAAAGAGGCGCGCGCTTCGGCACGGTCGTAACGTATCCAAAGTTTTAAAGGGGTGTTAAAGGGAGGGAAACGCCGTCACGATGGCTTGAGCGAATCAAGCCGGGGCGGCATCTCCAGAAAAGCGCGCGTCACGTGCCACAACTGGTGGCGGTTCAGTCCCAACACCAGGGAATGCGCCGCCCCCGGCAGAATCACGAACTGGCGATCCGAATTGGCCAGCTTGCGATAAAAGTTGAGGCAGTCCTCATCGGTGGCGATGCCGTCGTATTCGCCGCGGACCACCAGCACGGGCGCCTGAATCCTTTGCGGATCGATGACCGGCAGATTGGCGGTCATATCCAGATACGTGCCCGTGGGGACGCTATCGCCGAACGGCAGTTCCGCATTCGCCAGCGCTTCGCCAACCGCGGGGTCGGAGGTGCCGGCCTTATCGCGCGTGAAGATGCCGCGGATCATTTCGCGGTCGCGGGGGCGCCGGTCGTGGGTGCGATAAAAGTCGAGCTGCTTGGCGCGATCGGCCAGGGTCGGCGAACCTGCGCCCGTGTAGGTTAGGGCCGTAAACACCAGCCGGTTGATGCGTTGTGGCTGAGCCATGGCGTAAGCGCCGGCGCGAAGCGCGCCCGACGACTCTCCAAAAAAGTGATAGCGCTGCTGGTTGGTTTCGCGCGCTACGATTTCCACGGCGGCTTTCAGGTCTTCCACGCCGTCGGCAATATTAGAATTGCCCTGCGGCTGAGACGATCTGCCGTATCCCGCGAAATCCATGGTCCAGACATCGAATCCATATTCGGCGAATTTGTTCATCAGGGAGTATTCGCC
>Ga0207110_10054_pt1 | contig 27359 bp, 19 predicted proteins | sample Alteio_BWMinHeat_74_FD_153582 | JGI IMG/M metagenome (GOLD analysis project Ga0207110, IMG submission 153582) | Enriched cells from forest soil in Barre Woods Harvard Forest LTER site, Petersham, Massachusetts, United States -... | ecosystem: Environmental > Terrestrial > Soil > Temperate forest >...
ATCATGCTGGAAGCGTCGCCGTTTTACGACGAAGAGCTGAAATCCAAGCTCAAGACCCGTCAACGCGCCTACCTTGATGCGCTCTGCGAGCGTTTGAAACCGCTGCTAAAAACACCGGTCGAAGTCCTCGTGGACGAAGGCGACATTGCCGAGAAGATCCGCCAGCAGGTTCAGCAAACCGGCACAGACCTGGTGGTAATGGCCGGCCATGCGCGTGGGAAAATCGAGCGCATGTTCCTGGGCAGCGTGACCGACGAACTGATCCGCACGCTGTCGATTCCGGTCCTTATCGTGCATCCCCTCGCGGAACAGGCCGATCCAGCCGCTGAACAGAGCGTGAAGCACATCCTGGCGCCGCTGGATGGTTCACCATTCGCCGAGCAGGTCCTGGAGCCAACCGCGAAACTGGCGAAGTTGTTCAAGGCAGACCTAACGCTGCTGCGCGTCGTGCCGCCCTTGCCATTGATCGAGCCGGCGGTGGCGGGGGCTTACCCGCCCACCATGGAAAGCATGCTGAACCGCCTGGAAGACACGCAAAAGCAACTGATGGAACAAGCGAAGAGCAGCCTGGAGCAAGTTGCGGACAAGTATCGCGCGCAAGTCAAGAACATCCAGGTGCGCGTGGTGGAAAACGTGGCGGCGGATGAGATTCTGCAGGCCGCCGTGCCGCCCGGCTGCGACCTGGTCGCCGTGGCCACTCACGGCCGCCGCGGATTGGTGCGCATGGTGCTGGGCAGCGTTTCAGACAAGGTGATTCGCGGTTCGCAAGTGCCCGTGCTGGTGGTGCGACCGCAGGATAAGAAGTGACGTGGCCGCCGCTTGCGGCTTCGCCGGCGGCAGGTGTCGGATTGCAATACCTTTGGGGGACGTTAATGGCTCAAGCTGCTGAAACCGCGAAATCGCTCAATCGTGGCGCCGCTGAAACAAGAACGCGAGCGCTGGTCTGGGCTGGGACGGCGCTTGCCATCGCCGCGATCGGTATGGCAGGCAGCTTGTATTTGAGCATAGGCATGGGACTCAAGGCCTGCCCTTTGTGCTTTTATCAGCGCACGTTCATTATGGGCGTGTTTGCGGTTTTGAGTGTCGGGCTGTTGGTGGACCGGGCCAGGGCAGGATTCCTCTGCTTGCTTAGCCTCCCTCTCGCAATGGGTGGGCTCGGTGTCGCGGCCTTCCACGAGTACCTAGTGTTGACGAGCAAGTTGGAATGCCCTCTTGGCGTCTTCAGCATGGGAACTGCGCCGCTGCAGAGTTTCGTTGCATTCGTTTTCCTGACCGTCGTGGTCGCCTTCGGTGCAATGGCCGGCAAGAATGGTCTGCCACCGATTCGCATCCCTGTGGTCGCCGGCGCCACAGTATTGGGCTCGGTTCTGGCTTGGGGATCGGTGGCCAGCGCTCCACCCTTGCCGCCAACACCGACCAAGCCTTATGACGCGGAAAAGCAACCGCTGGACATGTGCCGACCGCCGTTCCGTTCTCCGTAAGACTTAGCCATTCGGAGCAGATCGAACGTGGTTGTGAACAACGACAAGGTCCGCAACTCGATTCCTTTTACGAGCTGCGGTTCTTGTTTTGCCTGATCCCCAGCCGGCGAAGCCACAAGCGGTGTTGATCACCGCCGCGTCACCGTGAATTGCACGCCGCCGCTCAGGAAGGAGAACTTGTCGTCTCCCGTGCGGTCAATGGTAACTGTTTCGTTCACCTTCAGCGACGGGACGACCAGCTTCAGGCGATCTTGCTTCAATTCAAATTGGCCAGTAAATGTCTTGTTGGTGATCCAGTCCAGCCGACCATCGTCCTGAAAATTGACTCGGAAGTATCCCACGGGCTTGTCCTTGGGCTGAACTTGCACGGTCCACCGGCCGGTCAGTGGATTCTGCCGAGATGGTTCATTGGGATGGCGGTACCGATCGAGGACCAGGCGAACTTCCTCGACATCAATCGCGTAGCCATGATCTTTGTCCTGGGCGAACACGACGCCGGTGAGTCGGCCTTTGGCGTCAACCAGGGGACCGCCGCTGTCGCCGGGGGACACCCGGTCTTCCAGGACGATGGCCCAGGTATGCACTTGCCTGTTGCCATCGTTTTCCAAAGTCTGCGTACTAAATGCAAGCCGGTTTACCTTGCTGCTGTAGTGATTCCACAACTTGGCTTGAGCAATTGTTTTCGCCGCGCCGGTGGAGTTGCCGATTGCGAATACTGGCGTTCCGGGCGCGGGGGCTCTGTCAGCCAGCTCGACTGCCGGAACGCCGGCCGGAACGCGGTCGAGCTGGAGAACTGCCAGGTCGCGGTCGGCATCGGTCGCCACCACGCGCCCGGTAATTCCCGATTTGCCGCGCAGATAATCACTGGCGTTGACTGTCAGGCCGTTTTGAGTTTGTATCGGGAAATAGACCGTGGCTTGCTTGTTGTCGTGCATCACATGCAAACAAGTGACGACCAGCCTTTGTTCCCGATCAACCAGGCTCCCGGTGCCGATCTTTATTTCCGACTCCTTGGGGTACTCGACCCAAACGGTTGACGGCAGGAGCTTGGCAAATGGCGGGTCTTCAGCCTGCACCGCGGCCGACGGCATGCCGGCCAAGGCCACGATCAGCAGGATGTCTAATGCAACGCGTCTCATGGTGAAAACCTCGATGCAGGTTGGTCTGCTCACTACTCTCTCCACTACTCGCGAGCGCGACGACTGTGACAAGGAAAAGCAGTCGCCGCTTGATTCATCCACGTTCCAGGCGTGAAACGGTCAGAAATGTTACGAGAAAAAATGCGACGTGATTTCAATCTGCCGATACACTTTTCACATGGATCATGACTTGCGCTTCAAGACGCTCATCCGCGAATTCTTCGCCGAATTCTTGCGGCTGTTCTTTGCGGATTGGGCAGAACGTTTGGCCCTGGATTCCGTCGAATGGCTGGACAAAGAAGTTTTAACCGATCCGCCGGAAGGTCGCCGGCAACTGCTCGATCTGGTCGCCAAGGTGCACACGAAACAACGCGTGGCCGAATTGCACCCAGAAGAGCCGGAACAATGGCTCGCCCTCATTCACATCGAGATCGAAGCGCCGGATCGCACGGCACGGCTAAAGCTCCGCCTGCCGAGTTACTACATTCACTTGCGCGACAAATACGGCTGGCCGGTGTTGCCGATTGTGCTGTATCTGAAGGTAGGATTGGAAGGGATCGGCATCGATTCATACGAAGAGCACTTCTGGGAATTGCGGGCTTTGAGTTTCGATTATCTGTACGTCGGCCTGCCGGGCCTGGATGCGATACAATATGTTCAGGGCGAGAACTGGTTGGGGGTGGCACTGGCCGCGCTGATGCGAATTCCCGCCGACCAGGCCGCGTGGCTGGGCGCCGAGGCGTTGCGCCGCATCGCCGAGGCCCCATTGACGGACCAGAAACGATTCTTATTAGGCGAATGCTTGCAGGCATATTTGCCGCTGAATGAGCAGCAGCAAAAGGAATACGAACGTCTTCTTCTTGGTGAACCATACACGAAAGTACGAGCCATGAACAAAACTACGTTTGAACGAGGAATGGAACAAGGATTGGAAAAAGGCCTCGCCCATGGCCGGATGGCAGGATTGCAGGAGGCGGTGCAAACTTTGCTTGAAAAGAAGTTTGTCCCCGTCCCGGCGCACGTGCAAAAGCGCTTGCAAACGTTTTCGCGCGAACGTCTGATCGAACTTCTCGCTGCCATCCCGACTTCTTCGTCGCTCAAGGAATTGGGTTTGGAAGATTGATTGGTAAAGCGTGAACGGCGAAATTCCCTTGCAAATCCTCGACGTTTAAGCGACAATACATACTCTGCCCGTTAGCCTGCCTATGTTCGGTCCCACCACTATTAACCAGGAGGGGTGCCCACCTATGCGTTCCGCACATACCCCCCGCCTTCTTGCAGCAGCCCTTTTCTTTTCACTGGCTGCAAGTGGCACCGTGGTTGCCGGCGACATCTACTCGTCCTCGGAAGCCATACCGACCAATCCCGCCGTCCTGCCCAAGCCCGGCGAGATTAAAGAATTGACCGCGAATCCCGCGGCCGTGAGCCTAATTGGCGCGGATGATTCCAGCCAGCTGATCGTCACCGCGGCCCTGAACGCGGGCCGGTTGCAAGACCTCAGCGGCGACGCCCAATACAGCGTAACCGATCCCAAGATCGTGAAGGTCACCGCTTCGGGCCGGATCATCCCCCTGGCCAACGGCGCCACCGAAATCGTGGCGAAGTTCCTCGACAAATCGGTGAAGGTTTCGGTGAAAGCCTCGTCGGTGGACGAGAACCTGCCGATCAATTTCCCGAACCAGGTCGTACCGGTCTTCACCAAACTTGGCTGCAACAGTGGCGGCTGCCACGGCAAGGCCAGCGGCCAAAATGGGTTCAAGCTCTCGCTGCTTGGCTTCGAACCGGAAGTTGATTATGCCGCGCTGGTGAAAGAGGCCCGTGGCCGGCGCGTTTTTCCGGCAGCGCCGGAACGCTCACTGGTGCTCATGAAAGCAACCGGAGTGATGGCCCACGGCGGCGGCAAGAAAATGGACCCGACTTCCGACGAGTATAAACTGGTGCTGCGCTGGATCGCCGCCGGCCTGCCTTACGGCAAAGACACCGATCCGACCGTGACGAAGATTTCCATCTTCCCGGAGCATCGAATTCTCACGCCGCAGAACCGGCAGCAGTTCTCGGTCTATGCCCATTACAGCGATGGCCGCGTCGAGGACATCACTCGCCGCGCCCAATACGACAGCAACGACCAGGAAATCGCCACGGTCGATTCCCAGGGTTTGGTCCGCACGCTGGGCATGAGTGGAGAAGCCGCAATCATGGCCCGTTACCAGGGCCACGTGTCGGTCTTCCGTGGCACGGTGCCGCTGGGCGCCTCGCCGCAATTCGACTTCGCGGAACAGACCGTGGTGGACAAGTTCGCGGTCAAAAAATGGCGCGAGCTCGGGCTGAAACCATCGGAACTGTGCAGCGACGAACAGTTCATTCGCCGGGCTTCGCTCGACATTACCGGCACGCTGCCGACGCCGGAACAGGTCATAGCGTTCGCCAACGACAAGGACCCCAAGAAGCGCGAGAAACTGGTCGATCGGCTGCTGGAAACGCCGGCCTACCAGTATTACTTCGCGAACAAGTGGGCCGACATTCTGCGCGTGAAGCGCCGTGGCCAGCCCGACCGGGCCGAGGGCACGTTCGCGTTCCACAACTGGATTCGCGAAGCCGTGGCCCAGGACATGCCGTATTCCGACTTTGCCCGGTCTATTCTCGCGGCCAGCGGCGACGAGGAGCGCAACCCGCCCACCGTCTGGTACAAGGAGCTGGCGAACCCAGAGAACTTCGTCGATGACACTGCCCAAGTCTTTCTCGGCTTGCGGATGGCGTGTGCCAATTGCCATCACCACCCGTATGAAAAGTGGAGTCAGGACGACTACTGGGGCCTGGCGGCATTCTTTGCCCGCGTGGACCGGAAGAACATCCCGGTGATGGGCGGCGGCCTGCAAAATCAGCAGGTGCAGAAGACGTTTGTCTTCACTCGCGCCGGCCGGCAGGTCATCAACAAACGCACGCAGAAACCGGCTGCAATCAAGCCTCTCGACGGCGAGCCGATGGAGATTGCCGCCGACGAGGATCCCCGGCAGAAGCTGGTCGATTGGATGACCGACCCGAAGAACCCATTCTTCGCCCGCGCCGTGGCCAACCGCTACTGGGCGCACTTCTTCGGTCGGGGCATTGTCGATCCGTTGGACGACATGCGCGTGACCAATCCGCCGTCGAACCCGGAACTGCTTGATGCGCTGGCCAAGGACCTGATTGACAACAAATTCAGCTTGAAGGCGCTCACCAAGACCATCTGCAAAAGCCACACTTACCAGCTCTCGTCGATGCCGAACGACTTCAACAAGCACGACAAACAGACATACGCCCGCTACTATCCCAAGCGGATGGGGGCGGAAGTGCTGCTCGATGCCGTCTGCCAAGTGACGGGCAGCCCGACGCAATTCGGCGGCCTGCCGGCCGACCAGCATGCCCCGCACCGGGCCATCATGCTGCCGGATGAATCGTTCGCTTCGTATTTCCTCGATGTTTTTGGCCGGCCGCAGCGCATCAGCGCTTGCGAGTGCGAACGTGTGAGCGAGGCCAACCTAGCCCAGGCACTGCACTTGCTGAATTCCGACGAGGTGCAGACCAAGCTCGCGCGCGGCGAGGGCCGTGCCGACAAGTTGGTCAAGGACACTCGGCCGGATGCGCAGAAGGTCGAAGAGCTGTTCCTCTGGGCCCTGGCCCGCAAGCCAAGTGCCGAGGACACGAAGGTGGCCCTCGACCACATTGCCAAGCACGAGAAGAACAAGCGCATCGCCTATGAGAACATCATCTGGGCGCTGTTGAACACGAAGGAGTTCATTTTCAACCAGTAGGGTTGTTTCCTGCTACGCCGCAAGCGACTTTTCCGCTTGCGGCGTTGTCGTTTCTATTTTTGGTTGTCGCTGCCGCCTCGGTCGCTTAGTTTAGCCGAACGGAGGCGCGTCATGTTCGACATTCTCATCCACGGTGGGCGGGTCGTTGATGGCAGCGGCAATCCCTGGTACTACGGCGACCTCGGCATTCAAGGCGACCGGATCACTGCCATTGGCGGGCTGGCATCGGCCGACGCCCGGCACAAGATCGACGCCACTGACATGGTAGTCGCCCCTGGTTTCATCGACACTCACGTTCACGGCGACCTGGCGCTGCTGGCCGACCCGTTGCACGAGCCGGCCATTCGACAGGGCGTGACCACTTATCTGCTCGGCCAGGATGGGGTGGCCATGGCCCCGGCTTCGGCCCCCACGCTGGAATACATGTGCCGCTATACGGCGGGCTTCAGCGGCGGGCCAATGTTCGCCGAAGGCCATCTGCCCAAACGTCCTCTCTTGACCATGGCAGATTACCTCGCTCTATTCGAGCGCAAATGTGCCTTGAATGTCGCCTGCCTGGTTCCCAACGGCAACGTGCGGATGGAAGTGCTTGGCCTGGCCACATGCGCTCCGTCCACCCATGAGCTTGGCCGGATGGAAGGAATCGTCCGCCGCTCCATGGGCGACGGGGCCGTCGGCCTGTCGAGCGGGCTCGATTACATCCCCAGCCGCTACGCTGACATTGCGGAGCTGACGGCCCTTTGCCGAGAGATTGCCCCGTTTGGCGGCGTGTACGTGTCGCACATCCGCAGCTACACTCCGGAGAGTGTAGATGCGGCTCTGGATGAAGTGGAACAGATCGCCCGCGATGCCGGCGTGGCGGTGCACGTGTCCCACTTCAACAGCCTGGCCGATCAGGTGTTGCCGCGCATCGACGCCATGCGCGCCGGCGGGATTGACGTCACCTTCGATCTGTATTGTTACCTGGCGGGAAACTCGATACTGGGAATGGTCGCCCTGCCGCCGAGCGTGCAGGAAGGCGGCATCGATGTCACGCTGGCCCGGCTGCGCGATCCGGAAACGCGGAAAACGTTGCGCAGCTGGTTTGCCTCGCCCCGCGTGCCGTTGGCGCCGGTGAGACTGACCTTTGTGGCGGCGCGCGCGTTTAAGCAATACGAAGGGACGACTCTGGAAGAGGCGGCGCGAGAAGCCGGCTGCGACATTGGCACGTTGGTGTGCGACTTGCTAGTGGCGTCCGGCATGGCCGCAGGCTGCATTGCGCCGCATCACCCGCGCCGCACCGAAGCCGACATTCGGGCCTTCATGCGCCACCCGGCCATGATGGCCGGCAGCGACGGCATCTACACGGGCCGGTTCCCGCACCCGCGCGGCTGGGGCTGTTTTGCCCGGTATCTTGGTCATTACGTCAAGGAAAAAGTTTGGACTCTGGAAGAATGTGTGCAGAAGCTGGCCGCGCATGCCGCCCGTCGCTACGGTTTGAAGGACCGCGGCTTGCTGCGCGAGAAGATGGCCGCCGATGTGATCGTCTTCGCCCCGAATAAGGTATTGGACCGCGCGACCTACGAGCATGGCCGCGAGCCAGCCTCCGGCATGGAGCATGTGATCGTCAACGGCGAAATGGTCCTGCACAGCGGCCAACGCACCCGCGCCTTGCCGGGCCGGGCGCTGAAAAGGATGTAGTTCTCCTGCTGCGCCGCAAGCGGCAAATGCCGCTTGCGGCGCAGCATAAGGGATTCTCCATGATTGCCGAAGTTATCACGCCCGCTCGCCTCTGGACTCGCCCCCATCTCCTGGGGTTGGAAGAACTATCGCGCGCGGAAATTGAACACATCCTCGATGAAGCGGAAAACATGGCCGCACTCGATCCCGGCGCCCTCCGCACCGATCTGAAGGGCCGCAATGTCGCCAATGTTTTTTTCGAGCCTTCCACCCGCACGCGCAGCAGCTTCATCGTGGCGGCCCGGCGACTGGGGGCCACCACGCTTGATTTTGCCTCCGGTGGCTCCAGCGTGAGCAAAGGGGAATCGTTCATCGACACTGCCCGTAACATCGAGGCCATGGGCGTGGACTTGATGGTGGTCCGGCATTCGTCGCCAGGTTCCCCGCACCTGCTCTCCAAGCATCTGCGCGCCGGTGTTATCAATGCCGGCGACGGGCCGCACGAGCATCCCACGCAAGGACTGCTGGACATTTTCACCATTCGCAGGCACAAGGGACGGATCGAGGGGCTGACCGTGGGCCTAATTGGCGACATCCTGCACAGCCGAGTGGCACGCAGCAACATTCATGGGTTGATGAAATTCGGGGCGAAGGTCGTCGTTTGCGGACCATCCACGCTAGTGCCGAAAGAGTTGCGTCAGTGGGGCATTGAGGTGGCTTACGACTTCGACAAGGTCTTGCCGCGCTGCGATGTTGTCAACCTGTTGCGGATACAATTTGAACGACAGCGCACCGGCTTGTTTCCGTCCATTCGCGAATATGCCAGCTTGTTCGGCATGACTGGCGAGCGCCTGCGCAAAGCTCGATCTGATTTGCTTATCCTCGCCCCCGGCCCCATCAATCGTGGCGTGGAAGTAACACCTGAAGTCGCCGACGGCGACAATTCGGCGATTCTGGAGCAAGTGACCAACGGCGTGGCCGTTCGCATGGCAGTGCTGAAATTGTTGTGTGGCTCAAATCTGCCGCTCGCGGCGTAGCAGGGTAACCATGACCATACTCCGAATCACCGGCGGCCGGATCATTGATCCGGCGCAGAATCTTGATCGGATTGATGACTTGTGGATACAGGGCGCCTCGATCCTGGCCGTCGGTCCCAGGCCGGATTTGGCGCCGCACCATACCGTCGACGCTTCGGGCAAGATTGTCTGCCCGGGGTTGATCGACATGCACGTGCATCTCCGCGAACCGGGCCGGGAAGAAGACGAAACCATCCTCACCGGCGCGCGGGCGGCCATTGCCGGCGGCGTGACCTCGGTCGCGTGCATGCCCAACACCGAACCGCCCATTGACTCCCAGGCCAATGCGGAGTTCGTTGTTTTGCAGGCCAAGCGAGCCGGATTCGCCCATGTATTTCCCATTGGCACGATCAGCAAAAATCGGGACGGGAAAGAACTGGCCGAGATCGGCGGGCTGGTGGACGGCGGGGCGGTGGCCTTCACCGACGACGGTTCGCCGGTAGTCAGCTCCGAGATCATGCGCCGCGCCCTGGAATATACGCTGATGTTCGACAAGGCGGTCCTCAGTCACTCCGAGGACCTGGAGCTGACCAAGGGCGGCGTTATGCACGAAGGATTCGAGAGCCTGAAGCTCGGACTGCGCGGCATGCCGGCCGCCGCTGAAGAGATCATGGTCTTTCGCGATATAGCGCTGGCCGAAGCGACCGGCGGAAGACTGCACATTCTCCACGTCTCCACGGCCGGCAGCGTGGAACTGATCCGCCGGGCCAAGCAGCGCGGTGTTCGCGTTTCCGGCGAAGCGTGCACCCATCACTTCTGCCTGACCGACACGTCTTTGCGGACTTATGACAGCAATTTCAAAATGGCGCCGCCCTTGCGAACGCAAAAAGACGTGGAAGCGATCCTCGAAGGGCTGATAGACGGCACTCTGGATGTGATTGCCACGGATCATGCCCCGCACTCACCTGAAAAAAAGATGCGCGAGTTCGACCAAACGCCCAACGGCATTATTGGCCTGGAAACCTTGCTGCCGATTTGTGTAGTGGAGTTAATTGAGAAGAAGCGGCTGGATTGGCCGCAACTGATCGCGAAACTGACCATCAACCCGGCGCGAGTGCTAAGCATTGAAAAGGAACGCGGCTCGCTGCATCCGGGCAAGATCGCCGATGTGACCGTCATCGATCCGGCGGCGGAGTGGAAGATCGACGTGAATCAATTTCAGTCGAAAAGCCGGAATTGCCCATGGCATGGCAAGACAGTGCGGGGCCGGGCAAGTGCCGTGATTGTCGGCGGCAAGATCAAATCCGAAAATGGCCGGTTGGCCAGCGCATGAAAAGTCCGCCCAAAACCCCTTGCTTCCGGGTAAGGTCCCTTCATATATCTTGTGCATCAACCTTTGTGAAAATTGTCACAAGGTTGGGCGATTCGATCGGAAGCAATGTGGACGCAAGCGACTCGGATGAAGATTAGTACAGCACAAGCGCGGCCGCATGTGGCGACCAGCAGCGAATCGATACAAATGTAATCACGCTCGCACACCAAGCCTGAAAAGGACCATTCATCCATGGCAGCGAAACGCTCTCCGTACTTGAGGCGGTTGTCCAACCGCTGGCTTTTTCTAATGCTGGCCTTTATGGCGGTAGGGCTGATGGGCCAGGCCCCTGCCGGTTCGTCGGCGCCGGTTTCCGGCTGGCAGCCCTTCAGTTTCATGACCGACCCGTCGTACGACTTTTGGGAACGATTTGCGCTGATAGCCAACGTGGTGGTTGCCTTATGCGGGCTGGCCTATGCCGCCCTGCTCATGAAGCAGGTTTATGGCGCGGAAGAAGGCACTTCGCGCATGAAAGAAATTGCCCAGGCAGTGCGTGAAGGCGCCGACGCGTATTTGAAACGGCAGTTCACGACTGTCGGCGTATTGATCGTAATCATTACAGTTGTCCTGACCTGGACCAAGTGGCCAAGCTCGGGTGATCCGCACCACGGGGAACACGTCCAGATCGCCATCGGGCGCGGAGTCGCCTTCCTGTTCGGTTCGATTTTCTCCGCGTTGGTGGGATTTGGGGGCATGCGGTTGGCCACCGTTGGCAATCTCCGCGTGGCGGCCGCCGCCCGGCACAGTTTCGGCAAGGCCCTGCAGATTGGTTATCGCACCGGCACGGTCACTGGCATGCTCACCGACGGCCTGGGCTTGCTGGGCGGGTCGCTCATTTTCCTTTACTTTGGTGAAAAAGCCTACGAAGCGTTGCTCGGCTTCGGCTTCGGCGGCACTCTGCTGGCTTTGTTCATGCGCGTGGGCGGCGGCATTTACACCAAGGCGGCCGATGTGGGCGCCGACCTTGTCGGCAAGATCGAGGCGAATATCCCCGAGGATGACCCGCGCAATGCGGCCACCATTGCTGACAACGTGGGCGACAACGTGGGCGACTGCGCCGGTATGGCGGCCGATATTTTCGAAAGCTACGAAGTCACTATCGTCGCCGCCATGATTCTTGGTTACGCCAGTTTCGGCCACAAGGGCGTGATCTTCCCCTTGCTGGTCCGGGCCATTGGCGTGATCGGCTCCATCATCAGCACGTACTCCGTGCGCACCGGCGACACCGGAGACGTCAAGATAGCCATGCGCTCTGTGAATCGCGGCTTTTGGCTAGGCTCCTTGATCAGCGTGATTGGCTTCTTGGCCCTGGGTTATTTCTATCTGCGCTTCAGCAACGAGTACATCGTCAACCAGGCCGTCGAACGCGGATTGGCCAACGAAGATGTCCTGCAAACGGCTTTGGGTATCGAAACCACTACGAGTCTTAAACAAAGGATTGCGGCAGCCCAGGGCGCCGCGCAAATGGCGCCCGCGGTCCTGTTGGAACATCAAGAGCAGCGGGTGATCGCCGCCTGGAAGTCAAAGAGCCAGGACGAGAAAAATCTCATCAGCGACAAAAAGGAGGTGCTGGCGGCGGCGCAGGAGGCCGTGCCCTTGCGTTCCTGGGACATGCGCCCGGCCTGGACCTGCCTGGTCGGCATCGTGCTGGCGTTGCTGCTCAATTTCTGCACCGAATACTGGACAGGCACGGAATACAACCCGGTAAAATCGCTGGCCAAGGCGTGTCGCACCGGCCACGCCACCAACATCATTCAAGGCATCGCGGTCGGTTACGAAAGCACGGTTTGGGCGGTCATCATCATTGCCTCCGCCATTCTCGCATCGGTGATGATCTACAGCGGCACGAACCCTATATTCGTGGCCTTCGGCGTGGCCATGTGCGGCATCGGCATGCTGACTCTTACCGGCAACACCATCAGCATGGACGTGTTTGGCCCGGTGGCCGACAACGCAAACGGCATCGGCGAAATGGGCTATAACCGCGACTCGCAAAATCAGCCCCTGAAGGCGGGTGATGAGGGCTACATGCTCCCGGAGGATTACAAACGGTCGCGTCAAATTCTTTCCGACCTCGATGCGGTGGGCAATACTACCAAGGCCATTACCAAGGGCATTGCCATCGGTTCGGCGGTGATCGCGGCCGTATCCCTTTTCGCGAGCTTCATCGCCGTGATGGCCACGGGGACGGAGGAGGGAATCAATACCCTGTCCACGCAAGCGTTCAAGGACAAGGCGGCCCACTTGACTCTCGCCGAGCCCGATGTCTTCATCGGCATGTTGATAGGCGGCGCCGTGCCGTTCCTGTTTAGCAGCATGACGATCCGTGCCGTGGGCCGCGCCGCCTACCTGATTGTGAATGAATGCCGCAAGCAGTTCAAGGACAAGGAAATTTGGGCCGGCACCAAGAAGCCCGATTACGGGCGTGTGGTCGATATTTGCACGGGCACGGCCCAGAAAGAACTGATCGGCCCGGGCCTGCTGGCCATATTCACCCCGGTCCTGGTGGGTTTCCTGCTCGGACCACTCGCCCTGGGCGGGTTTCTGGCGGGGATGATTTTGGTCGGCCAGCTGCTGGCCGTGTTCATGGCCAATGCCGGCGGCGCCTGGGACAATGCCAAGAAGACTATCGAAGACCAACCGAAGGGCCCGCTCACCGGCAAAGGCTCCGAAGCGCACAAGGCCAGCGTCACCGGCGATACGGTCGGCGATCCGCTGAAAGACACTGCCGGACCCGCCGTCAATCCACTGATCAAAGTGATGAACATGGTCAGTTTGTTGATTCTGCCGCTGGTGATTACGTACAACGTGCGCACTGCATTCAGTTTGGACGATTCGCTGAACTGGGCGGTTGGTCTAATCGTGCTGACTATTGCCCTGGTGGCCGTGACTTGGTCCTGGTGGCAATCGAAGCGTGAAAGCGCCGAGATGAAGGTCATGGACGCGGAATTTGAGCAAGCTGCCGGTTTGAAATCTTGACTTTGTACGAACCCGGCCCGCGGACACTATCGACATGTGTCCGTGGGCCGGGTCGTTTTCTACCGAAGGTGCGCGGCCGACCGCCATCTCCGCGCTGCCTCGAATGCAAATCGTGCTTGTATCGGACTTCCCATGCCTTCCCGCAAGAATACCTTCACGTACTTTTTCCCACGGCCAGGGCTGACGGTGGACGTGGTTCTGATCACCACGGAAAAACGGCCGCGCGTGCTCCTCATTCAGCGGCGCGACGATCCGTTTGCCGGCTGCTGGGCCTTGCCCGGCGGATTTGTCAACGAAAATGAACCGCTGGAACACGCCGCCCGCCGGGAGTTACGGGAAGAGACCGGCTTGAAGGTGAAGACCCTGGAGCAATTGCACACGTTTGGCGATCCGGGGCGTGATCCGCGCGGCTGGACCGTATCGGTCGTTTTCCTGGCCCGGGTCAGTGTCAGGAGGATCCGGCCCGTGGCCGGCGACGATGCCGCGGCCGTAGCGTGGCACTACCTTGATCCGCCGCCGCCGTTGGCTTTTGACCATGCGGAGATCTTGGCGATGGCGAAGAAGGCGATCCGTGGGTCAAGATTCCAATCTTGACCCACCGCACTCGGTCAAGAATGGAATCTTAACCCACTTGACCGATGGGTGATGGGTGCTACGCCGCAAGCGGCTCGCTGCTATATTGACACCTCAGGCGCTTGTGGCTTTGCAATTGAGGTGTTCGCCATGTCTCGTCGTCTAGCCGAGGAACCGTTGCCCGCGTGTTATGCCATGGTGCATCCGGGCCTGGAAGACATTGCCGCCGACGAAATCACGCGTGACCTGGGCGCCGAAGTCAAGAAGACCAGCCGGGGCATCGTGGCGTTTCGGTGCTCCGAACTCGGCCCGGACGTGCTGAAGCTTCGCACGGTCGAGGATGTATTCCTGCTCGGCTGGGGGACCGAAGACCTGACGCACCGCCCGTCAGTCGATCTTGAACACATTTGCAACTGGACGCGCAAGGCCGCCTGGGACCAGCTCCTCAGAATTCATCATGCCATTCATACCAAGCCGAAGGGCAAGCCGACTTACCGCTTGATAACACAAATGGACGGGCCCCACGGCTACCGGCGCATGGACGCCGGCGCGGCAATGGCCCAGGGACTGGAGGGTGTTTTTCCTGCCAGCTGGAAGTCCGGCAACGAAAACGCGGCGGTGGAAGTGTGGCTCACCATCCGAGGGCCGCAAGCGGTGTGTGGCTTGCGTTTGTCGGACCGCTCCATGCGCCATCGCGGTTACAAGCGGGAACATGTGCCGGCGTCATTACGGCCCTCTGTGGCCGCGGCCATGGTTCGGCTGGCGGGAACCGGGCCGGGCATGAAGGTGCTCGATCCATTGTGCGGAGCCGGTACGATCCTGGCCGAGCAGGTGGAACTGGCCCGGCAGCGAGGCGCCGGCGAGATTTGCATTTGGGGCGGCGACGTTGAACGCGAGGCTCTGCGGGCTGCCGCTGCCAACCTGCGCAAGTTTCAGCCTGGCCTTTTGCAGCAATGGGATGCCCGACAACTGCCGCTGGCGGATTCCTGTGTGGACCGGATCATTTCCAACCCGCCCTTTGGCCGGCAGCTAGGAGATCCGGCGGAAATCGCCGCGCTTTATCGCAAAATGATCGCCGAAATGGATCGGGTGCTGAAGCCGGATGGCCGTGTGGTGCTGGTGGTGGAAGACGCCCGCCCACTGCTCGACGCCGTGCACTACGCCGGCTGGCAACCGCAAAAGCAGTACCGAATTCGCATTCTCGGTTTGCCCGCGTTCATTAGCGTCTGGCGGAAACGCTAGACTTGGCGTACAATTACCACTTAGAATTCGTAGGGCAGATTGCTAATTAGTCCTATTGGTCGTATTCGTCCTATACTCATTTGTTGTTGGCTTAATTCGAGACCCGATCATGCATCAGTACATCTGCCCCAAGTGCAACACCGAGTTGCGCCGAGAACAACCCATTCCAGCAGGCAAAAAGATCAAATGCCCGAAATGCGCGCACGTCTTCGAGGTGACGGCCGGCAAGGTCGTGGCCAAGTCCGTGGACACGGCGGCCGACGCCAAGGCTGCGGCCAATTTGGCGCTGGACGAAGAATTCGCTGATCGAAACCCATATACCGTGGTGGATGAGCAAGAAGAAGACGAGGAAATGCAAAGGGAAAAGCGGCGGGCGGCCTCGGGATTGGTTAGGGACCGATTCAAGAAAAGCGCCCGCGGCCCAGCACAAAGAGAAGTGGTTCGGCCGGCCAATTTCCTCATGGCATCCGGAATCTTCACCTGCATCGGCTGCCTGATCTTTGCCTTGGTAGCCGTATTTCCGCTCATCTTCAAAGATTTTTACTCGCCGGCGCCGCAAGAAGGGAAAAAGTATTCTGAGACCGACAAACAGGTGAAGCCCGAAATGACCGACGAGCAATGGAAAGAACTTCTCATTGTACGGCTTAGCATGCTCGGCGGCGCCATTTTTGGGTTCATTTGGGGCGGGCTTGTTTGCATCGGGGCGTTCAAGATGAACAGCCTGGAATCGTACACCTGGGCGATGATCGGGAGCATCATGGGGATCTTTCCGGTGCTGATAGGCATCTGGGGCATTGTCACTTTGCGCAACCCGGCGGTGATCGCCGGCTTCGAGGAAGAAGCCGCGCCGGAGGCATAAGCCTGACAAAGCCGCAAGCGGCGCGGCAATCTCGACAAAATCGCAATTCGAGGATTGCACCTTGCGGCAGGGAAGTTTACACTTATTCTCCACAGGGACGGTCGGGGGACCGTTCGATGACTCGCTTTTTTCTCTCCAACCCATGAGGTTTAGAACATGAGCAAACGGATGAATCGCCGTGGCTTTTTGAAGACCACGGCGGCCGTCGGCGCCGGCTACTGGCTGACGGCGTCGGCCCTCTCCGCCGGCCGCGCGGCGGATACGCCCAATGAGAAACTGCACTTTGCCTGTATTGGCGTGGGCGGCAAGGGCAGTGGCGACGCCAGCCAAGTCGGCAATCTCGGCGTCATCGTGGGTATCTGCGATGTCGATGAAGATTACTTGAATGGCAAGGCAAACGAATTCGCCAAGGCCGGCAAGCATGCCGACGCCAAGAAGTTCTTCGATTATCGCAAGATGCTCGACGAATTGGGCAAACAGATCGACGCGGTGACGGTCAGCACGCCGGACCACACGCATGCCCCGGCCAGCATTATGGCCATGAAATTGGGCAAGCACGTTTACTGCCAAAAGCCGTTAACACATTCGGTTTACGAGGCGCGATTGATGCGGCAGACAGCCCACGACATGAAGGTCTGCACCCAGATGGGCAACCAGGGCACAGCGGCCAGCGGCCTGAGGCGGGCTGCTGAGTTCATCCAGGCCGGCGGCTTGGGCAAAGTCACGCAAGTCCACGTCTGGACCAACCGGCCCATTTGGCCGCAAGCACCGGGGATCATGGCCAGACCCAAGGAAGAAACGCCCGTGCCCACGTATCTGCACTGGGACGAATGGCTGGGGCCGGCTGCCGTGCGCCCGTATCACCATTCCGGCGATCCGAACAAGAGCCATCGCGGTACTTACCACGATTTCAACTGGCGCGGCTGGTGGGACTTCGGCACCGGCGCCATCGGCGACATGGGCTGCCACACTGCCAACATGGCCTACATGGGGCTAAAGTTGGGCCTGCCGCACACGATCAGCGCTGAAGCCGGGAACGTCAATCCCGAGACTTGCCCCTCTTTCGCGCATGTCATCATGGAATTCGCGGCCCGTGGCGAAATGCCCGCGGTGACTTGGCACTGGTATGAAGGGAAGAAGGACAACAAGAACGTCCTCCCCTCGCCAGACCTGGTAAAAGGCGCGAAGAAGCGCAGTGAGAATGAATTCGCCGTCTTCTTTGAAAACAATGTCTGGAAATTCAATGACAAGAAGCGTGACAAACGCATCGACAGCGGCTCGTTCCTGGTCGGCGAAAAAGGCGTGCTGTTCTCGCCCGACGATTACGGGGCCGACGCCTACATCGTCACAGAGGACGGGGTCGAGAGGCTGACCGGCAAGCCGGCAAGATTGCCGATCAACGATGGCGGCGATCAGGGCCAGAAGAACGAATGGGCCAAAGCCATCCGCGAGAACAACCCCGCCCTGGCCATCTCCAACTTCGACTATTCGTCGATGCTGACGGAGGCCATCCTGCTGGGCAACGTCGCCATCCGCTGCGGCCAGAAGATCGAATACGACGCTGACAAGGGCGAGGTGACCAATACTTCGTCCGCCGCGCAGTTCGTCAAAAGGAATTACCGAAAGGGCTGGGAACTTTAATCGGCGTTTGGCCTTTGTTGCTTGCGTTTCGCGCACACATTTTTTGTAGGCGTGCGCGAAACGCAAGCATTGATTTGCGCACTTCGGATAATTGCCACATTACTTGCTTGTTTTACCGCACCTCTTCCGTTACAGTCTTTAATGGTTCCGAGGTTCAACGGGCCAGCGGCTTTTCCGGCTGATCTTCTCATGTTCATATTTTCGTCCGGGAATGTTCGTTCCGTTGCCACCGCGGACCGTTTTATCTTAACGGAGGTGCCCTCATGCAGTTTTTTTGTCCTTATTGTCAGAACTCGATCAACGCGAAACCTGCCAAGCCGGGGCGGTACAAGCCTAAATGCCCGAAGTGCGAAAAGGTGTTTCAGCTTACGGTGCCAGCCGATCCCGCCGCCACGCCAGTGACCGAGGCTGTACCCGAGGCACAGCCCTTGGACCCCCAAAAAACGGTGCCGATGCGCAAATCGCCGGCCAAGACCGAGCCGAAGAAAGAGGAACGAGCGAAGCCTGAACCCAAGCTCGCGCCAGGTCCGGCCCAAACCGGTGACGTGGCCGAGGCCACCGGAGTTTTCGATCCGAACTCGGAACGGGCTCCAGCCGAGCATGCCGCTGCCGAAGCCACGGGAGTAGTTGCCCCGTCGGACGAACCGAATACCAGGCCGAAAGCCCCGGCCAAGCCGGCGAACCCTGATGCCACCGGGGTATTCACCGAAGCCCTTCCTGCCCCAGTCGCCCCCGATTCCACCGGAGTGTTCGGCACCGCCCCCGAGGAATCAGCCAACACGGCTATGGAAAAGCCGCCCACCCAGGCCGGGCGAAGACCACAGACCGGCGACGACGATTTTGACGTGCAAATGCCCAGCAACATCAATGTCGAAGGTCCGGCCGACGTACCCGAACACCTGGGCGGCTACAAGATCGTCAGGGAACTCGGCCGCGGCGGCATGGGGGCGGTTTACTTGGCCAACCAAACCTCGCTCGACCGTCCCGTCGCCCTGAAGGTGATGAATCCGAATTGGGGAGCCGACGCCGGCTTCGTGGCCCGCTTCACCCGCGAGGCCTACGCCGCCGCCCAGCTTACGCACCACAACATCGTGCAGATTTACGATTTCGGCTCCCTGAAGGACTTACACTTTTTCAGCATGGAATTCGTGGACGGCAGATCGCTCGGCGACATGCTCAAGAAGGGCGGCAAGATGGACGTGGAGCAAGCCGTGGGTTTTACCCTGCAAGCTGCCCGTGGCCTGAAGTTTGCCCACGACCGCGGCCTGATCCACCGCGACGTCAAGCCCGACAACCTCATGCTGAACACGCAGGGAATCGTGAAGGTGGCCGACCTGGGGCTGGTCAAGACGCCGGGACATGATGAGACGACCAAGGTGGAAGGCGAGCAAACCATGGCCGAGCCGGCCGCGAAGAGGCCGCTAAGCAAATTGGTGGAATCGGCGTCGGCCAATGTCACGCGCGTGGGGGTGGCCATGGGCACGCCGGCCTACATGGCGCCGGAACAGGCCAAGGACGCCGCCCACGTCGATCAGCGGGCCGACGTGTATTCTCTTGGCTGCACCCTCTATGCCATGGTCACCGGCAAACCGCCGTTCTCGGGCAAGACGGTCATGGAATTGTTCAGCAAGCATGCCAGCGAGCCGATTGTCCCGCCCGACGTTATCATCAAACGCGTACCCAAGGAAGTGTCCACGATCATCCAAAAAATGGTCGCCAAGAAACCCGGCGAGCGCTACCAGGACATGGAGGAGGTGGCCCAAGTCCTGGAGCAGTGGCTGGGCATTCATTCTCCGACCAACCCGCAAACCTTCACCGAGGATCAGGTCACGCAGCTCGAGGAGTGCGTGAACAAGTTCAACGCCTCCAAGCTGGCCAAAATCCGCACAGGTATCAAAGTGGCGCTCTTCGGCGGCAGCATCCTCTTGGCCTTGATCTTGTTGCTCCTCCTCGCCAAGTTGAAACTGGGCCTGGCCGCACTGTTTCTGACCGTTGAAATTCCGTTCATTTACCTCTTGGTGAGCGTCTACTTCAGTCCCAGTGCGCTGGCGGTGAAATTCCGCGAGATGCTGATGGAGAGCGGCTGGAAGGAACGCATCCAAATCGTGGTCGGCCTGCTGCTGCTTATCGCGATCATTTTTGCCGTCGGTCTGCTCTGGCACTTCTTAGGCGCGACGGTCCTGGCGGCGCTGCTGGCATTCGGCATGTACTTCGGCCTGGATCTGTCGGTGGAATCCGCTCGGCAGCCGGCCGTCGACGATGCCGAGGCCTTGTTCAAAAAGTTGCGCCTGAAAGGCATGGATGAGGAAGCGCTGCGGCAGTTCGTATGCAAGTATTCCGGCAAGCAGTGGGAGGAATTCTACGAAGCGCTCTTCGGCTACGAAGAGAAGCTCAAGGCCCGCGATTGGTGGGTGCGTGGTCAGAAGGGACAGGCCCGGCAGAAAGCCGGCGCCTGGCGCGAGCCGATCATCACCTGGCTGGAAACTCGGCGCAAGGCCCGGCAGGCAGCGCGGGACAAAGGCAACCTGCAAAAAGTCGAGCAGAATCGCTTCCAGGCGGAAGGATTGGACCAGGGCGCGGCCCGGCTGAAAGCCGAACGCGCCGCCGGCCTGATGGTGCAGAAAGCCGCCGAATTTCGTGAGGCAGACAAGGAATTGGCCGCCGATCGTGCCCAGGGCGAACTGCGCCGGCCCACGCCGATTGCCAAGGTCCTTCTGGAAGAGATCGACAAAGAAGAAGCCCCGGAAGAACCAGTGAATGCCATGGAGATGATCGGGCGCATCATCAACTTCGCATTGGGGCCGTCCATCCGCTTTCTCCTCGGCGCCCTGCTGCTGGCCGGTTGCCTGATGTGGATGTATCAGAATGATCTGGTCACGAAGGCCCAGAACATCCAAGGTGTCGGCCATTCCGACGACCCTGCTGCGCCCGGCGCTATGGATGTGCTATTTCCAAAAGTCTCCAAGACACTGGAATTCGGCTTTGTGCCAAGTCTCCTGACCAAACCATTCGTTGGTTTCGCCACCGGGCTCGCCGGCATGCTGCTGCTGCTGTCGGCCTTTTTCCAGAGCTGGAAAACGGCCGTCCTGATGCCGCTCGCCGCGGTGCTGATTGTATTTGGCCCCGGGCTGGGCATTCCCGATGTTGGGCCGTTGACGGCTTCCCAGGTCTGCATGGCCGCAGGCGCGTTCCTCGGCTTGGTGGCCCTGTTTTTGGGAAAGGGGAGAGGATGATGGCATCAGTGCCCCTGGCCCCGCAAGCTCGACGGCTCACTTGCGGGCAAACTTGGTTCCTCATTGCATTCGTTGCGTCAAGCCGATAAAGTATTATCAGTCTTGTCACGGAGCACTCCGGAAGGAAGCAAACATGCACCCCTCCCGATTTTGGTTGCGGGGCGGCATCTTGGCAGCGCTGCTTGTGCCGCTACTGACCCTTGGCTGGATCAGTAATTGGGGCCGAGCGGAACCACCACCCTCCCCTCCCGGTCGGCCCGGCGGCATGTCTAAGAAGCCGACTCAACCATTCCCGCCGGCCAATACTCCCAACGCCCCGAATAGTCCGAGTTTCCCGGGCAATGCGCCGCCCACAGACACTCCAGGTGACAACCCCCGCACTCCCGGCTTCCCCGGAAACGCTCCGGACAATACGCCCAATGGTCCCAAATTTCCTGGCGGACCCGGTCCAAACGTCCCAAGCAATCCCTCGCCGCCTGCGAACGAGCAAGTTTGGATATGCAGCAAATGCAAATTGGAAGTCGGCCGCGGCCCGTTCAAGCCGAACTTAGCCAGTTGTCCCAACTGCGGAGAACACTTCGATGGCACGGCTGCGAGCATCATCGCCAAACCGCCAGATAATCAGGATCCGCCGATCGGCAGGTCGATAACTCTTTCGCCGGCTCCGGCGAATTCCAGCCCGGCCCCTGCTCCCGGTCCATCGGGAATGACATTTCCGTGGGTGATCGTCATTATCGTGGCGGTGGTTATGGTCGTAGTGGTCGCGGTGGCAGTGGGCGGGGCGATGCTGATGTTCGGCCCAGCGCCGAAACGAAGGCGTGTGCGCCGCAGGCGTCGTCGAGATGGCTATTGAGACAAGTTGCCGCTTGCGGCCTAGCATGCATGCTAGGCCGCAAGCGGCAACCTTTTTCACAGCAATTCGTGAATCGGTTCCGGATCGTCCAGTACCTGCACAGGTCGGCCTGACGGGTCGAGCAATTGCAATTTCCGGTCCATGCCCAGCACTTCGTATATCGTCGCATGAATGTTGGACGGCGTTAGCGGCCGGCTGGCAGGCCGCGTGCCGAGCCGGTCGGTCGAACCGACGATTTGGCCGCCCTTCACGCCGCCGCCGCCCATTAGGCAGAACATGGAATCGCCCCAGTGGTCGCGGCCCGGCGTACCCATGCTCTTGGGGGCGCCGCCGTTGCCGCCGTCGTTCATCTTCGGCGTGCGGCTGAATTCGCCGCACAGGACCACGAGCGTGGTTGCCAGCAGGCCCCGATCGTCGAGGTCGCGGAACAACGTGGCCACGGCGGCATCGACTTTCGGCAAGTAATTCTCGTAGCCCTTCTGCAAGTCCCAGTGATGGTCCCAGCCGCCAAAATGGACCGTGACAAAAGTGGAGCCCGCCTCGACCAGCCGCCGGGCCAGCAGCGTGCTCTGCCCCCAGGAATCGCGGCCATACTGATCGCGCAATTTCGGGTCTTCCTTGCCAATATCGAAGGCCCGCCGCGCCGCCGGCCCCGTGACAAACTCGTAGGCTTCCTGCGAGAACTTATCCATCGCTTGAATCGTGCCCTGATTCTCCATCTGTTGCCGGCGCTTGTCGAGGTTCTGCAAGAGCGAGCGGCGATCTTCGAGTTTATCCAGGGTCAAGCCCGCGGCCAGGTTCAGGTTTTGTACCTGAAAATTGGGCGTGTTTGGGTCGGCATGGGTCTCAAACGGATTGTGCTGCGCCCCCAGCATATGGCCGCCGAAATACCCTGGCCGCAATCCGATACTCATGGCATAGGGGATGCCGATGTAGGCCGGCACGCCCTTCTTGCGCGCCCCCACTTCACGGTTGACGATGGCGCCGATTGAGGGGAACTTCGTCTCGTTGTTGGCCCCGCTCACGCCCATGTCCTTGGTGGTGAGCATGCGAAAGCCGCCGGCGAAGTGGTCGCCGGTGTCATGGTGAAGCGAGCGGACGATCGAGAACTTGTCGGTGACCTGGGCCTGCTTCGGGAATAGCTCGGTGATGTCGAAGCCGGGAACCTTGCTGCGAATCGGTTTCCAAATGCCGCGGTATTCGGCCGGGGCATCCGGCTTCATGTCGTACATGTCCAGGTGACTGGGCCCGCCGTCGAGCCAGAGCAATATTACAGATGTGTTTTTCGTCTGTCCTGAAGAGCGCGCCGATTCCTCTTTGGCCCTCAACAATTGCGGCAACGCCACGGAGGCCATGCCGGCCACGCCCAATTGCAGGAAACTGCGCCGGCTCAGACCATCGCAATAGCGCTTGCTGGAACCAAAATCGAGTCGAAACATATCGAGGCCCCCCTCGAGAAGAGAATCGTTCTTTGAATTTCGACCTGAAAACGGCAGGATCAAACAGGTAGGCAAGATTCGGAATTAGGCGGGGATGACAGCACTTGTTGCTGAGTTCGGGAAATCTTACCTTATTGCCGCGTTGTTGGCCATACGAATTCCTGTTTCACGCGGGAATGAATTGCTTTCTCCACCGCGTTGTCTTTCTTGCTTTAGCCTTTGCCCGATTCGCCATTTGCTGACTTTCGCGCAGGCGAACTGCCAAAATAGCCGATCCAGGCCAAATCCATGACGTTTGCAGTCAACTCCAAAGATTTACCTTGAAATCGACAAATGTCACGGGCACGCTCAATCAGGTCGCGCGGCTCACAGGCACGCAGCTCCCGTTTGTCCGCGCGATATCGTTCCAGCAGGTTGCCAAGCAACTCCGGTGGGACCACAGCTTCATGGCGCTCGGCATAGGCCTTGAAGATTTCGGCATATTGCTCAGGATTGGGCGCCTCCAGACACAGCCGGTAGCCCATGCGCCGCAGGAAGGCCGGGTCGGTCACCAGCTCTGGGTTCAGGTTGGTGGCAATGATCAGCACGTGGCGGAGCGGCACCTGGATCTTTTGACCGGTGGTCAGCGTGAAATAGTCAATCTGATGCTCCATGGGCGTGATGAAGCGGTTGAGCAACTGGTCGGGCGACACGCGCTCACGCCCGAAGTCATCGACCAGGAACACGCCGCCGTTGGCCTTCAGGTGCGGCGGCGCCTCGTAATAACGCAACGACGGGCTATAGATTAAGTCCAGAAAATCGAGCGTCAACTCGCCGCCGACCACGACGAACGGGCGGCGAACTCGAACCCAGCGCTGATCGATGGCGCCGACGCGCTCGTCAGGGACCTCCACGCGCTTGTGAACTTGTTCATCAAACAAGCGAATCACGCTGTTGCGCACGCTGATGCAGTACGGGATCCAGCAATCGCCCACGAGGGCAGTGTGAATTTGTCGGCCCAGACTGGTCTTGCCGTTGCCCGACGGGCCGTAGACGAACAGGCTGCGGCCGGAAGAAACGGCCAATCCCGCCAGTTCCCTGGCCCGCGGCGACAGCACAAGACCGGAGAGGGCAGCGGTTACGTTCTCGGGCTTCACGGGCGGCAGGTTCGCAAACTGCCAGCGCAGCATGGCCGAATAAGCATCGAGACTCACCGGCGCCGGCCCGACATACGCGCACACCTCCATCGATCGCCCACCCTGTTGGCGGCCCCGCTCCGTGATCCGGTACAGGGCCTTGTTCTGGGTGCTGGCCATCGTCTCTTCGATGAGCCCATCTCGGCCCAGATGTTCCAACACCTCCTCCACCAGCGGCGCAGACAGGTGCAACCGCTTGCATACCCAGTCGGAGGTGAAACGGTTGGCTGTATACGCGAGCCGGATGGTCAAGTCCGTGAGTGTTCCTTCGTCCAAACGAGCGCCGGCAATTTTCCCCGGGACCTTGGGAGCAACGAGGTCGCCGATCTTGTGCATAGGCGGCAGATTAGGGTCCTTCGACGGAACATCACTGACGGCAACATTCGGTTCCATTTTGTGCGCACCTTAAAAGAAGCAACGGCTGCTAGGGTTCGATTCTACGCCAGCGCCGGGGCGCATGCAAGCAGTCACGACGCAGCCGCTTGCTTCTGTGCGAGTTCGAGTTCGAGTTCGCGAATGCGCTCGGTTACGTATACCGACTCGTGCAGGCGCAGACCTAGGCTGATAATGGCCCGCGCGGAGCGCAGCCGCAGCGCCGGCTTGTCCGTTTCCAGTAAGGACGCCAGCTGGTCCGCGGCCGCGGTCATTTTTTCGGCCATGCGGCCCAAAGCGCGGGAAATGAATTGCTCGCGCATGTCAGCAAGCAACTTGCGAAAGGCCGGGTCGGCCAGCCGCCTCTGCACGGTTCGCTGGCTGACGTGCGCGATTTCGGCCGCTTCGGCCGTGCTCGCGCCTGAAGCAAGAGCGAGACCCAAATTAACATCTTTTGTTAATGCGACAGGGGGCGACACGGGACGACATCCTCGAAGGGGTGAAATGTGAGTCGCTGTCGGTGTGCAAAGTGATTGCCCGCGTCCTCAGGGCAAAGCGGCCGCGCGAGCGCAGCGCTTTGCCGGGAGTATACGATACAGATGAACAGTAAACAAATGACGGAAAAGCCTTGCCTGAGCGCTACTGCTTGCCGGGCCAGGAAGGAGGATATCGCCAAAGTGGACTTCCTCATCCAAAAGCTACGGGAATTGCCCACCGACTCAGTGCGTCTATTTCCGAACGAGCTGGTAGAAGGAATTGAGATGGAAGACGACGAAGAGGAGGAATGAGTTCCATTTCTCCAGCCATATGAAAACGAAAAAACCAGCGCGGCAATTGACACGATCAGGCTCACTTGATTTGATGACGGAAACGGTGATATGGTGGCCGGCGCAGTGCATAGCGACATGGCGCCCGTGCATAGCGACTTGGCCCGGTCAGCATAGTCACCAGTTCGCCCGCTTGAGGGAGCTTTTCTTGACGCCTATTGCCGATTTGCGCCTACAACTGCTGCGACGCGGCGCAAAGCGCAAATCGGCGGTTCACGTAACAATCGGCGCTCCGCAACCCGACGGTAATGACTGGTGTTGCCCTATTCGACTCAAGGGGCTTGTTGATAGCAAAGAGCGACGGATCTTTGGCGTTGACTCGTGGCAAGCGATTATCCTTGCACTGCGGCTCACCGAAGCGATGCTCAAGAATGAAATTCGCAATGGCGGCACGTTGTTTTATCTGGGTGCCGAGACTTCCATAGCCAAGCTCTTCGCTACTCGTGTCCGCGGGTAAAGGTTCGCCGGCGAACCAGAAGTTGCACCTGACTGCGGCGGCGTGACATAATATCAGAGTTCAACGTCTCACCAGCCGCCGCGGCAGGCTTTGAGATGTTTTGGCCACTTGAGACGTTGAACGTCTGGTTGAGACGATTTAGCGACTGCCACACCAACTTGGGATACTTGGTGGGCTTTGCCCACAAAGCCGCGTTTGCCCACAAAGTTCACGTTTTGCCCACAAAATCGCCAAGAACTGGGAAACTGCGCGCATTGCTGCGAAGTCGGTCCGCCAGTTGCCCAAATTCCCTATTTCCCCGTTCGCAAACCAATCTTCCCACAACTTCCACCATTTCGTACCGTCCGTTCGGCCAGTTGCCGATAGGCCGGTAAAGGAGAAATAGCCGTGACAACCATACAAACTCGGAATAAACTTGCTCCTGTATCCACATTTATGTCGTTGCAAGAAAAGAGAATCGGGAACCATCCAATGATTCAATCTCTGGAAATCAAAAATTTCCGGTGTTTTGGGCATCTCAAAGTCGATAACCTCGGCCTTGTCAACGTCATTGTAGGTGAAAACGCTTCTGGAAAAACAGCTTTGCTTGAAGCGATTTTTTTGGCGTTGGGAGGAAGCCCGGAGCCGGTTCTCCGGCTCCGGTTATGGCGAGGGTTGGGTGGCGTGACCGTTACAATGACGCGACCGGGTTTTGAATCAATATGGAGAGACTTGTTTTTTCAGTTTGACCAATCACAACAAATTGAAGTGATTTTGCGTGGGGCTCCGGAAAATTCTCGCCAGCTTACCGTGAGATACAGTCCAGAAGACGTTGAAATCGCCTTGTCGGAAAAAATTCCCGGCACTGGTACGCCGCCGATCATCGACTCTTCGATGATTGTTCCAATTACATTTGAAATTGGCGATGCAAACAATGTGAAACATCCAATTAAAGTTAGACCATCGCCAACTGGTATTGCCGTGAATGGTCAAATGCTACCAGCATTAGCAGCTTTTTTTTGCTCCAGTTATATGTCTACATCCAATCCCGGGGAGCCAGCGCAGCAATTCTCTGATCTAAGCAAGGAAAAACAGGATGCGCCAATTCGTAGAATTCTACCGCAAGTGTTTCCGTTTGTCAGCGAAATCTCAGTCGAGGTTGAGGCTGGAACCCCCATGCTTTTTTGCTCCGTTCCCTGGATGACAAAAAGGACGCCTATCGCCCTCGTATCGTCGGGTGCTAACAAGCTTATCGCCTTGCTTCTTGGAATA
>Ga0207110_10053_pt1 | contig 27196 bp, 27 predicted proteins | sample Alteio_BWMinHeat_74_FD_153582 | JGI IMG/M metagenome (GOLD analysis project Ga0207110, IMG submission 153582) | Enriched cells from forest soil in Barre Woods Harvard Forest LTER site, Petersham, Massachusetts, United States -... | ecosystem: Environmental > Terrestrial > Soil > Temperate forest >...
CCATGCCCCGAATGTTGAGCGACGGCAGATCGATCAGCTCCGCGAGCGTCTTGCCGGCACCCTCGGTGCGTCCCAGCCACATCTCGCGCATCAGCGTCGCATCGACCGGTGGCTGTACTGAGAATCTTGCGCCTATGACGAACAAATCTGGCCGCAGGCTGCCGGGCCAGGTGTATAACATTGTGACGGTCGGCGAGGGCCCGCTGCTCGGAAATTCAGTGACTTTTGGCGGGGTAACATGAAGAAACACCGATCCGCCTTGCTTGTATCGGCCGGTGTGATCTGCGTGGCCGTGTTGGCCACAATAGTGTTTGCTGCTGATAACTTCACCGGCACTTGGAAGTTGAATCTGCAGAAATCGGAGTACACGCCAGGACCGCCGCTCAAAAGCCTCACCAGTACGGTTGACGTCGTCGGAGATACCGTCAATTTCACGTTTGATGGATACGATTCCACGGGCCAAGCGATCGCCCCTGGCGAATTTTCAATCAAACTTGACGGCAAGGATCATCCGATTGCAGAAGATCCAACCCGCGATACCGTCGCGATGAAGAAAATTGACGATTACACCACCGAAGAAACGAACAAGAAAAACGGCAAGCTGACAACCATCGTCCGAACCGTTTACAGCCGCGACGGAAAGTCACGAACAGCGACAACAACAGGGACGAACGCTCAGGGGCAAAAGGTCAACAATGTGGCCTTCTTCGACCGCCTGCGTTAGCACGGCGCGCCGACCTCAATTTGACAATACCGCGCCCCGCGCGGCATCCATTTCCGCAGCACGAAGCGCTCGTAACACCCTCTCGGGCGTGATCGGCAGTTCATTTACTCGAGCTCCCACCGCATCCTCGACCGCATTGGCAATGGCGGGCGCAACCGGAATGATCGCAGTTTCCCCAATCCCTTTCGCTCCGTGTGGGCCTTCCGCGTGCGGGTGTTCCACCAAGACCGCAATGAGCTCCTTGGGCACGTCGAGAAAACGCGGCAGGTTGTAATCCAGAAAATTGGGATTGATGAGCAGTCCATCCTGATACACCATCTGTTCGAGGAGCGCCTGGCCGATTCCAAAAATGGCTGCACCCCGAAGCTGCTGCTCGCAGTGCACCGGATTGATGGGTTTGCCGACATCGACGACTGCGGCATAGCGCAACACTCTGACCAGACCGGTCTCTCGATCAACTTCGACCTCTGCCGCACCCGCCCCTGCGAACCAAAACGCGGATGTTTGATGTTCCCCTTTCGCTTTCAGCGTATTTGTGTTGACCGTGCCGCTGCCGACCACAGAATGCGCGCCCGTCCCACTCAAGGCGAGTTGACGCTTGAGGTCCTGCGCAGCGAGCTGAACTGCTCGACCCATGTGAAACGTGGAACGGCTTGAAGACGTGCTCAGATCGTACGGAGTTAGATCAGTGTCTGAATGCACTATCGTGATGCGATCGATCGGAATGCCCAGTTCCTCTGCGGCAATTTGCGCCATCGTGGTGTCGGACGCCTGGCCCATCTCGACGGTTCCAACGTACACATGCACCGTTCCAGCGTCGTTCAGTCGCATGTGAGCCGAGGAGCTGGACGGCGTGATCGTTGACTTGATCGCGCAGGCCAGGCCCTTCCCGATTGCTTTAGAGGAATCGGTTGACCGAGATTTTTTCCCCCAGTCGATAGCCTGAGCCGCTTTCTGAAGGCATTCTCTCAGGCCAAAGCTCTGAATTCGCTCGCCGGTCGCGAACTCGTCCCCTTCGTCCACGAGGTTCTTGAGCATCATCTCCAGGGGATCGATGTTCAGCTTCCGCGCGATCATGCTGAGTTGAGACTCGTGGGCCCAAGTTGTCTGCGTCACGCCGAATCCGCGGAAGGCACCGGCCGGCACGCAGTTGGTGTAGATCAGGCGGGATTCGATGTTGAGATTTGGAATCAGATATGGTCCGCCCGCCGTGTATCCGGCCTTTTTGCAGACACGCGGACCGATTTCTGCGTATGCACCGGTATTGAGATAAACCTGACAGTCGCGAGCCACGATGGTCCCATCCTTCTTCACGCCGGTCTTCAGCCGAACGGTGGCACCGTGCTTGGTAATGGTGTGGAAGACTTCTTCCCGGGTCAGCGTGATGCCGACCGGTTGCCGTGCCTTATGGGCCAGAGCGGCTACCAGGGGCTCGAGCTTCGGATACTGTTTTGAGCCGTAGCTTCCGCCCAGATACAGCACGATCACGCGGACCATTGACTCCGGCAAATTGAAGAGTTCCGCCAGCTGGTCTCGAATGACGAACGGGTTCTGTACGGTGGACCAGACGGTCAAGCGGCCGGATGGATCGAACTGCGCGACCGTCGTGAAGGATTCAAGCGCGGCATGCTGCGCAGCGGGCGTCGAGAAGACATCTTCGAACACGCGGTCTGCCTCAGCGAATCCTCTCGCAGCGTGGCCCTTTTGAAGCTTGAAGAGCGAACAGATGTTGGTCCCCGATACCCCCGCGATATCCTTCAGATCCGCAAACTCGTGTTCAGGGCGATCCGCGAACTCGTGCAGCAACGGAGCGTCCGGCGCCAGAGCTTCCTCCGGAGTGCAGACGGTCGGAAGAGGGTCGTAGTCGACCTCGATGAGTTCCAGGGCTTCTTCGGCAATCGCCGCGTCCGCGGCGGCCACCGCGGCGACCGGGTCGCCGACGTAACGCACCTTGTCGATCGCCACGACCGTCTGATCCTTGAACACCGGGCCGTAGTGAGACTTGTGTTGCGTGTTTCGGAGCACGTCGTCGCGGGTGAGAACGGCGACCACCCCTGGAAGCTGTTCTGCCTTCGATGCGTCGATTCGCTTGATTCGGCCGTGGGCGACGGTGCTGCGGAGGATCTTGCCGTGAAGCATGTGGGGGATCTTCAGATCGCTCAGGTACTGAAGTTGCCCCGTAACCTTTTCCTTGCCTTCGAGCCGAGGAATCGCCCTCCCCACTGCGAATCCGTCGTTCATGGCAGCACCTCGCGCGGGGGCGTGGATGGTGTCCCGAGAATAGCTCGGGCCACCTCCAGGATCTCAACGTGGCAACCGCAGCGACAAATGTTGCCGGCCAGAAAATGGCGGATCTGATCGTCATTCGCACGCGGAACCTGATCCTGAAGCGCCTTGATGGCCATGATCATGCCTGGCGTGCAATACGCGCACTGAAACGCTGAATGTCGCAGAAATGCGTGCTGGATCGGATGCAGCTCTTGTCCCTCGGCGAGCCCTTCGATTGAGAGAACCTGCCGTGCATCGACGTCGACGGCCAGGACGGTGCAGGAACTGACCGGCAGCCCGTCCAGCAGCACCGTGCACGCGCCGCAGACCTGCTGATCGCACCCCAGTTTCGCACCGGTCAGATTCAGATGATTGCGAAGCAGATCCAGCAACGTTTCGCAGGGTTCAACGGACAAGACGTGCTCCGTCCGATTGACGGTCACGCGAATGGCTCTCTTCATGACAATCTCTTCGCATGCTCGAATGCGCCGGTCACAGCTCTCGCAGTCAAGATCTTCACAATGTCTCTCTTGTACTGTTCTGAGCCGCGGATATCCTCGAGCGGTGAGCAGGCCTCCGAAGCCACCCGTGCCGCTTGCTCAGCCAGTTGCGGACGAAATTCTCTGCCGACGAGCAGTGCTTCTGATGCCTCGACGCGCAGCGGCGTGGGAGCGACGCAACCGAGGACAACCCGGGCGTTCGAGCAGACGCCTGTCGAATCGTCCAGCGTCACGCTCACAGCGCATCCCACCGCAGGCTTGTCCGAGCCGGCGGAGAAGCGAAGGTACTTCAGGCCAAAAGATTTCGGTGTCCGACTGATTTGAACTTCGGTAATCAGTTCGCCCGGCTCGAGAATGGTTTCGTAATGGCCGACAAAGAGCGTACCAAGCGGAATCAGCCGCGATTGTTTCGCGTTCTCAATCTTCACGCTCGCATCGAGCGCCATGAACATCGGAGGAAGATCGGTCAGCGGCTCGGCGAACCCAAGGTTTCCTCCCACCGTGCCCACACTTCGAACGCGCACATTCGCGATTTCATGCTCGGTTTCGGCGATCGGGGGAAAACACTGCGCGATCAGAGGAGAAACCTCCAGGTCGTGATGCGTTGTGAGAGCGCCGATGCGAACCATCGCACCATCATTCTCGATGTAGCACAACCGGGGGATCTTCTTGATGTTGACGAGATACCGGGGACGAACGATGCTCTGTTTCATCAACAGCAGCAGCGACGTACCGCCGGCACAGATGCGCGCCTCTTCCGGATAGTCGCCCAAGATCTGACACGCTTCCGATACGCTCGCCGGTTCGATGTATTCAAAGCTTCTGAGCGGCATCGGTCCCGGTTCCTTCCAGTCGATCTTTCAGATTCGCGACGGCCTGCCCAATGATTTCCTTGGATTTGACCTGGATCAATTTGGCCCCGAGGACGGCGAGCTGTCCGCCGAGGATCAGCTCGGACTCGAGCCTGATTTTCGTCTCCCGGTCGGACAGTCTGGTGAGCGTGATGGTGTCAACCGAACGCAGATGACCATTGGCTCCCAGAACAGTCTTTCCTGTGTTGGCAAGGACCAGCCGCTCTGGCGCGAGTTCCTCGAGCACTTCGGTTTGGATTTCAAACGTGGCGGAGATGAAGCCCACCTTCTGTCTCACGATCGTCTTGTAGTGCCCTTCGTCGAGGACTTCCACCGATTGAACCGACGGCACGCACGAACCAACCTTGTGAGGATCCCGAATGAAGGCCCAAACCTGTTCAGGCGAACAGGCGACCTCAAAGCACTCTAGAATCTTCACAATCTTGCGCGTTTCATACCGCCGGCGATGAACACCTAGCGTGGACGGATCGGAAAAGCGAGCGGGCGCAGCGGAGAGCCTGTCGCACCCCGCAAACGGAGCGGGGCTCCGATGAACGCGAATTCATACAGTCGGTCTCTAGACAGCTCTTCGAGGTACACGCACTCCATCTGAGGGGTGCCAGATTCTGTCAGAAAATGGCAGTGTCCTGGCAGCCAGATGTCCGGATCCATCGGCGGCGTTTGTTCGACGGCTTCGTTATCGGCGCCCACACAAACGATATGCTGGCTGGTCAACCATCGAGCGGATTCAACGGTGACACCAGGACTATTCCCAAACACTTTCGAACCGTCTGGCCAGTAACGCATCCGGCCAGTTCTGAGCAGCACGACGTCGCCTTCCTTGATTGGCGTCCCCTGCCGCCTGACCGCCTCTTCGCAATCCTTCGCCGTAATCCCGTACGAGTCCGGAAGGCACTCCAGTCCCTTAAGTGCGGCGATATCAAGAAGCACGCCGCGCGCGATAATGGGAGGCATCTGCTCGGCACCGTTCCGGAGCCAGTGTCGGCTTCCGAGATACCGTTCCGCATCGTAGTTGTTATACAGCTCGCGGCCGTACCCGAAGTGGCATAACGAGTCGATGTGAGTTCCCGTGTGCGTGTACATGAGGATGACGTCACCGGAGTAGCCGCAGTTCTGGTTGATGTGTCGGCCAGCGCCGTTCAGGTTGTCGTTGACGGTTCCGTTCGGCGTGTGGCTCATCCAGATCTGATACGAAGGATCGCCGGCAGCCGTGAAGCTCGGCATGCCGTGAAAGAAATCAACACTCAGGTCGTAAATCTGAGTGGCGTCAATGCGTGACATGATTGCCGCGCGGCTCTCAGCTGTGATGCGATTGAGCGAGCCCTTTTGATCTTCCGGGCCCCAGGGGCTGCGCCCTACAGGAAGCGTCTTTGCGACATCAGTCATCGTTTGTCTCCGTGAATCAATCGAAATCGCTTCAACCCAATGCCGAGCGATTAGCTTTTACCTGGCTCCCGCCGGAAGCTCGAAATCACAAACCGCGCGATCTGCAAACATCGGAGTCAAACGGTCCACGACATCCGAGTGGAACGGATGATCTGAATATAACTGCAGCGCTTCCCATGTCGCGAAATCGGTAATCAACGCTCCGTCCCACAATGCACCGGAAGTCCCCGGCGCGCCCTGATGCCGACCTCGGCTCCACGACTGGATTCCCGGCACTTTGGTCGGAAGCTCGTCCAGTATCCTGATGATTTCCTGCGGATCTGCACCCTTTGCCACCTTCCAAAGAAAAACGTGCCTGATCATGTCCTTGTCTCCCGTCGTTTGTAGTAGCCGTTGATCGGTGCTGAAACGCTAATATTGTCCGCCATGGATTCACGTCACTTGCGAATAGCCATCGCGGTCGTTGCACTTGCAGGTATCGGACCCATCGTCACAGCGCAGGGAGACCCTGACGCGGCGAAGATCAAGAATCCGGTGGCCCCGACGCCGGAATCGATTGACGCGGGCCGGCAGATTTACCTGCGGAACTGTGCGTCCTGCCATGGCCGGAACGGGCAAGGGGGTCCGGGGAACGATCTGATCCCCGCCGCGCCGAGTCTCGTCGACGAGACGTGGGATCACGGCTCGACCGATGGCGAGATCTTCAGCAACATCAGAGATGGTGTCGCTCCCGACTTCAACATGGTGCCCTTCAAGGACAAATTGAAGGATGATGAAATCTGGAGCGTCGTCAACTACATCCGATCAATGCCGAAGCCGAAGTAGTCCCTCTACTTCGATAGCGGATCTGGCCGGACCTGGAACTTCACGAGCTTGCTCGTATTCCCCTTGCCGCCCTCGGCGTGGAACGGCGCCCGCGTCGCGTAGGTCGTATACAGTGCCCTCCCTTTCCAGCCGCCGTTCGGATTGTCGATCCGGCCATCCATACCTTTGGCGAAGAAGCCCATCGGATACGGCACGCGGAAGGTCATGAACTTGCCGTCGACCAGCGCGATTAGTCCTTCTGAGAGATTACCCGTGGAAATCGGCACGTCTTTGCCGACGCCGAGCAGGTCGAAGCGATCAACGAAGTCGTAGTACACCGAATCGGCGCTGGCATTCTCGACGGCGCCCTTGTAATTTGGCCCTGGCAGCGGATAGAGCGTCCAGCCCTCGGGGCAGTGCTGTCCGGTGGCGTTGGGACCGTTCAGGGGACCTTTGCATTTGCCTCGATCGAAGCTGGCGAGATGTCCGCTCGAGAGCACGGTCCAGACGACGCCTCTGCTGTCGACGTCCATGCCGCGCGGAGCAAAGCCCTGCATCGGCGCCTTCGGATTATTCCACGGCACCTCGTAGTACTCGGCAAGCGCGGTGTCGGGCGGATGCGCGCCGGGCACGAAACGCACCACCGCGCCCGGCATGCCCTGAACCGAACCCCACACCGATCCGTCCGCTGCGGGCGAGTCGCCGTAGTACTGCACGTTCAGCCGCTTGTCCTTCGTCGGATCGGCTGGCTGGTTTGGTTCCGTGTACACGTCGCGCTTGCCGTTCCCGTTGTAGTCGAGAACGAACGCGCTCCAGCCCTGCGCCGCCTTTTCGTCGTGTGTCTTGTCCCAGATCTTCACGTCGAACCAGCCCTCGACGCCGGCTGGCCCAAACGACGACCAGAGGACATCGTTGTCGTCGAAGTTGACGTGCCCCCAGCTGAAGCACGTATCGATCGTCGTGAGCTTCTTTGTTTTCGGATCGTACATCTCCAGTCCGCGAGTGCTCTGCTTGATTGGGAACGCCTTTGCGGAGGGGTGATCAGATCCCGCCTGACACCATGCGGGCGTCTCGGGCTTGCGCACCCGAGCCGCAGCCCAGATCCTTCCTTGCTTGTCCATCGCGAAGCTGTGCACCGTCGTCTTGCTGTTCCAGATGGTCTCGTCGCCCCAATACGGGGACGGCCCTTCAGGCGGCTGGTCCGCGGAGCTCGGTGTGTTGGGATCGCGAACGATCAACTTCACCTGACTCGACGTGTTCGTCTTTGGATCGACCACCGGCAGGTAGTCGCCGCTCTCTTCGAGCGCGCCATAAATCGGACCGTTGGCGTTGACAGTCGGATTGCGTTTGTCGGTCGAGATCTCGTCGTGCAGATACGTCTTGGGATCCGCCCAGTCCCACATCGTGATGACGACGTTCCGCTCGCGACCTTGCGGACGCTGGGGCGCGGCCGAAGGAAGCTCGCCGGCGGCGATGCGATCGGTCCAGTCTGCATACATCCCAAGCGCTCGCTGGAGCCCGACTTGTGTGAAGCGCGCGCTCATTCCACCGCCCGCCTGTCCGGCTTGAATGCGACGATCCCACGCCGTCTTCGAATCGTGCACGGAGTCGAGAATGCTTTTCGGAATGGCCCGCGTGGCTTCGCCGCCCATTTGATGACAGCCCGTGCAACCGTCGGTGTTGACGACCTGACGAATCCACTCGCCCTGGCTTCGAATGCTGGGTGAAATTCCGTTGCCGCGCTCTCCGCTGCCGGGGAAATCGCTCTTCGGCGGCACCTGCATCAGCGCGAACCAGTAGAGCGCGGGGTAGTACTTCGCCGCAGCCTTCTTGTCCGGCGCCGCCACCGCCTTGAGGTTGACGATCTTGCCGGGAGTCGCCCTGGTCTTCGGCGAGTCGACGAGGCCGTAGCCGCGGACCCAGACGTCGTATTCGGCCTTAGGCAGATCGGGTACGACGAAGCGTCCCTGATCGTCTGTAACGACGCTCTCAATGAACCGTGTTGGAAGATTTCTGGTTTCGGCAATGACCCAAACGCCGGCCTCCGGGCCGCGCGCGCCGGTGACGGCACCGCCGATGTCGTCGGCGTCAATGGCCACAGGAGCGACAGGGGCTGCCGGCGCGGCGGCGCCGCCGCTGCTGGACTGTTGGCCGGTGGCCACCATGACCAGGGAGGCCAGGAATGCACACGCGCACGCAAGCGTGATCGCTCCCCAACCGAAATTCTTCGATGGCATACGCCCTCCTTCGCCAGAAAATCATTGGAGTCTGCTCCCGCGGAAGCAGGCAGTCAAGACAGTTATAACTAGCTACCGCGGCTCAACCTTCTGCCCGCCCGACAGGAGCGCGTGGCGCAACCGCACAATATCTTCGCTCGCAGCAAACCGCGAATCGACGATCGGGCGAGGCGCGATCCCCAGGCCAACCAGCGCCGTGACGACCGCGACGAACGTCCACGCCTTGCGCCGCGTCAGTCCCAAGCGAAGGCCCGAATAAACCAGGCCGTCCGAGCGCCCGCAGAAGAGCGAAAAGTACATGCGAAGCACTGTGACCGCGCTCGACCGCATCCTCGAACGGCAGGTGTTCCAATGCGTGCAGGGTGTTGTGGTGGATGAAGATGCTGATAGGCCCCTGCGCAGGCAGCAGGTGAGCCAGTCGGTCGATCACGTGCGCGAGTGTCCGTGCGATGCACGCTGCGCGACCCGCTCGTCGGCGAGATGCTCGACGTCGCCCGCCGCATCTTCAGCAATCGTTTCGTCGACACGCAAGGGCTGCTCCGTGAACTACAGCGGGAGGCCCGCCAAGGGTGACCCTCACCCGGAATTCCTTCGGGTGCTCGTTCTACTGCTTTTCGTACACCTGCTGATCGTTCACAGGAACGCCCTGAGCATTGATGGCTGCGATCTCGACGCGCAGCGTCTTACCGTCCGGTGAGAGGACGGAATACTGATGGCGCGTCACCTTGCCGTCTTTCTTGTCATCGCGTGCCACCGTGCGGGGGTTGATGCGTCTCTCCGAGACGGCGTCGACCAATCCGCCTCCGGGAACGGGCGCGTCGGTGCCGTCCTGAGCCGCCGTGTACTCGAAATTGATCTTGCGACCGTTCGCGAGTTCCATATTCAGGACGGAGTTCATCTTGCTGCCGACCTGCTTGATGACGAGCGTCGCCTCCTTCGGCGGCGGGCCAGGGTTGAAGTTGGACTTCGCCACACTGAGCGTCCACGTGCCAACCAACGGATCGGGAGCTGGTGCCTGGAGCGCAGTGAGTAGTGCCGTGAGTGTCATCGTGAAGATGACCGTCGTGACGGTCCGGCGCGCGATCAGATTCATTCCGGTGGCCCCTGTTGGCAAATGTTGACGAACGGCCGATTCGTGAGACTCAATTATCTCAAAGTTCGTTGCGGGTCGACATGCCCAAGCAAGAGGCAAGAGATGTACGATTTTGAACAGCGCGACGGTGCATGTTTGCGAGACTATGGGCCTGTGACCGTACCTCAGGGCCAATCGATGAATGCCGACGCTCTCAAGCGAGTAGAGAAGCTCTCCGACCAACTCGACACGGCTAAAGACGCTTCTGAAGCCACCACGAAAGAAGTCCAGCACGCGCGTCGTACGGTCGAGAGCGTCAAGCGCGCCGTAGGTCTGCAACAGAAACTCGATCGCACCACACGCAAACGAAAACACTCCAAGGGCCGCTACACCGAAGACGGCAAGAGCAAGGCAGCCGTGGAATTGGGGCGCAAGGGTGGGTCGGCTAGGGCCAAGACGCTCAGCCGTCAGCAGCGGTCAGCGCTCGCCACGAAGGCTGCCAAGACTCGCTGGAACAGGCACTAGCAGACCGGGTATCCACACGGTCGCGCTGATGCGCGCAGCACGAAGCGCCCCGTGTGAGCAGCACACGCCACGTCCTTTGAGATATGCCTACCGCTACGCATCGCTCTGATGTGTCCACTTTAGAACATCTAGACGAGTTGATTCTCGGAGACTACGATTCCTTTCAAACTGGCCCATCGTTTGAATCGATTGGAGAACGTGGCACCGAACCGGAACCGCAGCATCACTCTCAGCGCTTTCCTTCGAAAGGCCGGCCCAGGAAGAAGTATTCGGGTTTACGAGGACAAGGAAGTCATCTATTCACAAGGACATTCAGCCGACGCCGTTTTCTACATCAAGAGCGGGATCGTCAAACTCACGGTCGGAGACAAGCGTCAGGGCAAGCACGCGGTGCTCGCCATCCTGGCCAAGGGTGCCTTTTTTGGCGAAGGCTGCTTGCTACCAACACGAGCGGCTCGGCGAATGTCCACCGCGACATCTATTGGCTCGTCCACGATCGTATGCGTGAAGAGGGCCGCCTTTCGTGTGATGCTCGTACGAGAGCCAGCCTTGACGGACCTCTTGATCGAACACCTGCTCTCTCAAACTGCTCAGTTCAAGATGGACTTGGCGGATCACCGGCTCAATTCTGGAGCTGGTGAAAGACGGCTGGCGCGGATTCTCTTGGCGTACAGCAGGATTGCGCAGAAATCGGCCGCCGGACCCTTCCTTCATCCGTTGAGCCAAACCACTCTCGCGGGAATGGTCGGCACCACTCGCACAAGACTGAACCAGTTCATGAATAAGTTCAGGAAGCAGGGCTATGTCCGGTACAACGGCGGATTGGAAATAAATTCCGAACGGCTCGCTGCCTTCCTGCAAGGTTAATCGTTGACGGCACGCCAGCTCTAAGGAACTCGCCCGATTCCCGCTCGAGAGCCCCCAAAAATCGGATTGCCACTCTGCCAGTCCACCTCAACGAACTTGCGCGTGTTGGCTAATGGCTGGAGCCATACGACTGTTTGCCGCGTGGCGGTGTCGATGACGTCCCCAGCATCTCCCACAAACACGAAACGACCGTCCTTCGAATGGCGGATCCAACCATCCTTGTCACCACAAATGGTGCAGCCGGTCGCTGTCCCCCGAATCTGCCCCACAAGATGAATATTGGCCACCGGAACGGGAGCGGTTAGCGGCACGCTACTGACGTCAAAGACATGCACCATGTCATTGGGCTCGTCGATGACATAGAGCTCCCGCTCGTCTGGTGACAACGATATTCCGTGGCTCGGAGCGACGCCGTCGTGGGGGCCATTCACACCTGGAATGGACACGGTATACAAGACGTGGCCCGTCTGGATATTACTGACTTGAAAGCCGAGGAAATACGAGGACGTCGTGTACGCAAGGGTATTCCTGCCAGTGACCGTAAAGGGCCGCACGCCCACGTTCAGCGGACCGATCACTTTGACGATCTGATTCGTGGCGGTGTCGGCCACTTCCAGGTAGTTGGCATCCGGCGCCGGCAGCTGGTTCTCTCCACCAAGATAGACATACCGCCCGTCGAGACTCGTCACCGTGTTATGGGGATTCAGACCCTTGAGCTCCGTGATCGTACCGCTCACGCTCCCATTGGCGGCGTTGATCAAGTGCCACGTCCCACCCGATGAACTGGAGCCGGTCGGCATGTAAATGGTTGAACCGTCCAGACTGATATCCATGCTGTCGATCCCGAAGTTGTACCGCGTCGTCCAGTCGATCGTGTCGGTTCGTAAATCGTACCTGATCAGAAATCCTGGCCCCCCATCATGGGTGCTGCCGTAGCTGACGTAGAGCTTTCCCGTCCCTGCATGCGCGACTGCGCCTCGAACGTTATCGCCACCAGTGGGTAAGGCGATGGTCTTGAGCAGCGCGAAATTATTGTCGGTGTCGTACACGTAGAGGGCGCTGTCGGTGACGACATACTCATAGTGGTGAATTACGGCAGGCGTGGTCAGCGTGAGATCGGCCGACGCCGCGACATTCTCACCTGCGTCCCGCGAGGTCGCGGCGAAATGATAAGTGGTGTCGGGCGTGAGGCCTGACAGCGAAAGACTGTGTGCGATCACGAGCGCCGCAGAAGTGGCTGCCTGACCGTACCCGACAGCGAGACCATAATCGACGCGGGAATTCGCCGGCATGTTGGTCGTCCAGGTGACGGTGGCCGTCGATGTCGTCAGGTTTGTGACCTGGACATTGGACACGACCAGGCTTGGCGATGTCGTGAACGTGAGGTCGCTCGAGGCGGCCGACGCGCTCGCCGTCGTTGACGTCACTCGATAGTGATAGGTGGTGCCGGCCGTCAATGCGCTGAGCGTGAGGCTGTGCGTCGTGACCAGACCGGCATCGGTGCTGAACTGGCCGTAGCTGGTGGTGAGGCCGTAGTCGACGCGCGAATCAGCGGCCACGTTGGTCGTCCAGGTGATGGTGGCCACGGTGGACGTCGGGGTTGTAGCCTGGACGTTCGACGGCGGATACATGAAATCGGCCCCGAGGTTCCCGGTCGTAAAGCTCAAATCGGTAAAGCGCCAGGTGCCATTCAGATTCGTCCAGATCCTCGCAAAAAGAAGGCGCCCGTCAGCGAGGTTCTGAATCGTGTAGCTCGTCTGCGTCGTCTCCCCAGAATTCACGACATCGCTGGCGCCTGCGGTCGTCCCCACATACAGGTAGTAGCACTGAGCCCCCGCCACAGTGCTCCACTGGAGCGTTACGGAGCCAGGAACGTTCGGCTGCCCCGGTGCGGGTGCCACGAAAACGGCAGCCAGGATCGACGCGCTGAAGCTGCTGTCGCTGTAGCGCCAGATGTCCCCAACCTGCGTCCAGAGCCGGGCGTACAGCGTCTGGCCCACCGGAAGATTGGTCGCCGGGTATGACGTCTGGTGGATCTCGCCGCTGTTGATGAGATTGCTGGCGCCCGGGCTGGTACCTACAAACAGATAGTACGCCTGAGCACTCGATATCGACGTCCACTGAATCGGCTGCGCCGCGTTGGCATCTGTCGATCCGTTGACGGGATATGTGAGCGTGGCAAAGAGCAAGACCGTCACAGTTTCGTCGGTGTAGCGCCAGCTGTTGTTCGTCTCCGTCCAGAGTCGGACGTAGAGAGTCTGGCCCGGCGGGAGACCGACCGGCTGATACGACGTTTGATGAAGCTCGCCGCTGTTGACGATGTCGGCGGCGCCGGGGGTCGACCCTACGTACAGATAGTACGCCTGCGTGTTTGGCATGGTCGTCCACGTCCATGCCTGCGTGATGTCGACGATCGTCGCACCCGGAAGCGGATAAACCAAGGTCGCCGTGACGACCGCGCTTGTGAACGTACTGTCGGTATACGACCACTCTCCGCCGAGCTCCGTCCACAACCGCAGATAGACCAGTTGGCCCGCGGGCACGGTGGACGCCAGATACGATGTCGTGTGGAGTTCACTGCTGTCTACGAGGTCGTTGGCGCCAGGCGTCGACCCGCCGTACAAGTAATAGGCATCTGCGCCTGCAACAGCGGTCCATTGGATCGGCTGTGACAGATCAGCGGCGCTTCCTCCGTTCGCGGGATAGGTGATGACGGCGATATCGGTCTGAGCACGAGACGCAGACGGATGAAGGACGCCGACAAGGACGAAAGCAAGGGCGACAAAACGTCTTGCTGCTTCAGAAGCCCGGTCTCTCACATCTATTGCATACGTGACCCCGTCCCAAAAGGGAAGGTCTCGTCAGGGAGCGCGACAAAATCTATGGAACACGAGCAGACAAATTTTCGCCCTATAGGCGACTATCATCTGCCGTATCACTGAACACACTAGAGTTGAGGTTTAGATAGGACAGCCACGACGTTACAGATGAACTTGACATGGTCTGAAGACAGGCGTAAATCGTATGAGCAGGTCGCGTGATTCCACAGGTGGTGCGTCGCGTATGAGTGAACCACCGGGCTCTGACCGCGCACCCTCGATGGGTGACCACTCGAGGATGCGCGAATGACGGATCGACGACAGAAATAACAGCAAAGTTCTGGCTCCTGCCAGGACGCGTGTGACACACGCATTTGAAAGCCCGGTTCAGGCTCCCACCCGAATCGGGCTTTCTTTTTTCACGAGGGGGTTCGCGGCTCATGTCCGTAGGATCGTTCACAACTCAGGAACAATCGGCGACCGACTGCGCCTGGAGCATTGTCATGGCGGCAAGCGCCGTTGCTGACGAAGTTGAACGCATTGGGCGCCATGCGGGGTTCGGCCTCGACGAGCGTGCGCAGCTGCGGCCGCTGCCTGTCGGCCGCCTCGACGTGGTGATCGCCTGGCTCCCAGGGTCGGGCTGGCAATCGTGCGTTCCTCCCGACGACCCCCGATCCGCGATGCTGGATCTCTACCTGCCGATCTGCGGCGGCACGACAACGCACCCGATGACCGTCGGTCATCTCGGCCAGAGTCTCGACGGCTTCATTGCCACGCATTCCGGCGATTCCAGATTCGTGACGGGCCACGACAACCTCGTTCACCTGCATCGCATGCGCGCGTTATGCGGCGTCGTTGTCGTTGGTGCCGGCACTGTGGCGGCTGACGATCCCCAGCTCACGACCCGCCACGTCCCCGGGCGAAATCCGCTCCGCGTGATCTTCGACCCTGCTCGGCGACTGGCCCCAACCTACCGCGTCTTCACCGACGATGCGGCCCCGACGCTTTACGTCTGCGAGCGGTCACGAATCTCTGCCGATGAAACGCACATGGGCAAGGCGGCCATTGTCGGTATCGACGATGCCGGGCCCGAACGTGACATCGCGCAGCTGCTGAGCCTCCTGCGGGCGCGGGGGTGCGCGCGAGTGTTTGTGGAAGGCGGTGGTATTACGGTCTCGGCCTTCCTCGAGGCCGACCTCCTGGATCGCCTGCAGATTGCCATAGCCCCGCTCCTCATCGGAGACGGCCGGCCCGCAATCCGTCTGGCACCGCATGACAGCCTCCGAGACTGCCGCCGGCCGCGCTACCGCGTGTTTCTCATGGGCGGCGATGTCTTGTTCGATTGCGAGCTCAAGGTGCAGGCCGATGTCGCCGACGACGGCGCGACGCGACCGCCGGCCGTGATCCGCGTGGTCTAGGTGCGGTTTCAAGTTCGCGTAGGCCAGGCAGCAAGGTCGTCGTGACCGACGACGATGCGCGAGCGCCCTGCATCAACGTGCTGGATTCGCCGAACCTGCCAGTCTGCGATGATCGGCGCCTCAACCGGCGAGATTTCCGCCGCCGCCTCAGCCCACCCTTCGATGAGCAGTCGCTGAAGTTCGGGCTCGCCGGCTCCCAGTTCCCAGTCGCTCGGCTCGATCCGTACGCGATGGCCAGCCTCCGTAAAGCACCGCGCGGCCGACGCCACGGCATCGGGCCCTGCCGCAGAGCCTCCCAGGCCCTTGTCGGTGCGCTGGTGCCGGTTGAACAGATCCAGAACCACCTCGTCCTCCGGCTCCTTTGGCGAGCATGCGGAATGTCCGTTGTACGTGATCGTGAAGAGCGCCGCCGCGCGTGCCGCTCGACAGTGGGACGCGAGCGAACGCAGCCACTGCACCGACACCAGATCGAGCAGCGCCGACGCGGTGACCAGATGACGATCGGTGAAGATGTCCACGGCTTCGAGGGTTTCAAGATCCAGTTCCCTCGCCTCGACATGACAGTGCAGTCGCTCGCCGCTGACGACAAACCCTGTCGTCTCGCTCGTAACCGCGCAGCCGCGCCTCGAAGCCCATTTAGCCGTGCGAGCTGGCATCTTTGCCAGCAACGTCGAACTTCGATCGACCGCCAGCCAACGTTGGTGGTCAGGAAGTCGCTCGGCGAGGTAGCGAAGGTTGGACCCGGTGCCGGTTGCCAGATCGAGGACACGAAAGGGATCGGCCGTGCCGATCGTGGCAACGAGCGCCCGCGTCAAGTCGGCCGATCGTGCAACCGCATCGACGGGCTCACGCAAGGCCAGCCACCGTGCAAGCGCCTCATCCATGAGCGTCGAAGTGCGTGAGGGCGGCGTCCATTCTTTCGCAAGCGTGTTCCCAGCTCGGCAGGCGATCACGCGCACTGCGGGCGCCTTCGGCACAACGCGCGCGCAGCTCTCTGTCGCCAAGGGCACGCGAGAGTGCCTCGGTGAGGGCGGCCGTGTTCCCCGGCGGCACCAGCAGACCTGCGGCGTCGCCAACAAGGTCGGGAATCGCTCCGGTCGCCGTGCTGACGACGGGCAGCCCGTGCGCCAGCGCCTCAGCGACCGCCATTCCGTAGGTTTCTTGCAAGGTGGCCAGCACAAATAGATCGGTCTGCATGTAGTAACCGGCAAGCGTGGTGGCATCGAGTTCGCCGGCGATCACGACGAGATCCTGCAGATCCAGACTGCGCACGACGCTGCGTAGCCGATCGACCGTTGCCGGGTAACGTGTGGCATTCCCGGCACAGGTGAGGCGCCAGTTACGGTGTGGCGCCTCCGCGAGCGCCTGCACCAGAATCTCATGGCCCTTGCCAGGGCTGATCGTGGCGACGGACAGAAGCTGCAGCGGCGTACCTCCGGAGCCTGTCGCGAGGGGTGCGCGGTCGGTACCAGGTTCCACCACAACGACGTGGTCTGGTGGCAACCGGTACGTCGTCAGCATCGGCAGCGTTGCAGTGCCCGTGACGACAATCAGCGCCGCCGCGCCGAGCGCGCGGCGCTCCGCAACTTCGAGGCGGGCAGCCGTGTCGCTGTCGATCCCGACATGGGCGGCGAGCGGGAGGTGCACGAGCGCAACGATCCGAAGACGCGACGCCTCGCGCTCGATCAGGTCCGGCATCGCGCCGAGTGCCAAACCGTCGATGACAACAACGGCTCCGTTGCAAATACCGGCGAGCACACCCGCGGCATGATCGAGCGATTCCCGGGTCGGGAAGGGGAAGGTCGCGTCGAGCTCGCGCACGTCAACCATCCATCCGAGACCGCGGAGGCCTTCGATCATGCGGCGGTCGTAGATGTAGCCGCCGGTTCGCGTCTCGATGCTTCCGGGAACGACGAAGACGAGGGGCGGCACGGCTACGGTGCGGCGCCGACTGCCCCGTCAAACGACGCTGAGGCGATGTGCGATTCGTGGAGCGTCACGCGCAGGTGTTCCACGGCCGCGGCGCCGGGGCCAAGGTCACCGCGGCGAATGGCAGCCACGACGGCGTCGAACAGCACGCGAGCGAGAAACTCTGTCGTCGTGTTCCGTCCCGCAAACGCCGGGACCTCATCCAGGTTCCGATAGTTCAGGTCCGCGAGCAGGTGGCGCAGCGCATCGGATGCCCGGCCGATATCGACGACCATGCCGCTCGCGTCGAGGGTCGGCCGTCGGAATTCGACATCGACGACGTAGGTGGCGCCGTGCAGCCTTTGAGCGGGCCCGAACATTTCGCCTTTGAAGCTATGCGCGATCATGACGTGATCCCGCACTGTCACGCTATACATCGAGATCGCCTCTGCCGTGCAACCAACCTAGTAACGCAGCCGGTGGCACAAAGTATCGCCTGGTGAAACCGCCAGTTCCGCCATTACTTGCGGCAGCGTTTCGAAATCGCTCTCGCCGGTAATGAGCGTGTCGAGGCATGGGTCGGCGAGAAGCTTCAGCGCCAGCTGCATCCGCCTCCTCGTATTCCATCGAGCCCGTTGCCCCGACGCGATGTGGCCCACCTGCGAAGAGGCCATCGTCAACCGCCTGGCGTGAAACGCAGCGCCGAGGGGTAGCGACACAGCTTGATCGCCGTACCAGCTCAACTCCACGACGCGCGCCTCGAACGCCGCCAGTTCGAGAGCGAGCACCAGGCCGCTCGGGGAGCCGCTGGCGTGAATGACGACATCGGCTTCCCGTGCTGCCTCCCCAGGCTCGGCGAATCGCACACCGAGCGCGCGAGCGATCGCTGATCGATGCGGATTGATATCCACGAGCTCCACCTCGCATCCCGCGACGCGCGCCGCCAGCCACGCGGCGAGACAGCCAACCGTGCCAGCGCCAATCACGGCGACACGATCGCCGACCTGCAGAGAGGCGTCCCATACGCCATTGATCGCCGTCTCGAGGTTGGCCGCCAGCACCGCCCGTTCAGGCGGAAGCGTGTCGGGCAGGACATGTACCGCATCTGCAGGAACGACGTATCGGGTCTGATGCGGATAGAGCACGAACACCGTCCGATCCCGCAGCCCTTGTGGACCCTGTTCGACCAGACCGACGCTCGAATAGCCATACTTGATCGGCGCGGGGAAATGGCCGGATTGAAACGGTGCGCGCATGCGCAGGCGCTCGGTCTGAGGGACGCGTCCGCCGAATACAAGCGCCTCGGTACCGCGGCTGATGCCGCTATGGAGCGCGCGGACCAGAACATCCCCATTGGACAGCGCCGGGAGGGGCTCATCACGGATCTCCCCACGTCCCGGTGCTGCAACCCAGAAGGCTCTGGCGTCAGGCATTCCTGTTCATTCTGTTCTCGGATTGGCACAGTTACAATGCCCGTACGACTCTTCGCACGCGCGCTGTCATCGCAGGCACGCTCGGCCTTCTGGTTGTGATCGGTCTCGGGCTTATCGCCCCGCATTACTTACAGGCCCTGTATCCATGGAAGGCCGCGGCGATGTTCGCCGCGACAATGGGGATCGCGATCGCGTTCATCGGCGCGCATCCGTTCCCGACGTTCGGGCCCGCGAATCGCGTCACGATGATCCGCCTGATGCTGGTCGCGCTCGCGACCGGGCTTGTCGGCGAAGCTGCGGTTCCGCAGGTGGCTGAGGCCGCGGTCGTCCTCACCGCAGCTTTCGCTGCGCTCGACGGCCTCGATGGCTGGCTTGCCCGACGCAGCCGAATGACAAGCGATTTCGGCGCGAGGTTCGACATGGAAACCGATGCCCTGCTCATCATGGTGCTGTCGATCCTGGTGTGGCGGCATCAGAAAGCCGGTGCATGGGTGCTTCTCGGCGGATTGATGAGGTACGGCTTCGTCGCGGCGGGATGGCTGGCTCACTGGATGGCGGGGCCGCTGGCGCCGACAGAACGCGCCAGAGTGATCGCCGTTTCCCACATGGCAGGACTCGCTATCGCTCTTGCTCCGAACGTCCCCTGGCCGCTCAGCGCGATCGTCGCGGCTCTGACGCTCGCGCTGCTCTCATGGTCCTTCGCGGTGGATATTCGCCGCCTGTGGTGGAACCGCGGGAGAGCGCAGCCGCGCGGCAGCTAGACCGAAGACAGGAGATGCCCGAGCTTGTCCTTCTTCGTTTTCAGATAACGAAGGGTCGCGGCCGACGGCGCTATCTCGATAGGGATCCGCTCGGTGACCGAGACGCCGTCCTCCGCCATGCCCTGCAGCTTCCTCGGGTTGTTGCTCAGCAGACGGGCTGATCGGACGCCCAGATCGCGCAGGATCCGCACGCCAACACGGTAGTCGCGCGAGTCGGCCGGGAAGCCCAGCCGCTCGTTGGCTTCAACGGTGTCGAGGCCCTGGTCCTGCAGCGCGTAGGCGCGGATCTTGTTCGCCAGCCCGATACCTCGGCCCTCCTGATTGAGATACAGCAACACCCCTCGGCCTTCATCGGCGATTCGCCGGAGTGCCGTGCGAAGCTGCGGCCCGCAATCGCACCGCGCGGAATGAAAGATCTCGCCCGTCAGACAGGCAGAGTGAATACGGGTGAGCACATTTTCTCCGCCTCCGAGATCGCCGCGGACGAGGGCGACATGCGTCTCGCCCGCGTCCTCGTAGATGCGAATGTCGAATTCGCCGTACTCGGTTGGAAGCCGTGCAGCGGCCATGCAGCGCGCGGGACCACGGGCGCGAAGAGCCTTCACGAATGACAGTGCTCTCGCGCGAACCCAGGAAACCATTGAAAATCCTATGGATGAATGCGTTGTTCGACCGCAAGCAGTATCGTAGCTGAAATGGAGAAGCTCCGCTGGGCCATGCTGGCGATCGCTCTTGCACTGATGAACGCATCGTTGACGTTCGTCAACGTGTGGCCCACGCCCGGCGTCCGGCTGACCTGGAATCTGTCTGTCGAAGCCGCTCTCTTCGTCCTCGCCATCGTCGGAGCGCGCAGCTGGCTCGGCGTTCCGACGCGCGCCGTCCTCCGATCGCTCGGTGTGCTGCTGAGCCTGCTGGTCGTTGGACGCTACGTCGACGTGACGACACGATCCCTGTATGGGCGCGACATCAATCTCTATTGGGACCTGCGGCTCATGCCCGACGTCGGCGCCATGCTGGCGTTTGTCGCGCAGCCGTGGCTGCTCGCTGCCACGCTCGCCGGCGCCGTGCTCGTTCCACTCCTCGTTTACGTGCCCGTCCGATGGGCGCTCGGCCGGGTGGCCGACGCGGCGGACGATCCCCGAGCGCGACGCGCACTGACCGCCCTGGCGGGAGGCGTACTGATGCTCTTCATCACAGAGAGCGTTCACGCGCGAGAGCCGGCCGTTCCGCACTTCGCAGAACCGGTGATGCCGGTCTACGTTCGTGAGGCTCGCCAGTTCGCCTATGAAATGACCGGCGCGGGGCTGCGTGCCCTTCCGCCCCCTCCGCCGATCCATGACGCCGACCTGGCAGGCGTGAAGGGCGCGGACGTCTTCCTGATCTTCATTGAGTCATACGGTGCGGTCAGCTGGGATCGTCCCCAGTTCGCGAAGGCGCTCTCCGCGAGCCGCACGCGCCTCGATGACGACATCAGCGACACGGGTCGAGAGGTCGTCTCCGCCTTCATCGAATCGCCAACCTTTGGCGGCGAGTCGTGGCTGGCCCACGTCAGCCTGATCTCCGGCACTGAAGTGCGCGACGAGGATACGAACCAGCGGCTGATGGCACAGCATCGCGAGACGATGGTGAGCGCATTTTCCCGCCAGGGATACCGGACGGTCGCGGTGATGCCGGGCCTGCAACACGCATGGCCGCAGGGCAGGTTCTACGGGTTCGACGAGATCTACGGCGCATCACGGCTCGACTACCGAGGGCCGCCGTTCGGGTGGTGGGACATCACCGATCAGTTCACGGTCGCGCGCCTGGATGCTCTGGCCATCGCGTCGCAACCGCGCGCTCCGGTGTTCGTGTTCTTCCCCACCATCAGCACGCACACTCCTTTTACGCCCACTCCTCCGTACCAGGCTGACTGGGCGAGGGTGCTCACGCCGACGCCGTACGACCGAGCGGAGCTTACTCGCGCGTGGTCGCAGCCGCCCGACTGGCTCAACATGGGGCCCGGCTATGCGCAGTCGCTCGACTACGTCCACGCATGGCTCGGGGGCTATCTGCGCCTGCGGCGCGATCGCGACTTCGTGATGATTCTCGTCGGCGACCATCAACCACCGGCAGCCGTGAGCGGAGAACAGGCGTCATGGGACGTGCCCGTGCACGTCATCGCCAGCCATCGAACCGTCGTCGATCAACTGCTGCGGCACGGCTTCACGCGTGGACTGACGCCGCAGCATCCAGCCCTCGGGAAGATGAACGAACTGCTCCCCACGCTGCTAGGTGCCTTCGGTCGGCCGGTTGTCACATCTGACAAGGTCGAACGCTGAGCTCACTTCACCATCGGCAGATGCAGTGTCATCGGCACAAATGACCCCTGAATGTTGGTGATCCAATGAGGGATCCCTTGTGGGATCAGCATGAAGTCGCCCTTCGACATCTTCTGCGACGTTCCGCCTTCGATGGCGGTTCCCGCCAGATTGTCCCCGTTGCGCGTCGGATTGACGAGCGTGCCGCCGGTCACGAGCGTCGCCGAACCATCAATGACGTAGAAGAGCTCCGCGTCCTTGTCGTGGACCGTCGCGGTTTGGGCCACCGGGTTGCGATGTTCGATCTGAACTGTGTATGGGGCAAGCTGGAACACGCGTGTGAGGCCGTTGGGACCGGCGCCCTGTTTTGCGGCGGTCGCGGCGACCGCTGCAGCCGCGTCGGTTGCCGACATGTAGATTCCCTTCGTGAGGTCCGGAGCCGGCGCATTCTGAGCAGAGGGCTGCTGGGCGCGGCCGGAACCCGATAACATCATGAAGAAAACCGTCACGAACGGAATAGGGCCGATTGCACGAGCCATGTTTCGCATCGCGAACCCTCCTTTTGCGCGGCAGATTGTACTTGAATCCCATTCATGCGGCGGGATCGTCACGAAGGAGGTGGTGTGTAACCTCGCTACGGTTCCAGGAGAAACAACTCTGCCGGCCCTTCAGGGTCCCGGTATTGGCCCGACCAGCGTAAGTCTGTGCGGAAACCGATGCGTACCAGCAACGCGACGACATCGGCCGGTTTGTAGGAAGCACGGTGCACGATGACGTAGCGGATGTTGAGCTCCTTGAGTTGCTTGATGGATCGATCATCGGGGAATGTCTGCATCATTTTGAGCGTGTCGAGGTACTGTGGCGGGTAATAGCCGCTATATCCGTTCAAAATTGGGTGCCAGTGTGAGATCGACCAGTACTCAAAATCCGGATCATGTCCGGCGAACGCCTCGTCCTTCGGCATCGGCAATTCGACGACAGCTCCCGGACCTGCGGATCGAAGGACCTGGTAGATAGGCCCCCCGGGTTCCGGCACATCCATCAGCACCATCCCGGTGTTTCGATACTCGATGGCGAAACCAAGTAGCAACGCGGCATAGAGCACGGCTCCGGATAACCGCGCATTTCGCGCGGTCAGCCGATCATGAATCGCCTGAACGCCGAGTCCGGCCAGAATGGCAAGCGCGGAGCAGGCAACGATCGAAAAGCGCGACGGCGACCGCAGCCCTCGTAAGCCTGGAACGGCGGCGAGGAGCCATCCGTAAAGCCAGCCATGCAGACCGAGCGACAACTCAACCGACGCAAGCGCCAGCGCCGCATAGAGAATGGCCACCTTCCGACGTCGGGACATCGTGGCTGCGCACGCTAGTACCACGGCCAACGAACCCGGGAACAAATTGAGCTCCGGACTACCCCAGCGCTTGGCGGTCCACCCCCACAGCCAATTCTGGGATGGACTCACAAGGTAGCTGCTCAGGCGTGCGCTGTAGTTGGTAATCTCCCCGAAGTCGCGCGGGCCCAACGCCTCCGCACTCCGAAGATACAGCCAGGCATACGGAAGCGTCAGCGCGCCGAAGACGATGGCGCCGGCCAGCAGGCCGGGAAGGGCCCGGAGCGTCTGACGCGAATCGATCGCAAGCGATACGCCGACGATCACGACGACTGCAATCGCCAGGAACACACCGTAGTACACGGCTGACAGCGTTTGCAGCCACAGCAATACGCCTACCAGCGCGCCGAAGCGAAACGATCCTTCATCGATGGCGCGGTGGAGCATCCAAAGCGTAAGCGGTATCCACATCGTCCATTGCAGTTCGAGGTGCATGAAGTGTTCGATGCGGTACGGGGCCATCGTGAAAATCGTCGCCGCTACGATAGCCGGCATCCCGGCCCCAGTCAGATATCGTGCGAGTACGAACATCCCGACGCCGGATGCGGCAATGCCGCCGAGCATGAGGATGTTGTAGATGAGGATGGGCGACACACGGGCAGCGAACAGAGGCAGTGCCACGATGCCTTCCAAGAGCGTTGTATCTGAGAACGTCAGTGCCCTCGGATAAGGATGGAAAATGTTGCCGTCGAACAGGTGGACGGGATCGGTCAAGAGCGCATGATGTATCCAAGCCAGACGCCACATGCTGAACTCGGGGTCCTGATGCGAGGCCACACGCGTAGTCATGTGCACGGCCTGAGGCCATGTCATGAAAATCGTGAGCGCCACAACAAATGTCGTCGCGACAATGAGTTCGAGTTGGCTTTTCATCCCGGCGTCCCGCCTCCTGCTTCCGATGTAAACCTCCGTTAACGCCAAAATTACCGTTGATTCGAGACTGTTAGATACCTTACAGTCGAGCTGTAGCGCAGCAACCCATCCACCGTCTATCTGCTCAGAAGACCCTCGGCTCCAGTACCCTCAGAACGTTCGGAAAGAGAAAGTGGAGTCCGTGTAATTGAGCGAGGTGCCACGATGGCAAAAGCGAAGACAGGCGAGAAAAGTGCAACTGTAACACGCATGCCGACACACGTGGGCGACGTCTTAGTGCTGCGGACCGATGAGTCGTTCGCTATCTATGCGGTCGGACTCGTCGCGGAGGACGGTCAGCAGGGATTTGGCGGTCAGTTGAACGTGAATCACGTACGTGACCGTGCCGTTGCGATGGCTAAGGCCAGGGCTCTCGCCGGGCCGGGGCATCGGATATTTCTTTGTGACATTGACAGCGGTGATTGGTCTGAGATTCCACTCTTGACCCTCGTCGAGACACTCCTGTCGTAGCGACACCGGGTGCGGCCTTTAGTTCGCGCTCGGCTCGAAGCCAATCCTCACGATCAACACGTCTGACAGATGGACATGTTCAAGAATGGACTCTGGCGCCAGAAGGAGCAGAGTGCCTTCCGACAGTTCTTCTCGGATCTCGGGCCCGGCCTGATCACCGGTGCCGCCGACGATGACCCGTCCGGCATCTCTACTTATTCAGTGGCAGGGGCGCTATTTGGGTATCTACCCCTTTGGACGGCGCTGTTCTCCTTCCCCTTGATGTCGGCCGTCCAACTCATGTGCGCGAGGCTTGGAATTGTGACGGGCCTTGGGCTCGCGGGCGTGATCCGTCGGCGCTACTCGCGATGGGTCTTGTGGGGCGCGTGTGCCCTCCTCATTGTTGCGAATGTGATCAACATCGCCGCCGATCTCGGTGGCATGGCGGAAGCCACGATGATGGTGACCGGCGCGCCTGTCGCACTCTCGGTGCCGATCTACGGCGTCGTGATGGTGGCGCTGTTGATGTGGTCGTCCTATCGCGCGATCGCGAGGGTTTTCAAGTGGCTCACGCTCGTGCTCATCGCCTATGTGATCACGGCGTTTGTCGCGCACGCCGACTGGCGGCTTGCGTTGGGGTTCACGCTGCACCCCCGCATGGAAATGTCCCGCGCGTTTTTCTCAGTCCTGGTCGCAATCCTTGGCACGACCATCTCTCCCTATCTGTTCTTCTGGCAAGCCGCTCAGGAAGTTGAAGAAGAGCGAGCCATGGGACGCAATTTGGCGCGGCGCCGCGGCGCGACGGCTGCGGAGCTCGCGGCTTGTCGCACCGACGTTCTCTCCGGGATGTTTGCCTCGAACATCATCATGTACTTCATCATCTTGACGACGGCGGCCACGCTTCACGCGCACGGCCAAACGAGCATTGCCACAGCCCATCAGGCCGCTGAGGCGCTGCGTCCGCTGGCTGGTAATGGTGCGTACTGGCTATTTACGCTGGGGCTGATCGGGACCGGTATGCTGGCCGTTCCCGTCCTTGCGGGATCCTGCGCATATGCCATCGCAGAAGCCTTTGCGTGGCACGGGTCGTTGAATAGGCGGCCGAAGCGGGCGAAGAGATTCTACTTAGTGCTCGCCGTTGCGATGGCGCTCGGCATCGTGTTGAACTATGCCGGCCTGAACGCGATCAAACTCCTCTTTACCACGGCAGTCATCAACGGCGTCCTCGCGCCGCCGCTGATTCTCATCGTGCTGTTGCTCACCAGCGATCGTACGGTCATGGGCGAAGCTGTGAATTCACGATTCCTTGGATTCCTCGGATGGGTCACCTTCGTCGTGATGGTCGCCGCTGCGCTCGGCCTTTTCATTGCATCGTGACCGGTTTGCAGCCACTGATCCTCACTACGAAAGACGCTGCAGGGTTCATGCGATCGATTCTTGCTTCGTCGAGGCCGGTCAGCCCCAAACTGAGGACTACATTGTGCGGCCACGCTCGCGGCATCACCTCGTGGGCGATAAGGAGCTGAAGCGAGCTGTCGGATGTACGAACGATGTTGCCTCTGACCAGTTCGTCTAACGTGTGCTGGGGCAGCGCACAAGTCAGCCACTCGGCGTCGGCCAGCGAGGGCAGGACGATCACCGCGTCGAGTCTGGTTCGAGCAGCCAGCATCGCCAGCCAGCAGAGCCCCGCCTTCACGAGGGCATCGTCGATGACCGTGCATTGCACCGCAATGCGTCCGACAGTCGGGATGGCGTAGTCCCGAGAGTCGGGCCACAGATCTTGCCCTCGTCGCATGCCCATTCTCCCGGCGCTCGCTAGGCAAGATGGGTGACGTGACCGAAGAAGCCCTAATTGCCCACGTTTCGACGACTAAGCAAGAGCACGGGGAAAGAGATCGTCTAGATTTGCTTCAGTAATATTTACTCGGTAATCAGCGAAGTTCTCGGAAGAGGCTGGCCGAGCGTATCGCGGCCAGATCCCTGTCTCAATCCTGTGTGTGCCGAATGGGACTGCGAAGGGCACTCGGTCCGCACTATCTTTCCCACCACACGATGATTCGTCGATTTCTCGTTTGTCTGGTGATCCTCAGCTCAGCAAAGGGAGCGTTCGCGGGGCCCATCCGGGACAGTATTTCCCGGGCTGGGCAGACGTTGAGTGAAGCGCACGGTTGGAGCCATTTGAACGACAAGATGATCGTCAGAGACGTGGTGATGATCGGCGCTGGAGCCACGCTGCGGGCGAAGAAGGGCGCCAAAGATCGTCAGGGCGACACCCACTCCGGCGAGTCCAACGCCCCACGGGAGCACGCCCTTCTTCGCCCGCAGCGTGTTCCTGCTCTGGGTCGTCGTGCTGGCCACCACCCTCTTGCGGGTCAGAGACACCGAGGTAACCGGCCGCCGGGATATGTTGGCCGCGTAACGCCACGGGTTTCAACGTGAGACCTGGCCTAATGATCGAGATCAGACGATTTCAACCGCTGCATCGCTGACGGACCTGTCGTCATCTGCAAGAGTCAACCGAAGGCGCAGCAGCGTGGATGCGGGCGGCGGAAC
>Ga0207110_10028_pt1 | contig 26939 bp, 19 predicted proteins | sample Alteio_BWMinHeat_74_FD_153582 | JGI IMG/M metagenome (GOLD analysis project Ga0207110, IMG submission 153582) | Enriched cells from forest soil in Barre Woods Harvard Forest LTER site, Petersham, Massachusetts, United States -... | ecosystem: Environmental > Terrestrial > Soil > Temperate forest >...
GTTAAAATCCTCGACGAACTCGTGGCGATCCCGCAAACCAGCGTCTTCAATCGCCGTCAGGCCACTGTTCTTCCATACTAAGATTTGGTAGACGTCGATCGATATAAGCCGCCCGCTTCCTCCCGCCAGCCGCAACGCCGACAAGATTGCCAGTGACGAATAGCCGAAAGCTATCCAAACTTCGTGTACGACGGCAGGTTTGGCCTCCACCACTATCTTGAACAAGGCTTCGGCAAAGTCCGAAGGAATACCTGTGGGGAGCGAAAAATGCTCACTCACCTTGACGTAGCTTGTCTCGGCGTCGAGGAGCTTCTTGAGCAGCGGGCAGACATCAAGCAAACTCGTCACGTTGCATCCCTTGTGGGCGAGGCGGAATTCGAAAATCGCGTTGGCGTCGACAATCCGTCGTCAAACCAGATCGTTTCCAGACCATTCATTCTCAACGAAAACCTCGCAAGCAGTTTATGATGATACTGTTAAGACAGGGAAAATGAAGGGCAGGGGGAATTCTGGGCAGTCTGGAATTTGAGGATTCCCTGGCCAGCCGGATCGCCTGCATGCCTGTGGATCATTCTTCCATTATTACTCACGCGGTCAGCGAATTACTCGATCAGATCGCAGCTTTCGCCGACTAAGTTGTCCCAGGAGTCCGCGCGTGCAGTTTCGCATGATTCTCGTGCACTTTGGGGATTCGAGCAGATATTCCGGATGCGCGGCCACGTCGCGGGTGCCGAACCTGTTCCCATGCATGCTGCACGCCATTCCAAAATCGACCAGGTGCCGGGCTTTGTCGGGTTGGCAAGGCTGCGCAGCTTCCATCGGCATATGTGCGCGCCTACCATTGGTATGCCGTATTTCTCGGAGGCGATGCGCACGCCCAAACCGGCAGACCAATTCCCGTGGGATGCCTTAGCGGAAGCGCCTGGTTCAACGAAAAAAATATATCAAAGTTGCTGGTTTTCGGAAATTCTGCACATTGTCGGTCAGGCATTTGCACCTCCTTTGTGGCTAGGCCGCCGCGCTCCTGGCACTATCGCACGTCTTTTTCCCCAAATGGGTTCGGATTATCATCGAACCGTTCGAGGTCGCGATCGGTCCAGCCGAAGTGGTGGGCCAGTTCGTGAATGACCGTCTTGCGGATTTCGATCCGCAATTGCTTCGGGTCGGTGAACTCATCTTCGTGCGGGTCTTTGAAAATCCAGAGCCGATGCATCATGTCCTGGGTGTCGACCACATCGCCCGCGAACATGCTGGGTAACTCCAGCGGTTCGAAGAGACCGAGCAAGGTCTCGCCCTCTTCGATCTCCTGGTCGGAAAAGCCCGCCGAGCGTAAGAGTTCCTTATCGGGCTCCTCGGCGATGTCCACAACCACGTTGTGCAGATACGGGGCAAATTCCGCCGGCAGGGTTTCCATCACCCGCCGCACGATCTTACCAAACTGCCGCATCGACATGCGCTCCATGATTCAAAACCAATTGACAGGAAAATGAAGGACAGAAGATAAGAGGGAATTCAATTCCATCGTCTTATTTTCTTGTCTTTCATTTTCCTGTGTGTTTTGGGGCTCATTGTCATTCTTGCTCCTCTCTGCCACAATAATGGCATGAGTGACGCTGTGGAAGCCGTTCAGCGCGAGATTCCCCAGGCCCGCGCGAAACTTGACCTGTTCTTTCGCGAAGTGGGGAAAATCATCGTCGGCCAGCGCGGGCTGATCGAGCGATTGTTGCTCGGCTTGCTCACCGATGGCCATATTCTCCTGGAAGGTGTGCCGGGATTGGCGAAGACGCTGGCCGTGCGCACCACGGCGCGTGCGCTACAATTGCATTTCCAGCGCATCCAATTCACACCTGATCTCTTGCCGGCCGACGTGGTCGGCACCCAGATTTATAACCCCCGCAGCGGCGAATTCACGGTGAAAAAAGGGCCAATCTTTGCCAACGTGATTTTGGCCGATGAAATCAACCGTTCGCCGGCCAAGGTCCAAAGCGCTCTGTTGGAAGCCATGCAGGAGAAACAAGTTACGATCGGCGACAGCACCTATCCTTTGGCGCAGCCGTTTCTGGTGCTGGCCACGCAGAATCCCATCGAGCAGGAAGGCACATATCCCCTGCCCGAGGCCCAGGTCGATCGTTTCATGCTCAAGGTGAAATTGACCTATCCCAACCGCGAAGAGGAGTTGGCGATTTTGGACCGAATGGGTACGATTGAGCCGGACTTGAGCGTTCAGCCGGTGCTTGGTCCGGAGGATATTTTCTTTCTGCGTAAAACGTTGGACCGCATATACGTGGATGCCCGCATCAATCAGTACATTGTGGATTTAATCCAGGCCACCCGGCGGCCCGGAGATTTCGGCGCCGACCTGGCCGGGCTGATTCAATACGGCGCCAGCCCACGTGCGACGATCTTCTTGCAGCGAGCGGCCAAGGGCATGGCCTTCCTCGATGGCCGCGGGTTTGTTACGCCGCAAGACGTGAAAAGCATCGCCCTGGATGTTCTGCGGCATCGCTTGCTGATTACTTACGAGGCGGAAGCGGAAGAAATGACGCCGGAAATGTTGGTCGAAAGGATTCTCGAGCGCCTGCCGGTGCCGTAGCCCGACGCCGCTTGCGGCTTAGCAAGACCTACAGGATTCCACATGCATCAGGTTCTGTTCACGATTCCGCTGAAGATCGCCTGGTTCCCGAATGGCATTCCCATCTACGGGTTCGGGACCATGCTGTTCCTGGCATTCGTGGTTTGCACGTGGATGATCGGCCGCTGGGCCGCACGCGCCGAACTTTCGCGCGACCGCTTGCAAGACCTGGCCATTTGGGTTTTCGTATGCGGGATCATCGGGGCCAGGATCGTGTACATGATCCAGTACAATCAACCGATCGGGGACTTCTACAAGATTTGGGAAGGCGGCATCGTTTTTTACGGCTCGGCCATCGGCGGCTGGGTCGGTTTTCTGTTGGGCAAATGGTGGTACCGAAAGGAACCGATATCGACGTGGAAGATTGCCGACATGATAGCGCCGTTGGTTTGTCTTGGTCTGGCCATTGGCCGGATTGGCTGTTTCCTGAACGGCTGCTGTTTTGGCCACATCTGCACTGTGCCGAATCAGGGCGTGATGTTCCCCATCATGACCAGCCCGGCCCAAAGTTTGGTGGTGAACCAAGGCTATCAAACCAAAGTCGGCTTTGCCATGGATGAGCGGTTGCACGACTGGATGCTGAAGGAAAATCCACCGGCGCTCGTTGGGGCCGTCGAGCCGGGCTCCCCCGCCGCGTTGGCCGGATTGCAGGCGGGAGACAAGATCATCAACGTCAACGGCCAGGCCATTGATAACTTCCTGGCGTTGGAACGGGTATTCATGCCCGAATGGCCACGGGGCAGCACCGACGTGGAATTGATCGTGGAACGGAACGGGTCAACTGTCTCCTTGCCGAAATTCACGCCGCGGACCTTGCCCTTGTATCCGACTCAGCTTTTTGAATCATTCAGCATGATCCTGCTCTTTTTCGTCCTGATTACATTCTACCCATACCGGGCTTATTACGGTCAGGTCTTTGTGCTGCTGATGATCGGATATGCGGTTCACCGATTTTTCAATGAAACCCTGCGCAACGACACTGAACCGGTCCTGGCGTTGAAAAAGTTCGGCGTCTACCTGACCTTATCCCAAGTCGGCAGCATCTTCGTTTTGGCGGCGGCCGTGGTCCTGCACTTCTTCCTGCGCAAGTTCTCCCCGTTGGCCGCTCCGCGGCAGGAGATTGCCGCTCCGGCCCAGGTTCCCGTCGCCGTAAGCCGATGAGCGTGGCGGGAACCAGCGCTTCCAGGTTACAAGAACACCGGCCAGCGTGCCTAGCGTGTCCAGCCCCACGTCGCGGAAGGACGCACCGCGTTGCACAAAAAGCTGCAGGAATTCCGTTAGCCCACCGTGCAGCAGCAGTACAAGGACTGCCAATCTGCGCCAACGCAAGCTCAACGGCAACCGCGATGCCAGCACCGCGAGGAACGCGTAGACGCCGACGTGCAGAGTCTTGCCCAGCCAGAACGAGTAATCATCGCCGCCGACCGCTTGCACCGCATCGGGCGGGATGGGCCGGAGCAAGGCCGCCGTCCAGGCACAAAAGAGCACGAGCCAAAACAACGCAATAATCGCTGGTTTCCACGACATTCTGCGCATTGTATGCTGCGCGCGGCCAAATAAGAGACCAATCGCCGGCCCGCGTTCCTATAACTTGCTTGATGAGCAAGACATTGCGCGAATTCTCCGTGTCGTTCCTGCCGCGCGAGGGAAGACTGTGGTTGCTCCTGACTGGTGGATTGTTTCTGGTCGGGTGGTTCAAGGGCATCAATTTGCTCATGCTCTTGGCCAACCTGCTGCTGGCGCTGTGGGTGGTGAACTTGTTTGTAGCTGGCCTGCAAATGGCGCGCATTCGCGTAAGGCGATTGACGCTAGGGCCGCTCTTCGCGGGCCACGAAGCGTTCTGGGACGTGGAAGTTACCAGCGATCGCCGCTGGGGTTCGTCGGGTTGGCGCTTGACCGACAGCGGGCCGGCACATCGGCAACAGTGGTTTGTGGACCGTTTGCAGAGTGGGGAATCGCTGCGCTTGCGGGGCCGGGCTGTCTTCCCTCGGCGAGGCCGTTACGCACTTGCCCCGTTGCAGGCAAGCTGCTTACATCCGTTTGGGCTAGTGCAGCGGCGTCGAGACTTGCTCGGCCCTGAGGAATGGCTGGTCTTGCCGCAATTGGGGGAACTGGCTTTGGCCCGGTTTCAACGCTGGCTGGCCCGGATGGTACGGGGTGAAGGACGGCTCTTTCGCGTCGCCAAGCCGTCGATGATTCGGCAGGATGATCTGCATGGCTTGCGTTCTTTCCGACCCGGCGACAACCCGCGCTGGATTCACTGGCGCACCACGGCCCGCCGGGGCGAAAAAATGGTGCGGGAATTCGAGGAATCCGCCGGCCAGAACCTGCTGGTGGTCCTCGATCCGTGGTCCGAAAACCCGGACTTCCCCGACGCCAACCTGGAGTCGGCACTCTCACTCGCGGCCACAATCTGCTGGGAATGGTGCCGCGAGCGTCACGATTTTCTGCTTTTGGCAGTCGCCGGTTCCAAACCCGAGGTTGTTTCCGGTTATACGTCCCGAGACAATGCCCTGGAAGCGTTGCAAGCTCTGGCACGAGCGTCGGCCGAAGGCCGCGTCGATCCTGCGCCGTTGGTGCGATTGTTGGCGCGGACCGTGGTTCCGGGCGCACCGGTGCTGCTGATCGGTCAACGCCCGAATAGTTCCCTGGCGCAAGCACTTTCCGGCCATTGGCGCCGGCCGGTCATAATGCTGCAACCGACGACGGCCGGAGAATTCTACACGGACCCCGCGACAGCAAGCTAGCGGTGGTTCACATACTGCGACTCACCGCATTCGCGCCCGCACCGACCATCTTTCACCCTGCACTCAAATCCAACACGGTTTCGACCACCTCCGGCGTGGCGGTGTCGTTGATGCGGAAGCCGAGGTCCTTGGCAAGCGTGAGCATGCCGGTGTTTTCGCGCAGGACAGGTCCGACCAGGCGGCGGACCCCGCGCTGTTTGGCGACCGCGATCAGGCGCTGCATCAAATGCCGTCCCAGGCCCACGCCCTGATAAATGTCGCCCACGGCGATGGCATATTCCGCTGTGCCAGTTTCCGGATTGAGGTAATAGCGCGAGACTCCCAGGAAGCGCGGCCCCTGGTCGAATTGCCGGACCGCCGCCAGCGCCATTTCCCGGTCATAATCCAGGTGGCACAGGCGCACCAAATTGTCGTGTGTCAGACGTTTCAGCATGCTGAAAAAACGCAGCCGAATCGTTCGTTCCGAGAATGAATCGAACAACAGCACCAGCAGCGGCTCATCCTCCGGGCGAATGACGCGGATAGTGATCGGCGTGCCATCGGACAGTTTCCAGTCGGTATTGAGCTGGTTCGGGTAGGGATGGATCGCCAGGCGCGGACGCTCGGCGTCCGGCTGGTTCGCCGGGGCCAGCAGGACGCGGGCATCCAGGGCGATAAGCCGTTCCGGCGTGGCCAGCAACGGATTGATGTCGATTTCGCGAATATCGGGCCGATCGGCCACTAGCTGACTGAAGTGAACGAGGAAGGTTTCCAGCGCTTCCAGGTTTACCGGCTTGCGGCCGCGCACTCCCTGCAGGGCTTTGTAGATTTTTGTGCGCTCCATCAGCCGGCGGGCCAGGGTGCGGTTCAAAGGCGGCAGTCCCAGGGCGCGATCCTGAAAGACCTCGACCAGCACCCCGCCCGCGCCAAAAAGAATCACGGGGCCGAATTGCCGGTCGATCGAGCTGCCGACGATCAGTTCATAGTCGCGGTCTTTGATCATCGGCTGGACGGTTACGCCGCCGAAGCTTGTCTCGGGCAGTCGTTGCGCATGGGCATAATATTCGGCATTCTGTTTGATTGTTCGCCAGGCCTGCCGTACTGCGGATTCATCCACGAGGTGGAGCTTAACGCCGTCGGCATCGCTTTTGTGGGTGATGAATTCAGACAGCAACTTCAGCACCACGGGATAGCCGATTTGCGTGGCGGCGCCCACGGCCTCTTCTTCGGTATGAGCCACTATCGCAGGGACCACCGGCAGACCGTAAGCCGCCAACAGATCTTTGGCTTCGTGCTCATTCATGAGCACACGATTCTTGGCCCGGACCGAAGCGATGATCTGTTCCACGCGCGGCACGTTCGGGTTCCAGTCTTCCGGGAGCGCGGCGGGAGTTTCGTAAAGCAGTTCCTGGCTCTGCCGATATTGGACCATGTGCAGGAAGGCACGCACGGCGGCTTCCGGAGTGTCGAAGGTGGGCAGGCCGGCTTGCTGCAGCAACTCCCGTCCGTGCCGCACCGATGGCCCGCCGAGCCAGGCGGCCAGCACCGGTTTGCCTGGGGTCCGGGAGAAACCGGCCACTTGTTTGGCGGTTTCCGTTGGGTCGGTCATCGCTTGCGGCGACAACAAAATGAGAATGCCTTGAATGTACGGGTCGGGAATCAGCACCTCTATGGCCTGGCGGTAGCGTTCCGGAGTGGCGTCGCCTAGCACGTCAATCGGGTTGGCGTGGCTCCAGTACGGCGGCAGGACCTTGTCGAGAGCAGCTTTGGTCTCGGCGCTCAACGGGGAAAGTTGGCCACCAAGGGTCATGAGGTCATCGGCGGCCATCACGCCTGGCCCGCCCGCGTTGGTGACGATGGCCAGGTTTGGCCCCGCCGGTTGTGGCTGCATCGACAGGATTTCGGCCATGTTGAAGAGTTCGCGAATGGTGATGACGCGCAGCAGGCCGGCCCGGCGGAAAGCGGCATCGAACACGGCATCGGCCCCGGCCAGCGCTCCCGTGTGCGACGCGGCGGCCTTGGCCCCGGCTTCATGCCGGCCTGCCTTGATTACAATCACCGGCTTGGCGCGGGCCACGTTCCGGGCAGCGCTGAGGAACTTGCGCATATCGCCGATCGATTCCATGTAGATCAAAATGCTCTGCGTGCCGGGGTCGTCGCCGAAGTAGTCGATCAGGTCGGCAAAATCAACGTCCACCATGGCGCCGACACTGACGAAGCTGCTGAAGCCAATGTGCTTATCCTTGGCCCAATCAAGGATCGAAGTACAGATCGCGCCGCTCTGGCTCAGCAGGGCGACATGGCCGGGCCGGGCCATCGTGGCCGCAAAACTGGCATTCAACCGGCTGGGCGGATGGATGATTCCCAGGCAATTCGGGCCGATCAGCCTGATCTTTCCGCGCGCATTATCTCGGACTTGCTGCTGCAACGCCCGGCCCTCCGGCCCCAGTTCGGAGAAGCCAGCGGATATGATGATGACTCCTTTCACCCCGGTTTCAACACATTCGCGCACCATGCCTGGGACCGTAGCGGCCGGCGTGGCAATCACGGCCAGATCAACGGCTTCGCGAACGTCGCGCAACGCCGGGTAGCAGCGCACGCCGTGGACGGCCTTGCGGTTCGGATTCACCGGATAGACCACGCCTCCGAATGGGTTCTCCATGAGATTGCGCATCAGGATGCTGCCCACGCTTCCCGGCGTGGCACTGGCGCCGATTACGGCCACCGATTGTGGCTGAAAAATCGGGCCCAGCGAGCTGACGGTGATCGAGGGCATGCTGTCTCCTCCACGGGCAACGAGGCCCTGTTCGGATTGTCGGAACCGGAACAGACTGGCACAATATGGGAGAGGGCCGGCAAAAACATTGCCATCGGAGAGAATATCATGCTGGGTGCGATTGTTCCACCAGCAAATCCGTTTCCTACAGCTGGCACCCATGCGACATTGCTTGCAAATGCCGCAAGAGGAACTGCGGCAACTGGACAATGATACGGAGACGGTGTGAAGGACGATCCCGCAATACTGGGCGGTGAACCGGTGCGGCCGCATGGTCCGCCCGATTGGCCGGGGCACGACCCTGAGGTGGCGGCAGCGGTTCAAGCGGCGTTGCAGGATGGTTTCTGGGGTAAATACGAAGGACCACACGTCGAACGACTGGAACAGGAGTTGACCCGGTTTCATCAAGTTCCATATGTGCTCACCTGTGCCAGCGGCACATTGGCGGTGGAAATTGCTCTGCGTTCAATTCCAGTCGGGCCGGGCGACGAGGTGATCCTAGCGGCATACGACTACGAGGCGAATTTCCTCTGCGTGCATGCCACCGGGGCCACGCCGGTGCTGGTGGACGTGGCTCCCCGTAATTGGAACATCGATCCGAACCTGATCGCGGCGGCCATCAGGCCGAAAACCAAGGTAATTCTCGTTTCCCATCTGCATGCTGGCCTGGTGCCGATGCGGGAAGTGCGCGAACTCGCCGACCGGCACGGATTGCTAATCGTCGAAGATGCGGCCCAGGCTACCGGCGCGATCGTGCAGGGTCAGCGGTCCGGAAGCTGGGGCGACATTGGAATCCTTAGCTTCGGGGGCTCGAAACTGCTCAGCGCGGGTCGCGGAGGTGCATTGCTCACGCGACATTCCGATCTTCGGCAGCGGGCCCGGCTCTTGTTGCGGCGCGGTTACCAGCAATGGGCAGCGCTTTCGGAACTGCAAGCGGCAGTCCTCGTGCCGCAGTTGGCCAAGTTGGACGAACGCAATGCTGTCCGGTCGGGAAGCGTGGAACGACTCAGGAAGCTGCTGGTCGATATACCGGGTTGGCGCCTCTTTGAGAATTCCGCCATAGAGTCGACGCCGGCATACTACAAACTCGGAGTTCAATTCGATTCCGATGCATTTGGGTTATCGCGGGATGGCTTTGTCCAAGCCGTCCGGTCCGAAGGTGTTGCCTTCGATGCCGGATTTCGCGCAGTCCATTCGGGCCGGTCGGAAGATCGGTTTCGCGCCGGAACCGACTTACACGAAGCGGAGCGCGCTCATCAGGGCGCGGTTGTTCTGCATCATCCCGTGCTGCTTGGTGCGCCGGCAGATATCGAAGAGGTTGCTCGGGCCGTGCGCAAGATATATGCTAATGCGGATCGGCTCAAGGGTCAGGAATAACGGCCACAAACAATATCTCACCGAAAGGACCATATCCATGAAGCGCATCCTCGCCGCCCTGCTGGCGGCCGGTTTCCTGATACTGGGCGTTTCTGCCCGTGCCGCCGACGGCCCGGCAGGCGCCTGGCGGCTCAATTTGCCTAACACCAATCTGACCTTCTTGCTGAAAATGGAAGAAAAAGGCGGCAAATGGTCGGTCCAATACATGGGCTCCACGATACCCGACCTGCCGAAACCGGCGATCGAAAACGTGAGCATCACGGCGGACAGCGTGCGCTTTAATATCAAGCTCGAGGGTGCTTCCATCAGTTTCGACGGCCGATTGCCCGCCGACAAATCCGGCAAGATTGCTGGTTCTATGCTTGGGCTAACACGTGGCAATCAAATGATTCTGGTGTCGCTTGAACCGAGCAAGCTCAAGTCTTTCGACAAGTATGAGTTCAGCAAAGAAACGCTGGAGCAAACCACCGATGCCTCGGCCTTGCTCGACGCGGCCATCGAGCTTATGGCTCAGGCCGGTGAGAAAAAAGCGAAGATCGAGGAAATGCGCGGCTGGGCAGACAAAGCGTTCAAGCCAGCCGAGGCGTATGGCGGCCGCTGGCAACGGCACGCGGCGCTGAGCCTGGCCCGAGCCGCGGCCAGCCAAAAGGATTTCGCGCCCGTGGCGGTGGAATATGCCCGGCGGGCCGAGCGGCTGTTGGATCGGGACAACGAAGATGCGAGCGTGCAGATGGAAGTGCTGGAAAGCGTGTCTCAAGTACTGGTGAAGGCCGGCAAGGCCGACGATGCCAAGAAACTGGAAGCGGAATTGGCCAAACTCGAAGAGAAAGATTTTGTCGAATACGCGAAGAAGAAGCCGTTCAAGGCTGATGTATTCGAAGGGCGGAAAGGAAAAAGCGAACGAGCCGTCTTGGTGGAGCTCTTTACCGGCGCGCAATGCCCGCCGTGCGTGGCCGCCGACGTCGGCTTCGATGCCCTGGAAAAAACCTACAAACCGACGGAAGTGATTCTCTTGCAATATCACGAGCACATCCCCGGTCCCGATCCGCTCACCAGCCCCGATTCGATAAACCGCCTGCAATACTATGCCAAGAACATTGAAGGCACGCCCACGATCTTTTTCAACGGCAAGGAAGGGGCAGGCGGCGGTGGCGGCCTCCCGGCGGGCCGGAAGAAATACGCCGAGTACCGTGAAGTGATTGAACCGTTGCTGGAAAAAGATGCCGAGGCCAAGATCCAGCTTACGGCCACCCGCAAGGACAACGACATTTCAATAAAGGCCAGCGTCACCGACGCGGCCCGCACCGGGGACAAGATCAAACTACGATTCGTTTTGGTGGAAGAACATATCCGCTATACCGGCGGCAACGGGCTGCGTTACCATCATTGCGTCGTCCGATCCATGCCCGGCGGCTCTGGCGGGTTTCCCCTGACCAAGAAGACTGCGGAACAGGCCGTGACCGTCAACGTCGAGGAGTTGCGCCAGAAACTCGGCGATTACCTCGACGATTTCGCCAAGAACGAGTCCCCTTTCCCAAAACCGGACCGCCCGTTGGCGCTCAAGAACCTGCGCGTGGTCGCGCTGGTGCAAGACGATGCTTCCAACGAAGTGCTGCAAGCGGCACAGGTGGAAGTAAAATAGAAGTCATAGGTCAGGAATTTGAATGTAGGTGATTTCTTGCTTGCGTTTCGCGCACACGTTTTGCGGACGTGTGCGCGAAACGTAAACAATGACCTCTGACTTCCGGTTCCTATGCCCCATCCCCTGCGCGTCCTGCTGGCTTCTTCTGAAGTTATTCCCTTCGCCAAGACGGGTGGGTTGGCCGATGTGTGTGGTTCTCTGCCGCGCGCTTTGGAGCAGCGCGGATTGGAGCCGGCGGTGATAATGCCGTTGTACCGTTCGGCGCGCATGGGCAAAGAATCGGTTCGCCCGACAGACCACCTTTTGCAAGTGCCGATGGGCAATGGCATCATCCCGGGCAGGTTATGGCGCTCCACATTGCCCGGCTCGACCGTTCCAGTCTGGTTGATCGAGCAGGTCGATTTCTTCGATCGCGACGACCCGGAGCAGAAGCTCGGCCTCTACCAATTCGAGGATGCCCGAGGACAAAAACGTGATTACTTCGACAATGGCCGGCGTTTCGCCTTTTTTGGCAAGGCTGTGCTGGAGACTTGCCGCATACTCGATTACTGGCCCGACGTGCTGCACCTGAACGACTGGCAGACCGGCTTGGTGCCCGTATTCCTGCGCGAATCCACACCGAAGCAGTCCCGGTTCCAGTCGATTCGTGCGCTTTTCACTTTGCACAACCTGGCCTACCAGGGAGTTTTTCCGAAAAGCGTCTTTAACGAAACCGGGCTGCCGGATCGGATTTTTCACTGGCAATTGCTGGAATACTATGACCAGATCAACTTCCTGAAAGCGGGCATCGTGTACGCCGACTGGTTGAACACGGTCAGCCCGACCTACGCGAAAGAGATTCACCAGACCAACCTCGGTTGTGGATTGCAAGGCATTTTGACTGAGCGCCGCGACCGGCTTAGCGGCATCATGAACGGCATCGACTATCAGGTCTGGGACCCGGCAATCGACGACAAGATTGCCGCCCAGTACACGCCTGCGACTGTTGGCCAAGGCAAGCCGAAATGCAAGTCCGCCCTGCAAGCGGAACTGGGCCTGGCGTCGGAACCGCGCGCGCCGCTGCTGGCCGTTATTGCCCGGTTGGTGGAACAAAAAGGAATCGAACTCGTTCTCAAGGTTGCCGGAGCGCTTTTGACAGACAAGGCGCAACTGGTGGTGCTAGGTGAAGGCGATGCCAAATATCAGGAGCAATTGCGGAATTTGGAAACAAAGCATCCGCAACGGGCGAGGGTCGTGCTTTCCTTCGATGAAGACCTGGCTCACCGCATTGAGGCAGGCGCCGACATTTTCCTCATGCCCAGCGTGTATGAACCTTCGGGATTAAACCAGCTTTACAGTCTCAAATACGGCACGGTGCCAGTGGTGCGCGTGACCGGCGGATTGGCCGACACAATTGTCGATGTCAGCGAAGAGACTTTGGCCAAAGGCACGGCCACTGGCTTTTGCTTCCAGGCGATTTCCGGCTCGGCTTTGCGGGAAATCGTGGAACGGGCGATGGTCGTGTACCGTGACCGGCCCGAAGTCTGGCTGCAAATTCAGCGCAACGGCATGGCTTGCGACTGGTCATGGAGCCGCTCGGCCGGAGAATACGAAGAATTGTACCGGCGATTGACTGACGGTAGTCAGTAGTCAGTGGTCAGTGGTCAGTGGACGCACTAGTTCGACAACCGGATGAATTCATTGACAGACTTCCGACTACTGACTACTGACCACTGACCACTGACCACTGACCACTGACCACTGGCTACTAACTACTCCCATGGAAGATGAAGTCCCGTTCTACGTACCCTGGTTTCGAGTGCGGCCGATGGCCGACCCCGAGCTGCGCAAAGACCCCGTGGTGGAGCGCTGGGTGATCGTGTCCACCGACCGACTTAGCCGCACTCACGAACTGCATGCCGCGGCCGCCGTAAGCAGACTGGAATCCTGCCCTTTTTGTGCAGGCCACGAGCATTTGACCTTGCCCGCAACTTTGGAAATCCCCAACGAGCGCGACGGCTGGCGGGTTCGAGTGGTGCCAAACATGTTCCCTGCGGTGCGCGGCGACGGCGAACCGCAAACTTGGAGCGATGGCTGGCACGAAGGGACGCGCGGCGTGGGTGTTCACGAGGTGGTGATCGAGTGCCCGCAGCACGAAACGAGCCTGGCCAATCTCCCTGCCGATCATCTCGCCGATTTGCTGCGCGCCTACGGGCAGCGGATTCAACAGGCCCGGCATGATCCGCGTCTCGCCTATCCGATGATCTTTAAGAATTCGGGGGCTGACGCCGGCGCTTCGCTGGAACACGCGCATTCACAAATACTGATTCTCCCCCAAGTGCCGCGCACTGTGCAGGAGGAACTGGATGGCGCCAAACGCTATCACGAATCCGTGGGCCGGTGTTTGTTCTGCGACTGGTGGCGGCAGGAACAGGTGGCGGGTGAACGACAGTTGCTCGATACGACGCGTTTCACTGCTTTTCTGCCCTATGCTGGACGATTCCCATTCGAGATGTGCATATTGCCGAAAGCGCATGCGAGCCATTTCGAGGAACTGGCGGAAGAGGAACTTGCGGAGCTTGGGGAAGTACTGCGGCTGGCCCTGCGAAAGTTGCAAAGCGGCTTGAACGATCCGCCGTACAATTACCTGCTGCACACGGCCCCGCTGGCAGCCGGACCGCTGCCGCACTATCACTGGCACCTGGAAGTGCTGCCGCGCATCACCGGCGTGGCCGGTTTCGAGTGGGGAACCGGTTACTTCGTCAACCCCGTGCCGCCGGAACAGGCCGCCGAATACTTGCGAGGGGTTGCGATTTAGCCGCTTGCGGCGTAGCGGAGTAGCGGAGGGCATTGCCCATGCGAATTGGCATCTTCGGCGGGACATTTGATCCGATTCACCTCGGGCATCTTGTCATTGCCGAGCAGAGCCGGGAGCAAGCCGGACTCGACCAGGTCTGGTTCGTTCCCTCCGCCCGGCCGCCAAACAAGCTGGATCGCGAAATTACTTCCTTCGACAAGCGGGCCGAAATGGTGCAACTGGCGATTGCCGGCAATCCGGCATTCGAACTCAATGAGATTGAAAAAGACCGGCCCGGGCCGAGCTTTACGGCTGACACGTTGGCGGATTTGCATCGTCATCATCCGCAGACCGAGTTCCATTTGATCCTGGGTTCCGACTGCCTGCCGGAGTTTCCGAGTTGGCACGAACCGGCGCGGATTGTTTCATTGGCAAAGCTGGTGGTAGCCACGAGGCCGGGCTGGCCACTGTGTTCCGCCGAAGATCTGCGTTTTTCACTCCGTCTGCCGCGGAAAACGCCATTGCATTTGCAACTGGTTCAGGTGCCACAAGTCGATTTCTCCAGCCGCGATTTACGACGCCGAATTGCCGAAGGTCGCTCCGTGCGTTACTTCGTGCCGAGCGCAGTGCTGGCGTACATTCAGGACAAGAAACTGTATCGGTAGAAATGGGCAACGCCGCAAGCAGCGAAGCCGCTTGCGGCGTTGCGAATGGACATTATTTCGAGAAACCTGGGCCAAAACTGAACACAGGTTCTTGCGTTGACGCCGGCACAACGCTGCTGGTGCCGCGGGCCTTGGTGTTGACCGGGGTTTCGCCGGCCCGGTTTAGCTGGAACGACATGCTCTCGGCGGACACTTGCGACGAATTGGTGCCGCGATAGCAGGTCATGTGTACGTGACCCTTGAGCGTCACCTCCCCCTTGGCTGAAATAACCGTAAGAGAATCGCAGGTCCCGTCGAGTCCAGCCCCGTGCAGCCGGACTTTGCCGCTGGCGGTCAGGCCCGGCAAATTGGCGGAGCCGTCCTGGGCGCCGTGCAGCTCCACCTTGTCACAATAGACCTTGAGCATGACGTGGTCGCCGTCGCGAATCTCGAACCGCGGCGTCTGGGTGCCTCCCATCCGCAGGAAGAGCTTGAACGGTGCGGCGGTAGTGAGACTCGCAGCAGCCATCGGAGGCGGTGGGGCCAGTGTGGATTTCGGGACCGCAATTGGATTCTGCAGAGAATCCAGTGGCGTTGGCGGCGCGAAACTGGGCGGCGCCGGCGGCAGCGGAGGCAAGTCCGAGTTGGCGGCCAGCGGCGGCGGAGGCGTCAGCTGTGCTGGAGTGCCGGGCGCCACTGGCGGCGCTGGAGGATCAAATGATCCTGTGGTTGGCGGCGTTCCCGCCAACAGCGGATCAGCCTTCAACTCGGGGCGGGCCGCCTTCGGAATTGGCGGTGGCGGCTCGGGCTGGGCCGGCGCTGCCGGCGCCGGGATGATCTGGATTGCACCTGTGTTCTTGATCGAAGTGTCCAGGTCCGGTGCGCTGCCAACCGGCGGCAGGACCACCGGCGGTGCGACTGTAATGTCAATGACAGAACCAGGCGGCGGCGGGACCACCGGCGGGGCTACCGGCGTGGTCACCACGGGCCGGGACAGATCGAAGTTCCGCTCATTCAGGACCGGATCATCTGTTTTGGGCGTTGCGGGCAGCGACTGGGCCGCGAGCTCCGGAGCCGGGGGCGCGGCAGCCGGCAATTCCATTTGGGCGCGTGCTTGCGGCTTGTTGAGGGCCGCGCCACGAATACGATCGTCGGCCCAAACTACCAGGCCTACCAGGCCCAGGGCCAACGCACACAGCATGGTTCGCCAGTATTTCAAGAGCATGTTCCCTCCTCGTTTTTCCAATTCGGGCGTGACATCCTTCACGCGGGCCGGCAGCTTAGCACGACTCGCCGGTCGTGTCTGCGCCAACCGATTCCGCACAACTTGAGGAATTTTGCTCAAGTGCGGCTTTTTTTTCGCCGATCATCGTTCCTAATCGGCACAGGCGCAGAAAGTACGCTTTTTGGCGCGACCGAAATCAGACTCGTGAAATACGACGAAACGGGTAATCCAGCCAAACGGGGGTGGCGGATGAAACGGGGAAAGTTGCGGGGATTGTGTTTGCTGTTAGTGGCGGGCCTGCTGCCGCTTGGCTGTCTGCACCGGTGCTTGGTTACTTCTGAGGAATTGGAAGACAACGAGGAACCTTCCTGCCTGGCCGATGGCAGGCCGGTGCGCGTGCAGAGACTGGCCGGCGAAATCGATGGCTTGGAACGGCACATCGAGCGGTTCGGCAGCATTGTGCCCAAGCGCGCCGACGTGTGGGGCCAGGCCCGGCTCACAGCCCACCGCCACGAGTTCGAACTGGAGATGCAGAAGGACCTGCCGCAATTCAACGACACACTGCAAGGTTGGATTTCGCGCCGCGATCAGGTTTTTCTGGCCGGCGCGTTTTCGTTGCAAGCCGCTGTTGGCGGAACGAAGTTACCTCCACCTCCCAGCAGTGGTGGCACGGCCGTTAACATCAATACAGCGACAGACCTGATCGGCGGGGCTAATGATCCGACCAAGCCAGGGGGAGTGATCTCGCGAAATACGACGATCTCCCAAGCCGCCGCACCGCCAAGTTTCACGGGATCGACCAGGGACGCAAGTGGTAAATCAAGTCCATTGTCCATTTCGCTCGAACCGACGATACATTTGAGTCAAAAGGCCCGTTACCTGAATCACCTGCACGAGCTGCGGCGGATCAATGAAGGCGATGATAACGCCGACTCGCCCGGCTACGCGCTCAACTTGGTGCGCATCCCGGTGTCGATCATGACCGGCAGCCGCACGAACAGAGGCTTCGGCGCGGAATTCACGGTAACCGCCAATCCGCACCTCACCGATGATCTGCTGCCGAACACGTTTCGCAACTTGATCGTACGCGACATGGTGGATCTGGGGACCGTGCCGGTCGCACATGCGATCGGTGCGCTTGGAGAGCAGAACATACAGGAATTGAGCCAGCAGCTCGATAATCTGGATAATCTCATGCAGCAGTATTTTGCTGCGGATCGCTCCCCACAGACCGACATTGGCTGGATCCGACGGGGCTTGATTGCCCATGCCAAGGAAAAAGTGAAGGAATACACCGAAACACCGGCCAAAGAACGCATTCCCGTGGACGTATGGAAAGAGCGGAACATTAGGCCGGCCGGAGCACAGAAGTTTATGTCGCCGGACCCAAAGATTCTGCCGCCGCCAATCTCCGGCCCGCCATTGATGCAAATGAAAGCAGAGATTTCGCCGACCATAGTTAAAAAGGCCATCGAACCCATAACGAGACCGGCGGACATTACCAAACAGATGTTTGATATCATTCTAAAGATCGAATCCCAGCTCGGCATCACGAGCGCCAATATTCCCTCGCGTCATCGCGTGAACCAGCTTCCGCTTACGCCGTCGCAGATCGGCGAAGTGTTCGACGCCGTTCAAATCGCCAAGCTAGTTGTGACAGTCAATAAGGCCGTGAAGAACCACGTCGTGCTTGGCCAACCGTACCACCTCGACGTGCAAGGAGCATTGACTGACGAGTTACAAGCGGCCTACGAATTCCTGTCGATCGATTCGCACCGGCATCTGTGGGATGCCCATTGCAGTCCAGCGCTGGCACACGCGGTTCATGCCCGCGACGACAGGATGCTGGCGGAACTGTATTCCAATTTTTTCCGGGACGTTAGCGCATTGTACCCGCCGGATTCGCAAGACACGACCGGCGGCTATGTCTGCGATCGCATGGCTTTGAAGTCGTCAACGGTCTTCGCCTGGGCCCTGATCGTCGAATCATCATTGCTGGAAGAAAGACTTCACGAAGATATGAAAGCCGTGCAATTGGCCAAGGGCATGCCATGCGTCGCAGAAGGGCTGCACTTTCACGGCCCGGAGCCTGCGCCGGAGGCCCGCAATGCTTTCAACGATTACGTCCGCGCTCGCTGGCCGATCTACGTCTTTGCGCTCGATCCGGTGACGGAGGACCAAAACGTCGCCGAGGATTTCAGCCTGCGGCAGGAAATGCAATTAGCGGTCGCACTGGCGTTCGCCTCGGGCCAGATGAATGCCAGTTCGATGCTGAGGTATGTACGGCGAATCGAAAAAGACATCGACACGATTTCGCTGAACCGCACCGTGGTGGGCTTCTCACACGGCGACAATACGTTTGGCTGGCGCTTCTATCCGCGCGTGCAAACTCCGCCGCTGCACGGGACCGGCCAGACCATCGTCCACGATATGCTCATGGGCAGCAAGCACGACAAGGAAACCGATCTCAAGGAGCGCCAGTTGGAAAACGGCCAGCGCGAATGTGTGGCCATCATGGTCATGCCTTCTTTTGTTCCTTACGTGGATCTCGATTGCTGCGGCAATTGGTTTTACCTGACCAACCCGAAATTCAAGGAATTGACCCTGAAGCAATCGATGCGCCTGAGCCAGCACGTGCAAACCCTGCGCACGGTGGCGCCGCGCTGCGAAGACGCCGCCAAATACCGCGATGCCGACGTATTGATGCTGCAAAAACGGCTGGAGCAACTGTCGGCCCGATTGCCGTTCCAACAGCAACTCGTCAACGTGCCCTATGAGAATACCGCTGGCGGCTTTACGCTGTTCAACACCGGCATTACCGACCTGGCCCCGGAACTGGACGGCTGGTACGGCGCACCGGGCATTGATCCGACGCGCACAACGGCCTTGTTTCTCGTCGGCAAGAATTTCAGCGTGCATCAAACGCGCGTGGTCGTAGGCGGCGTGGAATTGTCCGCGCAGCCGTCGGTGCAAATCGCCACGGCGCCGGGCGCCAATAATACGATTGCCATCTCGGCAGCAAGTATCCAGCAGAACCCCGCAGTCGAGCTGCTCAGCCGGGAAGTAATGCGCGTTACCATCCCGGCCGGTGCGTTGCCGTATATGAATACATCGCTTAACAAGAACCTGATCGACGTTCACATCGCCACGCCCTACGGCGTCAGCCGGCACCTTGGCGTTCCCTTGTACGTCTACCCACCGGCGAAACCCCCTCTGCCGCCGAAAAACCCCGTCGTTACAGGGATGCTCGGCGTGACGGGGATTGATCCGAAGAAGGACACGACTTTGTTTCTGGTCGGCACGGACCTGGATGACGTGGTGGCGGTGGTCGCTGGTGGCGTGAAACTCGAGAGTTACAAAGATGCCCAGCAGACCGTTCGGAACCGAGTCGAACTGGTGAATCCGCAAAACCTGTTGATCACGATTCCGCCAGGAGTGCAACCGACCGGTAATGCAATCGCGATTCAACTGGTTACGCACTCGGGCAAGACCGTGGTGACGAGCATTCCGCTTCTGGCGACCAGTGAACAACCGCCGGCGTCGAAGCCGCCCGTAGTCAAACAATGGATCGGCGTTGACCGCATTGATCCGACGCGCATTACCACGGGCTTTTTGGTCGGCGAAAACTTCCAGGACACCATGCGCGTGGTTGTGGGTGATACCCAATTGACGGATTCCAAGGACACAACTGGAACAGCAATGAGAGCCGTCGAGGTTTTGGGTCCCGGCACTGTGCGAATTACCTTGCCTGCGAACCCACGCGCTAGCGGGAATCAACTGGATTTGTGGGTTGGCACGCCGGCAGGCGCCAGCAATCGGATATCTCTCCCGCTAAATGTTTCTGGCCAGCCAATGCCACCGGTGAACAAGCCTGTGCCACCAGGCAATGAGCCGGCGCCGCTCGACTTGCTACCGCCACCGACACCCGCGCCCAAGCCGAAGCCTGCACCCGATTTGTCGCTCGAACCGCCGCCGATTCCCAGGTCCACCGCGTCGGCGACAGCCGCGTCGCCTGAACTCGCGCCGGCGAGCGAATGGCGCAGTTCCGCCAATTCACAGGCCACAGCCGCGCCGCAAGAATTGTTGGCGCCGCAATTCGATAACCTGCCGATCCTGGAACCGCCGGTAGAGAAACTACCGTTCATGCCACGACTGGATGGCCTGGACAAGTAGTTTGTCCGCATCGCAACAGGCTTCCCGAATAGAATTACCCGCGTTTACGTTTCGCGCACAAGCCGCATTGTAGGTGTGCGCGAATCGTAAGCGGGTATTTGTCTTTTGGGATGACTGATTGACACCTATCGAAAATCGAAATCGGGAGCAGCAAATGCACCATGGCCTCAAGTTACCGAAGAGTGGCGACCTCGATTTCCTTTCTCTTGGCGCATTGGTTTACCGTCTTGATCCAGGGATTGTGCCCTTCCGCAAAGCGAACACGTGCCAGATTCACGTCAGCGGCGGCGAGTTCAATGTTGCCGCCAACCTGGCCGACTGCTTCCGTTTGCGGACCGGCATCGCCACGGCGATGGTCGATTACCCGATTGGCGACCTCGTGGCCGAACGTGTGCGGGCCATGGGCGTGCGTTCTTTCTACAAACATTTTGCGCATGACGGCGTCACTGGCCCGAATATCGCTACGGTCTTCAGCGACCGTGGCTTTGGCGTTCGCGCTCCAGTGGTCTTCTACAACCGCAGCAACGAGGCCGGGGCGCAGCTCAAGCCCGGCGATTTTGACTGGCCGGCGATCTTCGCGCATGGCGTGCGCTGGTTCCACAGCGGCGGCATATTTGCGGCCCTGTCGGCGACCACTCCGGAGGTCATCATTGAGGGCATGAGAGCGGCGAAGAAGGCCGGGGCCGTCGTTTCCTTCGATCTGAATTTCCGCGCGAAACTGTGGAGCATTTCCGGCGGGCTGAAGCGGGCCAATGAAACGATCCGGCGCATCATGGAAAACGTCGATGTGCTGGTGGGCAACGAGGAGGACTTGCAAAACGGGCTGGGCATCCCCGGACCGGAGGTCGCCGCGAAGTCGAAGCTCGATCCGTCGGCTTTTTTCGGAATGATCGACCGAGTCGTGCAGCAGTACCCGCAAGTGAAGATCGTGGCAACCACGTTGCGGGAAGTGCATTCCACCAACCGGCACATGTGGGGGGCGGTGGCCTGGGTCGGCGGAAAAACGCATGTTAGTTTGACGTGCGAGCTCGACGTTCACGACCGCGTCGGCGGCGGCGACGGGTTCGCGTCGGGCTTCTTCTACGGCCTGCTGACCGGGCAGTCGCCGGAGGAAGCGCTCAAACTGGGCTGGGCACACGGCGCGTTGCTCACGACTTACCCCGGAGACACGACCATGGCGACGCTGGAGCAGGTGCAGGCCTTCGCCAAGGGCGGCTCGGCGCGCATTCAGCGCTGATCGCCGACCACTTTATGAAAGTGCGTGAATTTGCAACAATCGGAGCCCGCAGGGCGGCGGAGCCGCTAACAGACGGCTCCCTCTCCCCTTGAGGGAGAGGGTTGCGGTGAGGGGATGCCGATCCGAGACCCCCTCACCACCGTCCCCTCTCCCCCGCGGGGAGAGGGGTGAAAAATCGCGGGCTCACTGCGGAATCAAGGCTGCTTTTTGAAGTCGGTGCGCTGATCGTTCTGGGCCCGAATCTGGGTGAGTTTGACTTGGGCCGCCCGGGCGCATTGTGTACCGGCGAAATCACGCTGGACTTTTTCCAGACAAGCAATTGCCTGCTCCATATTCCCCTTTGCCAGCCAGGCATCGGCCAGGGCCAGGTACATGTTGCTGAGCCGGTCGTGCAGATTCTGGCAGGCCTTGCCGAGGTATTCCGGGTTGCGCTTGATTTCCGCAACAAGTTGCGTGGCCTCGACACCTTCCGGCAAATCGGCATAGTTGCCGGCGATCAGTTCACACTTGTCGAGACAACCGCCGTATTGCTGCAGGCGAAATTCTTCCTTCGCTTGGCCCAGGAGTTCCGCGGCCCGGCGGGCACGCTGGCGTTCCCGGATTTCGGGCTTGGCCGACAGGGAGATGTTCAGGTTTTTGGCTTCCAATTCTGCCGGGGTTCCGGGGTAATTTCGCGTCAGGGTCGTTAGCGTTTCCAGTGCTTCCAGGGGCTGCCCCTTATCCACGAGGCCACGGGCTCGGGACATCTGGCCCTGCGCTTGCTGCTCCAATTCGCGGAGCTTATCCTTCGCTTTGACCTGAATCGGCGGATTGGCGCCGTTGTCGAGAATCGACTTGAGGAGCGCGAGGGCCCGGGGGTTATCGCCCTGGGCTAAAGCCGTGGTCGCATCCTGGAAGGAGCGGGCCAGGGCCTCGTCGGCGGCTGGCGGCGGGGCCAGGATTTTCTGCAAGTGTTCCTGGAGCTTGGGCGCTTCCATGTACCCTTCGATGATCGTCAGAATGTTGCCGTTCGGAGCGGCCAGGATCAGCGTTGGGTAGTTAGTGATCTTCAGGGCCTGGGCAATTCTCGGCTCACGTTCCGCGTCCAACCGGAGGATAACGATGCGTTCGTTCAGCCACGCAATCAGGGCCGGATCGCGGAAAGTCGTGTTGTCGAGCTTCTTGCACCAGAGGCAATTCTCGGTGCTGAACTCCAAGAGCAGGGGCTGGTTCTTTTCCAACGACTCCTTGCGGGCCGCGCTGTAGTCGTATCGGCAATTCAGCGTCTGCGCGGCAGCGACTGAACTCGCGCCGGTGAGCAGCAGCAGAGCCAATGTGTTTCGCGCCCAAGTGGGAATGCAACGGGTCGAGATCATGGGAACGGCCTCGTGCGAGCAGGATTGGCAAACGAGCCAAACCACCGAACTCAATCGAGGGCGTCCGTGCCCGGCAACGGTCCTTCACGCGCGTGGATGCGCCTTCTGGTAGCTGTCCTGCAGCCTTTGGGTGCTCACATGCGTGTAAATCTGTGTCGTCGTCAGATGGCGGTGGCCAAGCAGCTCCTGCACACCGCGAATGTCGGCTCCTGCATCCAGCAGGTGGGTCGCGAAGCAATGCCGCAACGTGTGCGGACTGGTGCGCGGGTCCAAACCCGCCAGGGCCAAGTATTTCTCCAACATGCGGCCGACACTGCGTACGGTCAGCCGCCCGCCGCGCTGATTCAAGAAGACGGCGGGCTGTTTTCTTGCCGGCGTTATCAGTTCCGTCCGCCGCTGCAACCACTCGCGGAGCGCTTTTTGTGCCGGAATGCCCAGGAGGGCGAGTCGTTCGCGCTTGCCTTTGCCGCGAACGGTGACCGTGGCACTTTCGAGGTCCAGGTCGTCGAGGTTCAAACCGGCCAGTTCTCCCACGCGCAAACCGGCAGAGTATAGCGTTTCCAGGATGGCCTTGTCACGTTTGCTCAAGGGCTCATCACCCTTTGGGGCCGCCAACAATCGCTCCACGTCTTGAGCGCTCAAGAAATGGGGCAGTATCTTGTCCCGGCGCGGGCTGCGCACTCCTTCGGCCGGGTTCACGGTCAATGCGCTTTGCCGGCACAGGAAACGAAACCAGGAGCGCAGGGCGGCAATCCGGCGCGCCACCGTGGTCTTGGCGTAACCCTGTTCGGTCAGCCAGGCGAGATAGGCCCGCACAACGCGCGTGGTAACACGCGCTACTGTGGCTTGACCTCCAAGTCGTTCGCGGAAGAAATCCACAGCCTGAAGCAAGTCTTCCCGGTACGATTTAACGGTGTATGCGGAGGCGTTCTTTTCCAAAGCCAGATGCCGCAGGTAATCTGCCAAAGCCTCGTCCATCGGGCATAGTCCGTGTTGGGAAGCTTAGATCCGCGATTCGGCAGGGGGTTCGTCGGCCGCGGCTTTGGCAGATTACCTGCGGCATCTGGCTTTGGAAAAGAACGCCTCCGCATACACCGTTAAATCGTACCGGGAAGACTTGCTTCAGGCTCAAGTGCGGATCGGCGGCCTGGTCGCGGAATACGTCGATCAGGTTGGCCCGGCTGTCGTCTTCATAAATGTAAACGTAGCGTTCGTTCCCTTTCAGAAGGGCCAGAACATTAAGCTCCCGGCTTGCTGCATTTCCGCGCATCATGACCCACCCCGGCAGGGAGGAACGCTCGCCATCGAAGGGAAATATCGGAACGGGCTCGAATTAGCCTTTGCAAAAGTCTTCATGAAATCGGAAAAAGACGCTCGAATTTCCGCTTATGCAGTTGCAATCCCGTTTATCCGAACATCGCTTCCAAATTGCCGCGCGGCTGGATTTGATTGTCGCATTCGGTTCAAGTCGTCACAGGTGGAAGAAACAGTTCCAAAAGCTTGCGTTTCGGCAGTATCTGCTTTACCATCATACCTACCCGGCAAAGTTGATTGGGGCGGCTGGACCGAAGACATGGCTGTCTTTGGGACAATTGCAGCTTGGCTGGGTGGCGCCGCCAATGCACTCGGGATTACCATGGCCAGGAAGCGAGCCCAGGAACCAACATCTGCCGCCCGCAGCATTAGCGCCGTTCGCGCGGCCCGGATGTTCCGCGTCATATCAATGTTGGCGACGGGACCGAAATCCCGAGCGGTCCTCCTACAGCGCTTGAAGTTGAATTTGCGCGGCTTTTATCGCGACCTGGAGAAACTGCGGACTTTCGGCATTGTGTTGGCGTTCCGCGATCATCGGTATTCGCTGTGCGAATCCTTGGAACAAGCCACCACGCGCTTGCCATTTCCCGATCCTCGACTGAACCTGCGCGAAGCCACGCTGCTGGCCAAGGGCCGCACGCCGGCCCACCGGAAACTGAAGGGGCAAATCGAATTGATTACCGGGAAGACTCCGCGCTAAGATTCTTCGTGGCAGCCAAGTTTACTCACGGCCAAAACGAGCTTGCCTATTTACCCCCGCCGGTGGTAAATTACACTCGCAATTTTGCACCACGACAAGGAGGTCGTTCATGCGCTCAGCTATTGTCATCCCGGCCCGTTACGCCTCGTCTCGGTTGCGCGGCAAGCCCCTGCTGCGGACCACCGGCAAATACCTCATCCAGCACGTCTACGAGCGCGCCTGTCAGGCCCGGCGCTCGCGATTAGTCATCATTGCCACCGATGATCCACGAATTGCGTGCGCCGTGGAGGGTTTCGGCGGCAATGTCGTGATAACGCGCGGGGACCATTTTTCCGGCACTGATCGGGTCGCGGAAGTGGCCCGCGACCTGGATGTGGACGTGATTGTCAATCTCCAGGGCGACGAACCAGAAATCGATCCGGCAGCCCTGGACTTGCTCCCCCAATTGCTTGAACGGGATGACCAGGCCGTGATGGCTACCCTGGCCGTACCCATTCGCGATCTAGAGCAATGGCTCGACCCGAATTGCGTCAAGGTTGTTTGCGACGACTCGGGGCAAGCGCTTTATTTCAGTCGCGCCCCGGTTCCATATCTCCGCGACGGCCAACCTAATTTCGCTTCGCGCCCGGCTCGTTACTTGCAGCATTTGGGTGTGTACGCTTATCGGCGTGAGTTCCTGCTGCAAATGGCCGAGCTGCCGCCGAGCTCTTTGGAAAAAATGGAAAAACTGGAGCAGCTGCGGGTTCTCTCGCAGGGTCACCGAATCAGCGTCGGCGTCGTCCCACACGGGGGAATCGGTGTGGACACGCTGCAAGACTATGAAGAGTTCGTCCTCCGGTATCGCCAGCGGCGCTTGGCCCTGGCCGCGTGACGGGAGGATTTCCATTCCCACGCTGGTAATTGGCGCGGGCGTTCGATACGATGATAGGAGGCGAATGCCACCAAGCCCACGGGAAGGTCCCCGTGGGCTTTTATCGTTTGGAATTCATCCCCCGGTGGAGAAACGAGGTAAATGGCCAAGCATATTTTCGTCACGGGCGGCGTGGTCAGTTCTCTTGGGAAAGGCCTGACCAGTGCCTCCATCGGCCTGCTGCTGGAGCGGCGCGGCCAGCGGGTGCGATTGCAGAAGTTTGATCCGTACATCAACGTCGATCCGGGCACCATGAGCCCTTACCAGCATGGCGAAGTATACGTGCTGGATGATGGGGCCGAAACCGATTTGGACTTGGGACATTACGAGCGGTTCACTCACGCACCCCTTAACCGCGATTGTAATTTCACTACCGGTCGAATTTACTCGGCCGTGATCCAAAAAGAGCGCCACGGCGATTACAAGGGCAAGACCGTCCAGGTCATTCCGCACATCACCGACGAGATCAAGTCGGCCATTCACAAGTTGGTGGCGGACGACGTGGACGTAATTATCACGGAAATCGGCGGCACGGTGGGCGACATCGAGGGCATGCCCTTTTTTGAAGCCATTCGCCAGTTCGCCCTGGACGTCGGCAAGGCGAATTGTTTGTACATCCATTTGACGCTTGTGCCGTACCTGAAGGCGGCTGGAGAATTGAAGACCAAACCCACCCAGCACAGCGTGGGTGAACTGCGCAAAATCGGCATTCAGCCCGACGTGCTGATTTGCCGGACGGAAAAGGAACTGCCCGATGAAGAACGCGAAAAGATCGCCCAGTTCTGCAACGTAGAGGTCCGCGCGGTCATCGAGGAACGCGATAAGGAGCTAAGCGTTTATGAGGTGCCGCTGAGCCTCAGCGCCAACAAGCTGGATGACTTCATCGTCGAGAGGCTGAATCTCAAGAACGTCACGCCCCTGGACATGGAGGATTGGCAGCAGTTGCTGGAACGAATCCGACGCCCCGCCGCCGAAGTGACCATTGCCGTGGTTGGCAAATACGTCAAGCATCATGATGCGTACAAGTCCATTTACGAATCGATTGCCCATGCTGGCATTTTTTCTGATGCCCGAGTGAACGTGCGCCGGATCGAAGCGGAACAGATTGAGCGGGAAGGGGCCGAACGGTTCCTGGGCGGCGTGGACGGCATCCTGGTTCCGGGCGGGTTCGACAAGCGTGGCGTCAACGGCAAGATCGAGGCCATTCGTTTTGCCCGCGAACGCGAAATCCCGTTCTTCGGCATCTGCCTGGGTTTGCAATGTGCGGTCATCGAATTTGCACGTAATGTGGCTCGGCTGATCGAAGCCAATTCGACGGAGTTCAACAAATCCACGCCTCATCCGGTCGTATGTCTGCTGGATGCCCAGCGCAAAGTAACGCAACTGGGCGGAACCATGCGGCTGGGGGCCTATGAATGCGTGCTGACTCCGGGAACCAGGGCCCATCAGGCC
>Ga0207110_10055_pt1 | contig 26764 bp, 21 predicted proteins | sample Alteio_BWMinHeat_74_FD_153582 | JGI IMG/M metagenome (GOLD analysis project Ga0207110, IMG submission 153582) | Enriched cells from forest soil in Barre Woods Harvard Forest LTER site, Petersham, Massachusetts, United States -... | ecosystem: Environmental > Terrestrial > Soil > Temperate forest >...
CAACGGTTCGAATGATGGTTCCGTAGTGATTGCGGGACAGCACGGGGCGAGAGTGATTCACGTGGCGGAACGTGGTTATGGCGCTGCGTTGCGCGCGGGCATCGCCGCCGCGCGCGGACCCCACATTATTATGGGCGATGCGGACGACAGCTATGACTTCACGGAAGTGCCGCGATTCGTCGAGAAACTGCGCGAGGGCTATGACGTAGTGATGGGCAATCGCTTCCGTGGAGGAATTCAGCCCGGGGCGATGCCTCGGCTTCACAAATACTTTGGGAATCCTGGCCTCACTGCATTGCTCAATCTGCTTTTTCATGTGGGCATCGGCGACAGCTATTGCGGGATGCGCGGGTTCACGCGTGTGCTCTATGACCGCCTGGATGTGCGCAGTTCCGGGATGGAATTTGCTCTCGAAATGATTATCAAGTCGGCGCAAATTGGCGCGCGGATTACGGAGATCTCCATCGTTCTATGGCCGGACAAGCGCGGGCGCGCGCCGCACTTACGAAGTTTCCGCGATGGATGGCGGAGTTTGCGGTTCATGCTGCTGTATGCGCCAAACTGGCTGTTTCTATTGCCGGGCGCATCGCTGGTTTTCCTGGGACTGGCCATCGTGATGTGGCTGCTTCCCGGGCCGCGGGCCATCACGCCGCGCGTTACGCTGGATCTTCATACAATGATTTTCGGCGTCATTTTTACGTTGCTGGGCGCGCAGATCCTTTCGATTGGCGCATTCGCGAAAGTTTTCAGTTATGCGGAGCGCTTTGACCGCGGAACGGTTTCACTAAAGCGCGTGTTGCGGCGTGTCACGCTCGAATCGGGATTGTTACTCGGAGGCGCGTTGTTCCTCGCGGGATTCGCGGGTTGCGCGTGGATCACCTGGCAATGGGCGGCGAGCGGGTTTGGCCCTCTTCACGAAGTGCGGCAGGTGCTCTTCTGGTCCATGTGGCTGTTCCTCGGCTTGCAGGTGATTTTTGCTTCGTTCTTCTTGAGCATGCTGGGCATCAGCCGCGGCACGTTCATCGGCGACTACGACTTAAAATAAATGGCCGCGCCGCCGCAGACATCCCGGGCGACATCGTGGCCACTTTCCTGGATCGGGCGCTGGCATCATGCGTTTGTATTTGAACGGCGCACTCGCGTGCTCGCGAAAATGCTGGCGGCGCAAATCCCGCAGCGCGCCTCCGTGCTGGATATCGGTTGCGGCGACGGGACGGTCGGAAGCTTGATCAAACAGTTGCGGCCGGATATTGCGATGCAGGGCGTGGAATTCCTGGTGCGGCCGGGCTGCAAAATAGAGTGCCGCCCGTTTGACGGCTCGTCACTTCCATTTCCCGAGGCATCCTTTGACGTGTGCCTGTTCGTGGACGTACTCCACCACACGCAAGATCCTGCGATTTTGCTGCGCGAGGCAGCGCGGGTCAGCCGCACTTTCGTGCTGCTCAAAGATCACCTGGACGAAAACTTTCTTGACGACATGACGCTGCGATTTATGGATTGGGTGGGGAATCGGCCGCACGGCGTGGCGCTTACGTATAACTACCAGAGCCGCAAGCAGTGGGCGGAGCACTTTCCAAATTGCGGGCTGGCGGAAGCCAGTTGGACGACGGAGGTGCCACTGTACCCGGCGCCTTTCAGTCTAGTGATAGGACGCGGACTGCATTTTGTGTCTCTGTTGAAGAAAACAAATTAGCTTTGGCGTTCAGTGATCGGGTGGTTTGGCCCCGAGGGGGTAGGGAATCAATTCGGTATTGTCCTCCTCGGGAGCGACGAGCCAGATCTGGCGGTCCTTGAAATAAGCGAAGAGTTTTTCATTTTGCTGCGGATTGGTTTCGCGCGCCCAGAGAATCTTAGCTCCGTCAATCTCCGCACCGTTGAAAACCCAGTCGTCATGCACGTTGTAGTCTGGCGGATAACGCACCATGACCAAGTGTTTTCCGGGAGTGTGCGAAAGCTTTTCTGTGATTGCCACGCGGCTTGGGTCGCCATGGCAGGCCCAATTCAGCGGGTCGCAAGCGCCGTGAGACACGGCAACGGCGGTACTCACGGCAAGAAGAACCACGGCCGCGCGAGAAAGGGCCGCGCCGAGCGGGCGTCCACGCACTTTCATGGTTCGCAGATGCCGGATGGCTTGCACCAGCAGGAGAAAAATCACGCAAGTCACAGGTGCTTCATAGTGAGGCATGGACCAGATGATAGAAAAAAATCCGGCGGTGACGACCAGAAAAGCCGCCAGCGGCAGCCGCAATTTGCGATCGAAGAACGCGAAAGGCAATCCGGGCAAGAGCAGCAGCGCTCCCCACCAGAAATAGGTGTTTGCGCTGCGCGTTAATTTTTCGGCGGTCACTCTCCAAACGTCCGGCCAGGTGTTGCCGTAGTTGTCGAGTTCCCATCCATTGTAGAAATCTTCAAACTGCTGGTTGTTGTACTGCAGCGGTTCGCGGGGATGGTCCCAAAGGAAGAGTCCGGCCGATTCGTAGGTGCGTGAATTCAAAATGTATGGAAAACGAGCGGTGTGTCCCGTCAGGCGCCAGTTGTAATAGGCCATGAAGGCCGCGGTCAATGTAAGCACGACTGCCAGAGGCAAAAGAATTTTCACAGCGCGCTCGCGATGCGCTGCGCGTGAATTTGTTCCTCCGCGCAGCCACCATAGGAACCAAATTGCGACCGGAATGCAGAAGAGCAACCCTTCGTAGGGCCGGGTGTTCGCGAGAATTGCCACGCCGAGCCCGAGCAACAAGACGTCTTTTGTGCGCGCTCGCCGCGCAATTCTGGGCAGCGCGCCCAGGACCAGCGCGCCACCAAGGGCCGCGACGGCTCCGCCCCAATAGCTATTGATCCAATAACTGGCCACGCCGAACTTCAACGCGACGAGTACCCCGCCGAGAAAAGCCCAGCGCGCGGGCAGCCATGCTTGGAGCATCCAAAGAATCGCGGCGCACATTGCGGCCGTACTGAGCAGCACGCCGATCCACGGATGTCCGAGCCATTGGCCCAGAGCCAGAACGAAACCTTGCGCTGGAGGATACTTCGAGGAATAGGTGGGCAGCCAGTTCACATGAAAGGTTTCAAAGCTCATCCACATGGGGTGCGAGGGATTGGCGAGGCGGCCGTGCGCAAACGTGTCCGCCATCAGCAGGTAACTGAATTCGTCGTGGATTCCCGGAGTTGGAACGGGAAGAAGCGGAAGCGCAGCTAAACGTACGACGATCACGGAGAAAAACAGGAGCCACAGCGCAAGCGTTTTGCGGTTCGCCAGCTTGGCGAATTTTCGTTCGATGATTCGAAAAAGATTCTCGTTCGGCCGGGGGAGGAAGACAGAGAGTAAGAGAAATCCGGCGGCGACAAGCAGAGTTGCAGCAAAAGTTGACGAGGGGTGCAGCGTCATGCTGCCGATACAAGGATTCATCTCAGAGAATAGTGTTAGGTCCAGGACCTAGACGTACTGTCATGTCCGATAGAGAATAACCGATTTCTGCACCGCAGCTTTGTTTTTCGGCGAGTGGTTATCGTTCGATTTCAATGTCCACGGTCTGGTTTGGGTCCGGGGTTTGCCGGCGGTTGCGTGGCTCGTCGGCATAATCGGCCATTTCCAGGCGCAGATTGCCGGCGTTTGTCGAATAGGTCAGGCCGGTTTCGAAGTCGACGATTCCTGCGCGGATGAGCTTCTCAATTTCGCCATCGAAATGTTGCATGCCTTCGGTGCTGCCGTCGCGCATGGCGTCCAACAGCGACTTGCCATCGCTCTCGCCTTTTTCGATGTATTCGCGAGTGCGCATGGTGGATTTCAGGATTTCCACCGCAGCGATGCGGCCTTTTTTGTCTTTCTTTGGAAGAAGGCGCTGCGAAACGATGTAGCGGAACGCTTTCGAAAGTCGCGTGCGGATGGCCTGCTGGTCCGTCATTGGGAAAACGCCCACGATGCGTTCCACGGTCTTGGACGCATCAATCGTATGCAACGTGGACATGACCAAGTGTCCGGTCTCGGAGGCCTCCAGGGCGATCTCAATGGTCTCCCGGTCGCGCATTTCTCCGACGAGGATGACCTTCGGCGCCTGGCGCAACGCCGCCCGCAGAGCCAATGCAAAGGTTGGCGTGTCAGAATGAAGCTCGCGCTGGTGGATGGTAGCCTTCTTGTGCCGGTGCAGGAATTCGATAGGATCCTCGATCGTTAATATGTGAAAGGCTTTGCTCTCGTTCATCTTGTCGAGGATGGCCGCGAGGGTCGAGGATTTTCCGGAGCCCGTCGGGCCGGTTACCAGCACGATTCCATTCCGCAGGTCCACGATCTCCGCTAATGCCGGCGGCAGATTCAGGTCCTCAAATCCCGGGATTTTGTCAGGGACCACGCGCATTACGATGGCGCAACTCCCGCGTTGCTTGAAGATGTTCACGCGAAAGCGGCCGACTCCGGAAATCCCATAGGACAGGTCGGCGGAGCCATCCTGTTCCAACTTCTGGCGGGGCGTCTCGTTTTTACCCATGATGTCGCCGGCAATGGAAGCGGTGTCTTGGGAGGTCAGGGACTCCAGGCCTTTGTACTTCAGCTCGACGAGCTGGCCGCTCACTTCGACCTGCGGCGCGCGGCCGGGCGAAAAAATCAAATCGCTGACGTGTGGGCTGGACTTCAGCATGGCGGCGACGAGCTGCGCAGTGTGAATGTTTCGTTGCGCGGCGGGCGGGGCAGCTGGCGCGGGCGTTTCCGTCTGCGAGGGCGCAACCTGCGGGGGCATTGTCTGGACCGGAGTACTCATGAATTGTGATCATCCTTTCGGGGCCCAAGGAAAAAGGGCAGGTGATCTGCAGAGCCGCCGGGTTGCTAATCACGACGACATTTCCATTGTAGGAGAGCGGAGGGTTTTGGCGCAGAGAGGAGTCCGACGGCATTTCGTGTACGCAAACTGTCCGGAAGGACAGGTTTGCCTGAGAGCAGTACGGCTGCTGTCCAATGGGCCGGTGACGGTCTATCGGCCTTGGTTTAAAACGAGAGCGATTTCGCCGTCCGCTGGATTGAGCTCAGCGTGGAGAAAGCTGAGATCCGCGATGATCCAGTCCGCGCCCGCTTCTGCAAGCTCTGCATCATTGGACGTTGTGCGCACGGCAATCACGCGCGCTCGGGCGGCTTTGCCGGCGCGAACTCCTGAGGGAGCGTCTTCGATTACAATGCAGTTTGCGGGTGGCACTTGCAGAGTTTCCGCACCCATCAAGTAAGGATCGGGATTCGGTTTGCCACGTTTCACGTCGTTAAAGGTGACGAAGTGCTGGGGAATGGGAAGGCCAGCCGCGCGCAATCGCACTTCCGCGAGGCGCCGAGTCGCGGAGGTCACGATCGCATAGCGGTTCGTCGGAAGCGTGCGCAGCATCTCCGCGGCGCCGGGCATGGCCACGACGTCTTCCACATCTTCCAATTCGCGCCGCTCCACTTCGCGATCTTCCGCATGATGATCCCCATGAGGCAGGAGTTCCCGGATGGTGGCGATGCTGGGCCGGCCGTGTGCTTGCTTGACTACCGCTTCGGGTTCGAACCCGTGTTCGCGCGCCCAGCCGCTCCAGACGCGCGCTACCGCCGGAGTGGAATCCACCAGCACTCCGTCCATATCGAAGAGCACGCCGAGGCAGGGAAGAGAAATCATGATTCATGATAGGTAGAAAGTAGCCCATCGCGAAAGCAAAGCGCCTGGCAACTTGACTTAGTCCAGTAACTTAGTCTAGTGTTAGGGAATGAAGAAAGTGAATACGCACGAGGCCAAAACACAATTTTCGCGGCTGCTGCGGCAAGTGGCTGCTGGAGAGGAAATCACCATCGCAAATCGCGGGGTGCCCGTGGCGCGGCTGGTTCCCGTGCCCCCGGAGAAAACCCGGCGCGTTCTGGGAATTTTTCGCGGGCAATTCACGGTCCCTGATGATTTTGACGCGCCTTTGCCCGACGACTTGCTTGATCTGTTCGAAGGACGAAAGCCGAAGCGCTCCAAGAAATCCAAGAAGAAGGCATGAGGTATCTGCTCGACACGAGTGTGTTCCTCTGGGTCCTCACCGGCCAAGACAAGCTCAACCCGCGGGCGCAAGAGATTCTGACGTCCGCATCGTCGGAGTTACACTTCTCGGCGGTCGGCACATGGGAAATCGCCATCAAGTTTGCGTTAGGCGCGCTGCGGCTTCCGAAGCCGCCTAGGGAGTTCGTTCTCCACGCGCTACGGTACTGGCCCATGCAGGCACTCACAATTACTCACGAGCACACTTTGCGCGCTGGCGAACTGCCGATGCATCATCGGGACCCATTCGATCGAATGCTGATTGCCCAGGCGCTTGTCGAGGAGATGACTGTGCTGACGGCGGATCGTGCATTTCAAGAATACAAGGTAGAGTTGATTCTTTGCGGGAAGTAAGAAGTGGGGTGGGAGACGGGGATTGAACCCGCGACATTCGGTGCCACAGACCGACGCTCTACCAGCTGAGCTACTCCCACCGCCGAGGAACGCCTTCAGTTTACGCTAATTCGCTCACTCAGAAAAGCAACTCCAGGCGTTTCAACTAGAACACGCTCACCAGCTTCCTGAAGGACTGCGGTTCGAGTCTTGTTATTCTGGGATTGTCCACAATGGTGACAACCACAGTATCGGAACCTACGCCGGTTTCGGCGGAGGCGGCTCCCTCCAGCCTGTCCAATTTTTTCGACTCGTATTTTTCACGTTTGTTTGCCGGTTCACCGACTCCCTGGGACCTGAAGACGCTCGGCGGCCTTGCGGCGTTGATTGTCCTTTGGGGCGCGTGGATGCACGGCACATGGGGCGGGTGGGGGCAACTCACCACGGATTGCGGACGCGAAATGTACGTGCCGAGCGTTCTTTTGGAAGGCAAGACACTGTATCGAGACGTCTGGTATCCCTACGGGCCGCTGGCCCCCTATCTGAACAGTTTTCTATTCAGCAAGTTTGGCGTGAACTTGAGCGTGCTCTACTGGGCCGGGTCGCTCAGCGCGCTGGGCTGCGCGATCTTTCTTTATCACGCGGGAATGCGGCTCTCGGCGGGACTGGCGGGCTGGACGGCGGGAGCGGCGCTCTTGTTCCAGGCATTTCATCCCAGCTATTTTTCATTTCCGTTGCCATACAGCTACGCCGCTGTGTACGGGTATTTGGTCTCCTGTGCATTCCTCTGGCTGGTGATTCATGCGGCGACGACGGGAAACCGCGCCTGGATTTTCGCCGCGGGAGTCGCGGCTGCCGCGGCGCTGCTGCTGAAATTGGAATATGGGACGGCGTGTTGGATCACGCTAGTGGTTTTAGTCGTAGCTCGAAGTGTACAGCGACGATCCTGGAAATCCGCGGTGAGGGATATCGCCGTCTGCCTTCCTGGCGTGGCGATGTGCGGTCTGGTTATCGCCTGGATGATTTCTCTGCGCGGGGCGGAATTCCTGACGCAGGAAAACCTCATGAGTTGGCCCGGCTCATTTTTCATGCGGACGTACGGAAAATTCTGGCTGGCGCAGACGGGATTCGAGATCACCGGTCCCATCCTCGCCGAAGCCGCGGAGCGATTGCTGGTGTTTCTGGCGCTCGTGCAGGGGCTGCAAATGTTTCTGAGCAGCAAGCGGCTGGGCCGGCGCACGATGCTCTTCCGCGGGGGACTCTTTGTTCTGGCTCTGGGCTACACCTTTGTATCCCTGACGTGGTTCGAACAGTTGTGCGCGGTCTTTTTCCCGCAAGATATGGTCTTTTATATAAGCGTGGCCGCGCTGGCGGCGTGGTGGCATTTCTTGCGGCGGCCGGAATCGGAGAGGGCGCTGACGGTTGCGCTCCTGCTGAGCTTTTCCACCTTGCTGGCATTTCGAATCATGTTCAAGCTTTTACCGGTAGATTTCCCCGTGTTCTATGATGGGCCGGCCATACTTTGTTTCCTGCTGCTGATGCGTTCGCTGATCCCGGCTTCCGGGCATTCGAAACGATTCGTCCAACTGGCGGAAGTGCTGCTCTGTCTTGCGTGCCTGGCGGCGCCAGCGCTGCATTCGCGGGCCGTCCTGGAAGCCATGCCGCGTCCGGCGTGGCTCACCACGGAACGCGGGAGCATCCGCGTGCCCAAACAGACCGCAGAAAACTACTGGGCGGCGATTCAATTCGTGAGGGAGAAGCATGCGCTTGGTGAAGCGGTTCTTTCCGTCCCGGAAGACACCAGCCTGTATTTCTTGTCGGGAATTGACTGTCCCACGCGAGTCTATGCGTTCACACCGGGCGTCCTCGCTCCCGGTAAAATGACGGACGAATTGATCCAGCAGATCGAGCAAAAAAAAGTCCGCTACCTGATTTGGTCCAACCGCCTCTTTCCAGAGTACAATGTGCTTCGATTTGGCGTGGATTTTGATCAGACATTAGGAAACTACCTGTTTTCTCATTACCGCCGCGTTGCGCCCGTCACCCCGGCCAGTCCACACTATTGGGAGTGGAACGCGTACATTTGGGAGCGCATACCGGATCGAGAGGCACGATGAAACGCGCAGTCATTACTGGAATCACGGGGCAGGATGGCTCTTACTTAGCGGAGCTGCTGCTTTCGAAAGGGTACGAAGTGCACGGGATCATCCGCCGCGCCAGCACGTTCAATACCTCGAGGATTGATCACATCTATCAGGATCCCAATCATGCTGGCACGAAGCTTTTTTTGCATCATGGGGATCTATCCAGCACGGAGTGGATCCTGAATTTGATTTACTCGCTTGCGCCCGACGAGCTTTATCATCTTGCGGCGCAGAGCCACGTAAAGGTCAGCTTCGACATTCCCGAGTATACGGGTGATATCACCGGCCTCGGCACAATGCGGCTGCTCGAAGCGATACGGCGCAGCGGCGCGAAGACGCGATTCTACCAGGCGTCGAGTTCGGAAATGTTTGGCTCCGCTTCGCCACCGCAAAGCGAAGCTACGGAGTTTCAGCCGCGAAGCCCGTATGCCGCGGCGAAGGTTTACGCGCACTGGATGACGCGCATTTACCGCGAAGGCTATCACCTCTACGCCGCCAACGGCATCCTGTTCAATCATGAGAGCCCGCGGCGCGGCGAAACCTTCGTCACGCGCAAGATTACCCGCGGCGTTGCCGCGATCCTTGCCGGCCGGGAAGATTCTCTCTATCTGGGCAACCTGGATTCCCGGCGCGACTGGGGTTATGCGCCCGAGTACGTCGAAGCGATTTGGCAGATCCTGCAGCAGGATGCGGCGGATGACTTCGTCATTGGAACGGGCGAAACACATTCGGTCCGCGAATTTGTCGAAGCGGCGTTCGCGTATGCGGGCTTGGATTGGAAAAAGCACGTCAAGATTTCTGAACGATACTTGCGCCCCTTGGAAGTGGATGTTCTGATCGCGGATCCCAGCAAGGCGCGTGCGAAGCTTGGCTGGCAATCGCAAATCGGATTCCACGATCTGGTCGCGATCATGGTGGATGCGGACGTGGAAGCGGCCGGCCTCAAGCCACGCGGGGAAGGCAAGGCCGTGCTCGAACAAAAAATCGGGCATTGGAATCGCTGGCAGAATTCCGTTACGAGCATGGTGCAAGCCGTCAGCGGCCGGGCTTCGCAGCACTAGAGGACCAAGATGAGTTTTTGGGTCACCAGACGTGTGGTGGTGAGCGGAGGCCACGGCTTCCTCGGATCGTTCGTGGTGGAGAAGCTGCGCTCGGCCGGCTGCCGGGAAATTACCGTTCCGCGCAGCGCGCAGTGCGACCTCCGCGAAAAGTCGGAGGCGCTGCGGCTGTTCAAGGATGCGCGACCGGATGTCTTCATCCATTTGGCGGCGGTCGTCGGAGGGATCGGTGCCAACCGCACCAATCCGGGGCGGTTCTTCTATGAAAACGCCGCGATGGGACTGAACACCATTGAAGCAGCGCGTATCGCTGGAATTGAAAAATTCGTTTGCGCGGGAACCATTTGTTCGTACCCAAAGTTCACACCGGTGCCGTTCCGCGAAGAAAACTTCTGGAACGGCTATCCGGAAGAGACCAATGCGCCTTACGGTTTGGCGAAGAAAATGCTCCTGGTGCAGTTGCAGGCGTACCGCCAGCAATACGGGATGAATGGCATTTACCTGACGCCCGTGAACCTTTACGGCCCGCGCGATAATTTCGACTTGGAAACGTCTCACGTCATTCCGGCGCTGATTCGCAAGTGCTGGGAAGCGAAGCAAGAACGCGCCCCGGAGGTGCTGGCTTGGGGAACTGGAAGCGCCACGCGCGAGTTCCTCTACGTCGAGGACGCCGCGGAAGCTATCGTCCTTGCCGCGGAAAAATATAACAAGCCCGATCTGGTGAATCTCGGCTCAGGAGAAGAAATCAGCATTCGGGACTTGCTGGAACAAATCCGGTTGCTGGTCGGCTACGAGGGCGCGATTCGCTGGGATGCCACCAAGCCCGACGGCCAGCCGCGCCGCTGCCTGGATACGTCTCGCGCAGTTGCGGAATTTGGCTGGAAAGCGAAAACGTCTTTGCGCGACGGAATGCGAGAGACGATTCGATGGTTCGAGAGCAACGCAAAACTGGCGGTGCGCGCTTGAGACCCGTCTTGCCATTGCGGTTTGCGAACTCGCCGTTCGACGACGGAATTGAGGCCGGCCATCGCTACGACCGTTGAGACGCCGCCCGCGTCGTCATCTCAAGAAGAGGAAAAGAAAAGCAGGGATATGGCCTCGTCCGACGCTCCTGGTTGGAAGAAGTATGTCAACGCGTTCCTCGCGGCGGAGCTGTCCACTCTCACACGCTACTACGACCGCTTGATTCAGTGGCTGCCGCGCGAGGATGACAGCGGCATGCTGCTTGCCGCGATGGATGCCCCGATCAAAGAGACCGTTGGAAGAGACGAACCGTTCCCCGACCTCAGCAGCGAGAACGAACAGCGGACGGCGATTCTCGTGAACGGCGCGTTCAACCACGACTTCGATATTCAAGGCCTGTTGGTGCAGTTGAAATCGAAGCTGTCGCGCACCTCGCGTGTCGTCGCCGTCCTTTACAACCCGTATCTGCGCTGGCTTTATACTCTCGCGAATCGCTTCGGTGTCCGCAAAGGGGAATTGCCAAGCACTTTTCTGACGCGCGTGGATCTCCAAAACATCGTCAAAGTGTCGGGCTACGAGATTGTTCGCCTTCGCCTGGCCGTCTATTTCCCATGGAAATGGCTGGGGCTCGGCGATGTCATTAATCGAGTTTTGCCATTGATAGCGTTGGTGCGCTGGTTCAGCTTGACTTCAATTGTGGTCCTGCGCCCGCTTGCCCCAGCGTCGCGGCCTGGAATCTCCTGCGTCATTCCCGCGCGCAACGAACGCGGCAATATCGAAAATGCCGTGAAGCGTTTTCCGGACCTGGGCTGCGACACGGAAATCATTTTTGTGGAAGGGCACTCGAACGACGGAACCTGGGAAGAGATTCAGCGCGTGGCCGCGCTCTACGGAGGCCGGTTTCGAATTCAGGCGCTGCAGCAAACGGGCAAAGGCAAAGCTGACGCGGTGAGACTTGGCTTCGCTCACGCCACGCAGCCACTGCTGGTGATCCTCGATGCCGACTTGACCATGCCTCCCGAAATGCTCGGGCGGTTCTACGAAGCCTATTGCCAGGGCTACGGCGATTTCATCAACGGTTCGCGGCTGGTGTATCCCATGGAAGGCGAAGCCATGCGGTTTCTGAACCGGCTGGGAAATGTCTTTTTCGCCAAGATGCTGAGCGCGATTCTCGATGTGCGCATCGGCGATTCGCTCTGCGGCACGAAATTGATCACGCGCTACGACTATCAGCGCATGGAGGCGTGGCGCCGCGACTTCGGCGATTTCGATCCGTTCGGCGATTTCGAACTGCTTTTTCCCGCTGCCGTTCTGGGATTGGGGATCGTGGACATTCCCATCCGCTATCTGGCGCGCACATACGGCGAGACCAACATCCAGCGTTTCCGGCAAGGCTTGTTGCTGCTGAAGATGACCTGGGTCGGCCTTATCCGCATCAAGATGCGCGTGACAAAGAGCAGGCAGGTTCCGTGAAGCGCAGCGCTGGATTGCAATCGAACAGATTCAACAATCCTGAGAGTGAATGGGAGCATTGAGCGTATGACTAGTTCTTCGCCCTTGCCAGCCGGCCGCGCGAGCCTGGTGGTGACCACCATTTTCGAGCCGACGGTGCTGCGGCAATACCACGCAAATTTCAAGCGGCACGGCCATTTGGAGCAGGTTGAAATTATTCTGATTCCCGATCGAAAGACGCCCCCTTCGGCCTGGCGAATTTGCGAGGAATTGACCGCCAAAGGTTTGCGCTGCCTTTGCCCGACCCTCGAAGAGCAAGAGAAATATTTGAAGCGCGTCGGCCTCGATCCCGCGATGATCCTCTACGATTCTGATAATCGGAGAAATGTTGGATACCTGATGGCACTGGAGTCCGGCTCCGATTTTCTCATTTCCATTGACGACGATAACTACTGTCTCGATTCCAATGACTATTTTGCCGAGCACGCCATCGTGACTGCCAAATCGGGCGAACACAAGGTGGCGGACTCTGCCACGGGCTTTCTGAATATCTGCGCGATGCTGGATTGGACCGTGCCCGTCAAGCCGTATCCGCGGGGTTTCCCGTACTCCGCACGGCATAAAGAGGAAAATTGGCAAATCAAAAATGGCAAAGCAGACGTTCACATCAATGCGGGACTGTGGCTGCTCGATCCGGATGTGGATGCCATCACCTGGCTGGTGGCATCGCCGCAAGTAAAGGCGTTTTCCGGAGATTCGCTGGTCCTGGGGCAAAATTCCTGGTCGCCCGTCAATACGCAGAATACGGCGCTCCGGCGCGACGTGATTCCTTCGTATTACTTCATTCGCATGGGGTATCCCATCTCGGGCACGACCATTGACCGCTATGGGGACATTTTCTCGGGTTATTTTGCCCAGGCTTGCGCCAAGCATCTAGGCGGTGCGGTGCGGTTTGGCACGCCCATCGTGGACCACAAACGAAATTCGCATAGTTACATGAAGGACGCTGGACGTGAGTGGGCTTGCATCGTGCTCTTGGAAGATATTTTGCCGTGGTTGCACGACGTCAAGCTTGAGGGGAATTCCTATCTCGACTCGTATCGCTCGCTTAGCTACCTTCTGGAAGATGCGGTCGAGCACTTTCAGGGAACAATTTGGACGGACTCCGCCCGCGGATATTTTCACCAGGTGGCGTTTCACATGAGGGCCTGGCTGAGCGGGTGCCGGACGATTCTTGGTTGCCGATGAGGCCCACCGTGCAAAATCAATCGCATATGAAAATTAGCGCGCTCGTGGCCGTCTATTCCGAGACGGATTTGCTGGTTGCCACGCTCAATCGTTTGAAGGCCGCACTCGGCCCGCTCCTTTGGGAATTTTTGATCATTGCCTCGCCGAAATCGAGCACGGAATGCCTGGAACTCTGTCACCACCTCGCGCGAACCGATCCGCTGGTGAAGACTTACATCCAGTCGGACAATCCTGGAATCGGCTGGGCCTATCGCGAGCTGATTCCCCATATGACCGGCACTCATGGACTGATTCTTTCGAGCGATCTCGAAACAAACCCCGAAGATGCGGCACTCATGGCCCAGGCAGCGCAACAAACTGGAGCTGACATTGTTTGCGCCAGCCGCTGGCTTCGCGATGGAAGCTTCACAGGTTACGATCCGTTCAAGCTGGTCCTGAACTACGGCTACAACCTCATATTTCGAACTCTCTACGGGATCAACATTCATGACATTACGTTCGGGTACCGCCTCATGAAGGCGGAGGTGTTGCGAGGCGTGAACTGGGAGTACGGACGCCACGAGTTTTGTGCGGAGATGCTGTTGAAACCGGTGCGCCTCGGGTATATCGCCACGGAGGTCCCAACCAAGTGGGTGAAGCGCCCGGAAGGCGAATCCAAGAACACCTTTATGCGGAATTTCAAGTTCGCTTCAGCGGCTTGGAAAATCCGTTTTGCGCCAAAAGAAACGTTTCGGGCGAGAACCGAATAAGAAGTTGCAGAGCGCGATGTTTTTGGCCGCGAGCTAAGCGACTTCAATTTTCTTGAGAGGCCGCGGCGCTTGCTGGGGCGTGAGGGAAGGCGGCCATATCCTGAAGAAATGCCTTCGCCTGTTCCAGCAGGATTGGCAGAATCATCGCAAAGAGCGTGAAAGTCGCCAAATCTTCCAGCGGGGTCCCCTGATAAAGTCCCAACGCAACTGAATTCTCCGCGGTGAGCACGGAAGCGATGTAAACGATTCCCCATTTTCGATGCTTTGCGTTTCGAACGAGTTCGCACGCCAGGGGAAGAGTGGGAACGAGGAGAATCAGCCGGTAGTTGTAATTCGAACCGACGGCAAACGTAAAAGCGTAGGTTCCTCCGAAAATCAGGAACAGTTCTCCGAACCTTGAATTGCGAATCGCTTCGTCGACGCTCGGCCGCGCCACCCAGGCGATTGCAAGAATTACCACGCAAGCCACCAAAGAAATCGCGAGAAGAGCTCCACTCACGTATTCCGCCTGCGCTTTCAATGTAAACACGCCAAACGCCAAGGTTGTGGAGACCGGTGCGGCACGGCGGATGGCAGCGAGTTCGCGCCACTTCCAACTCCACAGCGCGGCGGCCGCGAGTGTGGCGGCAATGGAGACGCGGTTCTCTTTCAGAGGGCGTCGGATCACGTCAACCATCTGTGCGGCGATGGGGTAAACCTTGAGCACCGTCGCCGCAAGGAATAGTCCTGACTTCAGAAATCGATTGGTTGCAATACAGCCGAGAAAAAGGAGGAAGAAAATAAACAGGTCGATGTTTCCGCGCTCCAGCGCGAGAAGGGGCGCCACGGAAAGCGCCGCAATCACCAGGAGTATCGCCCCCAGGCCGCTCTCGAGCTTCAAGATTAGCCAGGAAACGCAGAGCAAATACAGAACGCAAAAGGTGATTCCAAGAAATACGGTGTGGGAGTCGCGGATTCCAAGCCAGGAAAAAAGATGCACCCAGATTCGCGGATAAGGCATAGATCTGTGCCAGGGGTCGGAGGGATTGTCCAGGAGCGGGTCGCCTCCCTGTTGCAGCACCTTTACTCCGCCAGTGATCGCGCGAAGATCCATGAAAGGCGGCCGCATGGACGGCACCGCAAATGCCTCCCACGTTGTAACCCAATCGGAAGCCAAAGCAGTGTAGAAGATCAATAGCGGAGCCAGCCACAAGCATGCCAGGGCCAGCATCCTGGTTCCGCGAACCATGAGTCTTCCTCTCCAGCGGTTTTAAACAATCACGTCTGATAATCCACGCACGTAAACTAAAGTATGTCGCAATTGGCAGCACCGCTGCGTGCCGCCGCCGCTTCAATTTCCTAATGGTTACAAGCAGGATGGGAACAGCAGAGTTCTATCCAGCGGAATTTGCAGGTTGCTTCGGCGGCGTGGAAAACTTGCCTCGCAGCAAGAGTAACAGTTCGGACGGGAGGCCGGCACAATTCGGCGTGATCCTGGGCCCCCGAGGACATCCGCCCGCAAATGCACGGAAGTCGGCGAGAAGAGATTCGCTCGTTCGTCAGACGACTCCCCCCAGCAAGCAATACGACTGCGCCGAAAGCGCCACTACATCCGATGATGAGCCACGAGACACAGATCAGTTACTCCTCTCCTGCCCGTTGCAAGCTGGAAACTTTCTCTCCACCGTGCATCTCGACTCTCCGCCGGCCTTGTTAGACTTATTCACGGGACACGCGTCCCCGCGCATGAGCCCCCATCAAACGGATCGGCACCATTTCGAGCGCCAGATCGTTTACGCGCGCCCAATCTTCATTTTACTGGCGCTGCTCGCTCTTCTGGAGCAACCTCCTTCGCTTGCCGCGCGCCGCTCCGCTTCATTTCTTGTCGCTTATTTGTTGGCAGCGCTGCTCGTCACGCAAGTGGAACGGCTTCTGCGCAGCCGCAGGTGGCATCTCCCGCTCGTCTGCGATCTCCTTGCTCTTGGCTTCTTCATGTACGTCAGCCCTTCCACTGTTCCCGTGTGGTTTCCGTACATGTTCCTTTGCTACGCCGCCGGAATTCGCTGGGGCCTGAACGCCACGCTCCCTCTTGCCGGCGCGCTTTCCCTCGTTCTCGTTCTGCTCACGGCCGGCAAAGGCGAACTGGACTGGATGCGCGTTGTTTCCTGGCTTGGTCTCACCACGGGCACGTTCGCCGGTGGCGCTGGCCTTGCATTTCTCGGCGATCTCAACCGCCACTTCGCAGCCGAGATCGATTTTCTATCCCGCATCAGCGCCACCATGCAAGTGGATCAAGGCCTCGCCGAATCTCTCCGCCTGTTCCTTGAGGAACTCGCCACCACCTTCAAGGCTGAGGAAGCTCTCCTTCTCTATCGTGACACCGATCTCGAGCGCATCTTCCTGTGGCGCTTGAAAGTCGGCGATAGCGAGCGCCTCGTCCCAGAAAGCATGCCGCTCTCCCGAACCGATGGCTTCCTACTTGATGACATGGATGCGACCCTCTGCTGGAACTCGCTCACTGGCCCCGGCTCCGGCTTTGGCTGGGACCGCCGTGACGGCCGCAAAATCAAGAATCTGCCGCGGCTCCCCGGCCCGGCGCAACAAGAGTTCAAGATCCGGTCCTTAATGACGGTGGCCTTTGAGCAAGGAGGCCAGGCCACCGGCCGCCTGTTTGTTCTCAATGGCCGTAACTCCTTCCATAAAAAGGACTTAGCCTGGCTCGAAGACATCGCTTCCCACATTGCTCCCGCCCTCGAGAACATCTTTCTTTTGAGGCACTTACGCGCCCGCGCCATCGAAGCCGAGCGCAGCCGCATCGCCCGCGACCTCCACGACGGCATTCTCCAGACCCTCCTCAGCATCGAAATCCAGCTTGACGTCCTCCGTCGCCGCGTTCCCACGGCTCCGGAGCAGGCCGTCACCAGCCTCACCAACCTCCAGCAAACCGTCCGGAACGAAGGTGCTGAGCTCCGCCAGACGGTCACCGACCTACGCCCCCTCCGCGTGCAGAGTGCCGACCTCGTGGACCTCATGCGCGGTTTCGCCGAGCGCTACCGCAACGAATCCACTGTGGCCCTCGATCTCCTCATTGATTCCACTCAACTTCGCGCTCCCGACCGCGTCTGCCGCGAGATTTTCCAGATTTACCGTGAAGCACTCAACAACATAAAAAAGCATGCCAAGGCTTCCCATGTCGTGGTAAAACTGTCGCAGGACGATAGCCGCCTAGTACTCGTAGTCGACGATAATGGCGAGGGGTTTAGTTTTGCCGGGAAGTTCACCGGCGATGAGTTGGATCGTCTGCGGCTGGGTCCCATTTCCATCAAGGAGCGCGCGCGAACCGTGGGCGGGGTTTTGACTGTCGAGTCAAACCCAGGGCATGGAGCGCGTTTAACGATTGAAGTTCCGCTGGGTTAAGGGTTTGTACTTACAAACCCTTATGATGATCGGTTAACGGGTTTCAGGGTTTGTCTTACAAACCCTGACATAAATATGGCTAAGACAGCGAAACAGCAGATACGGGTACTACTAGCCGACGACCACGCGATCTTTCGCGATGGCCTCCGCAAGCTTCTCGATTCCGACGAAGACATCACCATTGTCGGCGAAGCGCAGAACGGCGCGGAGTGCATCAAGCTTCTTGCCAAGCTCAAGCCCGATATTCTTCTCCTCGATCTCCGCATGCCCGATAAAGACGGCCTCGCCGTCCTCGAGGAAGTCAATTTCGATACGCTGCCCACGCGCGTTGTTGTTCTCACCGCCGCTGAAGACGATCGCGACGTGGTTCGCGCCATGCGCCTCGGTGCTCGCGGCGTGGTCTTGAAGCAGTCCGCCACCGATCTTCTCGTGAAGAGTATTCATCGCGTGCACGCCGGCGAAATCTGGCTCGACAATCGCATGACCGCCGAAGTCATGAAGGCGTTTTCGAAGTCCAGCGAATCCGGCCCGCGCCGCGAAAAGCCCCTGCTCAGCGACCGCGAAAAAGAAATCGTCCAGCTCGTCGCCCAGGGCTTCCGCAACAAAGAGATCGGCGAAAAACTTTTCATCTCCGAACAAACCGTCAAGAACCACCTCCACAACATCTTCGACAAACTCGGCGTCTCCGACCGCCTCGAACTCGCGTTGTATGCGATACATCATCGTCTGATTGACCAGTCATAAATCTGACGTGTTGCACCCTCGGTGTAACCGCGGCGCGATTCATCACAGGCTGATTGCCCAGTCGTAGCACAGCTCCACCCCATCGGGTTCCATTCAACTCGCAACAAATTTGAATTCGTAGCGCATTTTTCGCTTGACACCATTTCGGCACAGGCGTAAATAGTTCGCCAACGTAACTCTCCCTCAATTGGCGATGCGTGCTCTTTGCGCACGGGAATACTCGCTAACCAATTGAAACGTAGTTGAATCGCGGCCGGCCCCAGACCCGGCGAAGGTAGATGTGTGCCCGAACATTCTGTCTCGCGGGAGGTAACACCGAAATGAAAGTACTCGCCGTTCTAATCGCTCTCCTCTTTTCTTTTCCAAATCTTTCCGCAGCCCAGCAGGCCGCCGCCCCCGCGCCAGCCAGCTCCACTCAGGCCACAACTCTTCTGACGGAAGCCGTCGCCGCACTGGCAGGCAGGGTTGCTCTCACCGATGTCACCCTCTCCGGCCCGGCGCACCGTATCGCCGGCTCCGACGATGAATCCGGCACCAGTGTCATGAAGGCTCTGGCCACGGGTGAAGTGCGTGTGGACCTTGTCTTTCCCTCTGGGCCCCGCAGCGAAGTCGTTTCGCTCTCAAACAAATGTCTGGCGGGCAGTTGGAGCGGCCCCGACGGCGTTGCTCACCCCAGCTCTAACCACAATCTGATGACCGACTCATCCTGGTTTTTCCCCGCCTTCACCGTCAGTCGAATAATGACCCCAAGAAAGTACGTCCTGTCCTACGTCGGCCATGAAACGCAAAACGGCCAGGCGGTCGAACACGTCACGGCATATCAGCCTTCGACTGTTCCACTCCCCGCAGGCGTAGCGACCTTCAGCCACTTAACACAAATGGATCTGTTCCTGGATTCAAGCACGCTGCTGCCTGTGACCCTCGCGTTCAACATCCATCCGGATAACAACGCCAATCTCGACATCCCTGTCCAAATCCTCTTCTCCGACTATCGCCCCGTCAATGGCGCTCAAATCCCGTTCCACGTCCAGAAGTTCATTAACAATAACCTCGCGCTCGACTTGCAATTCACTTCCGCCGTTCTCAACTCCGGCCTTTCTGCCAGTTCGTTCACTGTAGGCGCTGGGCTTTAGCCCAGCTCTGGAGGCGCTCATGTTCCGAATCCTGCTCACATCCCGTCGCTCGTCAGTCTCCATTCTCAGTCTGTCTTTACTTCTTTACTTCCTTGCGTCTCTATTTCCCGCTTCCAGTTCCGCCCAAGTCACCGCCGGCACTCCTCCCTTCGGCTCCTTCGGCGGCGGCCCCGATGTCATCAACCTCGCCAATATAAACGCCCACTGGGCCTTTTCAGTCCTGCACAAGCCTGGTCGCGGCTTGAACTTTACCTATGACCTCGTCTATGACACCTCGGTCTGGTATCCGGTTAACTCGGGCGGCGCCACAACCTGGCAACCGGTCGGAAACTGGGGCTGGAGCAGCACCGCTCAAGCGCTCACGGGAAGTCTGACTGCGTCGGCCACCAACAACACTTGCGAGGTCTGCAATCAGTACGCTTGCTGGTTCCCCGTTGGCCAGACTGTCTTGTCGAATTGGGTTTATCGCGACTCCTGGGGAATTGCGCACTATTTTAGTGGGTCCGTGTACGTTAACAACGGAGTCTGCCCCAGCTACGGCGGTCCCAATTCTACCGCTCTCACATCCTCGTCTGGAGACGGCCTCACCTTAATCATCACAGCGTCAAACAACAACACCAATCAGACCGTAACCATAACCAAGAGCGACGGAACAATTGTGAATGGGGCCTATAGCTCCAGCTCAGGCGGCAACACGGACCGGAACGGAAACCAGATTACGACTGACGGCAGCGGTCATTTCTACGACACGCTGAGCAGCACCACACCAGTGCTCACGGTCGCTGGCAGCGGCACTCCCTCGAGCCCAATGACCTTCACATATACAGCGCCCTCCGGGGCCAACGCCCCATACACCATGAATTACACAAACTACACAGTCGCCACCAATTTTGGCGTGTCCGGAACCCACGAATACAGATCCGCCGCCGCCGTGGCGTTAGTGTCGAGCATCGTCCTGCCGGATGGCTCACAATACGCCTTCCAATATGAAGCAACCCCGGGAACCTGCACCCCGTATTCCGGCACGACCTGCGTCACCGCCCGAGTCAAATCCGTTACCCTTCCCACCGGCGGCACGATCACCTATGCTTACTCCGGCGGCAACAACGGCATCCTGCCCGACGGCAGCACCGCCACTCTCACTCGCACCACCCCCGACGGCACTTGGACGTATGCTCAGGTCAAGGGCACAGGCGCCGCATCCACCACCACAATCACCGATCCAACAACTCCAACGGCTAATCAAACCGTCGTCCAGTTCCAGGGCATCTACGAAACCCAGCGCCAGGTCTACCAGGGGTCGACCTCCGGCACCCTGCTAGAAACCATAAACACCTGCTACAACGTCACCGCTCCCCCTTGCACCGGCACGGCCGTAGGTCTCCCCATAACGGTGCGCTCTGTCACCCCACAGTTTCCCAGCGGCCTGCAGGCCATCTACACCTACAAGTACAATTCCTTTGGACTTCTTACGAACGAGTACGACTACGACTACGGCCCCGCCGGATCTAACCCACTGATTCGCGAGACCGACGTCGCCTTTGCCGCGCTCGGCAACAACATCAATGCCTTCAAGCAAACCGTCACGGTCAAGGACGGTTCCGGCACCATCAAAGCCCAAACAACTTACAACTACGACGAAACGAGTCCCACGTCTACCTCCGGCATTGCCCAGCACACCTCCGTGACCGGCTCGCGCGGCAACCTCACCAGCATCGATTACCCCGTGTCGGGCCTCGTTGAGCATTTGACCTATTACGACACCGGCAGCATCAGCACCGACCAAAACGTGAACGGAGCCACAACCACCTACAGTTACAGTCCCAATGCCTCATCCTGCCAATATGCCTTTCCCGTCAGTGTGAGCGAGCCACTCAGCCTATCCCAGTCCTACACCTGGAATTGCACCGGCGGGGTCCTGACCTCCATCACGGATGAGAACAGCAAAACCACCTCCACCTCTTACAGCGACACCTACTTCTGGCGGCCCGCGTCAGTCACCGATCCCCTCAACAACGCAACGACGCTCTATTATCAGCCGAACCCTACTTATTGCTGTCCTTGGGCCGTCGCCGCGACGTTGTCCTTCAACAGCGGCAATTCCGTTGCGGAAGACCTACAGTACAAGGACGGCCTTGGAAGAACCTATGTAGACCAGCACCCGCAGAGCCCCGGTTCATCGACGCTCGATTCGGTGTCCTATGCGTTCGACGCAAACGGCAGGCCCTACTCCGTGACGATGCTATGCTCCATCGGCTATGCCCAAACCTGCTCCACTCCAAAGACAACACAAACGTATGACGCGCTCAATCGCCCACTCCAGACCACGGACGGTGGCGGGGGATATACCAGCTATTCCTACAACCAGAACGACGTGCTCGTAGCCGTCGGGCCCGCACCCTCCGGAGAAAATACCAAGCAGCGCCAGCTCGAATATGATTCGCTCGGCCGCCTCACGTACGTCTGTGAAATTACCTCGACCCTCCCCGGGAACGGATCCTGCGCCCAAAACAACCCGAAGAATGGTTACTGGACAAAATATACCTATGATGCTCTCGGTGACCTTCTGACCGTCACGCAGAATGCGCAAGCCTCGTCTGCGAATCAGCAGACTCGAACATATGCCTATGACGCAATGGGGAGGCTCACCTCAGAAACGAACCCGGAAAACGGCACAACCTCTTACACGTACGACACTATTTCGTCCGGAGCTTGCGCGGGCACCTTCTATCGCGATCTTCTTAAACGCGTGGACGCCATTGGCAACGTGACTTGTTATACCTACGATTTGCTCCATCGCACTCTCAGCCAAACGTACGCGGTCTCCAGCCCCACAGTCGCGACTCCCAACAAATACTTCGTCTACGACACAGCCACGGTGAACTCCACATCTATGCAGAACGCCAAGACCCGTCTGGCCGAAGCGTACACGTGCATTTCGCCATGCAGCACCAAGATTACCGACTTGGGTTTCAGCTACTCCGCTCGGGGCGAAACCACGGATGTGTACGAATCGACGACTCATTCCGGCGGCTACTACCATTTGACCGCCGCCTACTGGGCAAACGGGGCGCTCAATCAACTCGGTAACAACATTGCGACCCTACCCGCATTCACGTATTCGGTTGACGGTGAAGGCCGACCAAGCACAGTATCCGACGGGTCCGGCCACGGTCCCGTAACGAGCACCGTTTACAACCTGTACACCACGCCGCCGCAACTCAAAGTCACACTGGGCTCGGGCGATTCCGACGTCTTCAGTTTCGACGCCAACACCTTCCGCCTAAACAAATATCAATTTAACATCGGCTCTCAATCGGTCGTCGGCACTTTGGGATGGAACGCCAATTGGAGCCTTGGCAGCCTAAACATCACCGACCCCTTCACTTCCGCCAACACGCAAAACTGCAGCTACACGGCCGATGACCTCAGCCGCATCAGCCAGGTCAACTGCGGAACCATCTGGGGCCAGAATTTCACGTATGACCCCTTCGGTAACATCCAGAAAAATAAAATTTCGGGAAGCGGAGCAACATCATTTACTCCCACTTATCAGAGCTCACCTTCGATCACGAACCGCATCTTGCAAATCGGCACGCAAAATCCCTCGTATGACGCCAATGGGAATTCTCTCAACGACACTTTTCGCACCTTTACCTGGGACGCCGAAAACCGGCCCGTTACCATCGGCTCAGTTACGCTGACGTATGACGCCCTCGGCCGCATGGTCGAGCAGAGCGTTAGCGGCGCCAACTCCGAGGTCGTCTACAGCCCGCTCGGTGGTAAACTGGCGCTGATGAACGGTACCACGCTCACCAAGGCTTTTGTGCCCCTAACCGGCGGAGCCACGGCTGTATATACGAGTAGCGGCCTTGCCTACTATCGTCACGCCGACCACCTTGGCAGCTCGCGCTTTGCCTCTACCCCTACGCAAACTCTCTACTCCGACACGGCCTATTCCCCCTTCGGCGAACCTTACGCTTCCTCCGGCTCAATCGACACCTCATTCACCGGCCAAAACCAGGACACCCTCGCTGGCCTCTACGACTTCTTATACCGTGAATATGATCCCAACCAGTCGCGTTGGACGTCTCCAGACCCTACAGGCCTTGCTTCGGTCAATCCGGCATTTCCACAGTCCTGGAATCGCTATGTGTACGCCCTTAATAACCCGCTCCGCGTCATTGATCCAACCGGACTTGCATGCGTTGACTCAGGCGGAAACATCATAGTGGACGAAGACGGAAACGAAATCTACGGTGACCAAAGTGCTTGTGAATCCGGGGGAGGAACTTGGATCGATCCAGTGGATACAACTGTCGTCGTCAACGGCGACGATCCTAGCGATCCAGGCGGGAACGGATCGGGTTTGCCAGCTGGGGGTTGCTCTTTTTGGTATCAGGACGGCATGCTGCAGGGCACCCTGTGCGGCACCCAGTTTTCCCCTACTTCCCAGCCGGTCACCACCCAACAATACATACAAGCGATCCACAACACCTTAAGCACGTTTCCACAGGCGTGCGGTGGCGGCGGCTTTGCTATTTTCCCAGTGCTGCCCGGCTTGTCCGTCATCGTTAACGCTGACTCGACAGAGGGACTGAGCGCCGGCGTACTCCGCACGCCCAGCGGTGGTCAGCCTGCTAGCTCACCGGGCCCAGGCGTGGAAGTAACAGGAAACCAGAGCGGCCTTCAAGCATCCACACTACTCTTTGTCCCGTCACCAGCCGCGCCCGAAGCAGGGTATTTCGCCGCAATGCCGCTTCAAAATCCAGGGAGTATTTCTTCTGCTGGCGTCTATGCTGGCCTACCCAACGGAAAGGCCGATGTCGGGGCATACGTCAATCTGCAAAACGCTTACACAAAGTGTCCCTAGTATGTTCAATCTGACGCGTCTGAGGAGACGAGACCACAAATGAAAATGGCGAGACTTCTCTTTGCGCTGACCGTAGTCATCGTCGGACTAATGGGAGTCGGCAGCTCCTTTACAGCGCAATACTTTTCATCACGCCCACCATTGAGTTGGGGCAAGAAAGCCTTCTACAAGCCCAAGCCTCGCGACCGCCTAATAGCGTTTTGCATTTCATTTGCTTTTTTGCTTTACGGAGCTTGGCTCCTTCTCGGCATCAGGCTTGCGGGTGGCACACCCTAAAAGCAGTGAGACAACCCGGGGACAACCCGGGGGACAGTCCCCCTGATCTAAAACAGAAGGCGCAATCGGCGTATATATTGAGAACCCTAGGCGGGTGGCCCGGACGTAAACGCCTAGACGAATTTGGGTGCCCCACTCTCGGTTTTTGAGGGTGGGGCTTTTGACTTTGCTTTCTTCTTTCGGGGCCGCATCTATAGGTCTATCACATCGATCTCCACTAACCCTTTTTCGTCCTTTGCGTAGAACGAAAAGCTACTCCACGGCCAATCATTCGGATGTTTCACCAATCCACGCACCACCGGATTCGCGTGCATATATTCCAGCTTTTCTTTCCTCTTCTCATGGCTGTACACATTGAAATCGTAAAACCTCGGCTGCCAGAACTGCGGCAGATCCGCGATGAACTTCGGAAACAGCAGCGGCAATTGGCCCTTCGGCGTCGCAAGCCTCATGTCCTTCCTCATTTTCCGAGAGACGCGCTGCTTCAGCATCTGCAACACCGTCGAGGGCGTGCCTTTCTTCGGCTCACTCATTAACACGTGCACATGATTCGGCATCACCACGTATCCCACCAAAAGAAACCCATACTCCCGCCGGGCTCTGCCCAGTTCCTTCACGAAGAGATTTCGCGCTTTTACCCTGCCGAGTAGCGGCAGCCGCCGGTAACAACTAAACGTCACAAAGTGCAGCTGGCCCTGTCCGTAGTAGCGTTTCAATCCCTTCGGCATCCCACACCAAAACCCCCGCCCTCACAAACCGAGGACGGGGCACCCTCCTCACACTACTCCACTGTGACTTGCAGAAGTGATATCCTCTGTTCGCATGTTGTCGTCAAGAAAAAAAAAGGAGATCCATGACCGGGCCACCCGTCCTGGCCTCGAATGTGTCTGGGACGACGGGAGCTACGACTCCGCTGAAGATCCTAGCACCGGGTCACAGTCGCTTTGTGACCAAGCAGGGGGCACATGGATAAACCCTCAATTCTTCTCTGATTTTGGGCTCCCTGATTGGACTGGCCCTGACAGCGCGAACAGCCAGCTAGGAACCTGGCTGGCAGGGGTAGTCTCGATGCTGCAGAATGGTTATAGTTTGACGCAGGCAGGCCCGGGTATCAACGGTTGGAGTTTGCAGGCAAATGGGACCAGCGCTAGTAGTTGGTGGTGGACATTCACAACGTCGTTTTTCACGTTCTCTGGTGGCCCAGGCAACGTGCCGACCTGTGCAGGACAGACTCTTAAATATATTGGTGATGAGATGCTCCCCCTCACCCACCTTGCAAAGTCTCAGACTGCCGAGGCAGCTTTGAAGGGTGCCAGCGTCGCGCAGAATGCTCGGGCGTGGGCGTACGCTGCAAACCAAGTGAACACTTACGGTGGGCAAGGTTTGATCTGTCCTAGCTGCTCGTCAGTGTTTAGAAGCATCGCGAGCAAGGCAGAAGTACTGGGAGAGGCTTCTGAGGCCCTCCCCGTCCTTGAAGCAGGATATTACGCTGGAAAATCAATCCCAGGGCGAATGACAGAGGCTCGAAACGGCACGTGCGCTGCCGCGTTTCCTGTTTTTTGAATGAAGCAAACAACTAGAGACAACCTCATCTATTTGGCCGTGGGCCTCACGATCGCAGCATTAGTGACAGCAGATGCCTTTTACGCGGACAGCCGCCGCCGAGAAATGTGGTGGCCGTCAAAATTTGCCTTCCGTGCCGTGACGACGCCAGGTCTCTTGGCCTATTTTGTTGCTAGAGAAATGCGTCGGGAGAAAGCAACTCTTCTTCAGACGCTGGCCTCTGTCTTATTTGCGATACTAATGCAACTAGGAATCTTGTTCAGTTTTCGCCAAGTCGTCGAGGAGCTTCCTGGTATTAGCTACTCGGCCTTAGCGGTTTTCGAAATATTCCTGGTCTTCTTATTGAGTATCAGGGTTGCCTTATATTTTAAAAGAGCAACAAGTAAGCGCTACGACTCCAAACAAAAGTGAAGACCTTAAACAGGGATGGGTGGGACTGATTTGATGACGGCGTCGGCTCCTTCGACCGACTAGACTTGGCAGCTATTCGACGACCAAGGCTCGCGCCGTTAACCCCTCCTCCGCAACCATCCAATCCTCAATCCTCCCCATTCCCTGCAAAACACTTAGCCCCTCGCCACTCCCATGCTATTGTCTCCCGTGTATCCTAGCCCTGAGCTTCGACCGCCCTTTTTCCCCTTTCTCGGAAGGGTTCCAGTCGGGTCGGGTAGCGTCGAATCCCATCTCCTCCAGCAGCCATTTCTCCCTCGCGTCGCCTCTCTGTGCTGTGTGGCTCCTCAACGTTCCAACGATCCTCGGTCTAATTCCTTCAAAACCTGCCATCCCAGACCGTTACTCTC
>Ga0207110_10060_pt1 | contig 26589 bp, 26 predicted proteins | sample Alteio_BWMinHeat_74_FD_153582 | JGI IMG/M metagenome (GOLD analysis project Ga0207110, IMG submission 153582) | Enriched cells from forest soil in Barre Woods Harvard Forest LTER site, Petersham, Massachusetts, United States -... | ecosystem: Environmental > Terrestrial > Soil > Temperate forest >...
GACTTCGATTTTGTCGCTCACTTTGGCGCCGCCGAGAATGGCGACGAAGGGGCGCGCGGGAGCGGTCATTGCTTTGCCGAGGTAGGCCAGCTCTTTTCCCATGAGCAGACCTGCGGCGGACTCCTGAACGAAGCGCGTGATGCCGACGACAGAAGCGTGCGCGCGATGCGCGGAGCCAAAGGCGTCGCAAACAAACAAGCCGTCGCAGAGCGCGGCGAGCTGTTTCGAAAAGGCTTCGTCGTTTTTCTCTTCCTCGGCGTGGAAGCGCACATTTTCCAGGACGAGCACTTCCCCATCGCGCAAGGCCTTGCTCTGGCCTTCCGCTCCGGGGCCCACGCAATCGAGGGCAAACGCCACCGGCTTGCCGAGAAGCTCCTCCAGTTTTTTCGCGGCGGGCCGAAGCGAATATTTCGGATCTGGACCGCCCTTGGGCCGGCCGAGATGCGACGCGAGCACGAGGCGGCCGCCCTTTTGAATGGCGAGGCGGAGCGTGGGAAGCGTTTCGCGAATGCGCGTGTCATCAGTGACGACGCCGTCTTTCAATGGAACGTTGAAGTCCACGCGGATGAAAACGCGCTTGCCGCGGAGGTCGAGGTCGTTGATGGTGAGCTTGGTCATGATTTCAGTTGTCAGTCTTTAGTTCTTAGTTTTTAGTCAGATAGAAAAACGCAAAAGTTTCCTGTTGTTCATTGTGCTTTTGCGTCTCTCGCTTCTTCCACGACTTGTTGTGTTCTTACGGTGACCTGAAAACTGATTACTGATAAACCGTATCAAAACTTAGAAGCCAGGAGCTTGATCAGGTCGCGGCAGCGGCAGGAATATCCCCACTCGTTGTCGTACCAAGCCAGAACCTTCACGCAGCGGTCGCCGACGACTTTTGTGTATTCGGAGTCTACGATGGACGAATTCGAATTGCCTTTAAAGTCGGCGGAGACGAGCTCCTCCTCAGTGTAGGCGAGAATGCCTTTCATCGGGCCATTTGCAGCCGCCTTCAGAGCAGCGTTGACCGAATCCTTCGTGGCGGGCTTGTCCACGAAAACGGTGAGGTCCACGACGCTGACGTTGGGCGTGGGCACGCGCATGGCATAACCGTCAAGCTTGCCCTTCAATTCGGGAATTACCAGATGCAAAGCTTTCGCGGCGCCGGTGGAGCTGGGGATCATATTGATGGCAGCGGCGCGGGCGCGGCGCAGATCCTTGTGTGGCAGGTCGAGCAGTTTTTGATCGTTGGTGTAGGAGTGGATGGTGGTCATGGTGCCGCTGTGGATGCCGAAAGTTTCCTGGAGAACCTTGGCGACGGGAGCAAGGCAGTTGGTGGTGCACGAAGCGTTCGAAATGACGTGGTGCTTCGCAGGATCGTAGGTCTTGTCGTTGACGCCAAGCACGAACGTGGCATCCGGGCCGTCTGCCGGAGCGGAGATGATGACTTTCTTCACCGGCGCGCGCAGATGCTTTTTCGCCTCCTCGCCCTTGGTAAAGAGACCCGTGGATTCCACGACGATATCGGCGCCGACAGAGGCCCAGTCTATTTGGGCGGGATCCTTGACCTTGAAAACCTTGAAGCTCTTGCCTTCCACGGCGATGGAGTCCTCGGTATGCGTGACTCTGTGCGGCAAGTTGCCGAGCACGGAGTCGTACTTCAAAAGGTGTGCGAGCGTCTTCGCATCGGTAACGTCGTTCACGGCCACAAATTGAATGTCCTTGTCGTCCAGCGCGGTGCGCATGATGTTGCGTCCGATGCGGCCGAAGCCGTTGATGCCAACCTTGATGGGCATACTTCCTCCGATGGGTGAGCCTGAAATTGCGGCAGAACTGCGGGAATGACGGCCGCATGCGAACAGAAAATGCTATGGGTTGCGCGGAGAAAAGTCAACGCGCGAAAAGCGCATTACGGAATTTCCATGAAGGATTATCCAATAAAAATAACGGTTATCTGGCGCGGAGATGGGCGAGGAAGGCGTGGTGCGCGCGCGTGAGGGAACGGCCGCGAAGGACGGCTGTGCCAATGGTGCGGGTGGCTTGTTCGTCGGCGATGTGAACGTAGCGGCAATGCGATTTCTTTTCGATGGCCATTTCCGGAACGATGGACACGCCCATTCCGGCACTAACCATGCTGAGCAGGCTGCTGAATTGCCCGCTTTCGAAAATAACCTGCGGATGTAGGCGCGCACGATCGCAGGCCGCGACGGCCGTGTCGCGGAAACAGTGGCCATCGCGCAGCAGCAAGAACGGTTCGGAGCGGAGATCTTTCAGAGAGAGCGAGCGGCGCTTGGCGAGCTTGTGATTTTTGGGAAGCGCGGCGAAGAGGCGCTCCGTCAGCAACGGCGTGGTTTCGAATTCGTGGCCGCGAATGGGAAGCGCGAGGATCGCGACGTCAATGGTGCTGGCGCGCAGACGGTCCAGGAGGACGGGTGTGATCTCTTCCACGACGATCAGTTCCGCCTGCGGAAATTTTCGTGAAAACGAAGTAAGACGCGAAGGAAGAAAGTAGGGTGCCACAGTAGGAATCACGCCGACGGTAATGAGGCCGCTGATCGAATCTTTTCGCTCGACGACATCACCTCTCGCGGCCTCCAGTTCGCGAAGAACGGCGCGAGCCCGGGGGAGAAAGGTCTTGCCAAGGTCGGTGAGCCGCACGGAACGGCCGAGACGATCGAACAGGCGTGCGCCAAGTTCGTCCTCCAGCTTCATGATTTGCTGCGAGAGCGACGGCTGCGAGACGTGCGATTGCTCCGCGGCGCGGCTGAAGTTGCCGGCTTCGGCGACAGCACAGAAGTAGCGAAGTTGATGGAGCTCCATAGGCTATGCCTATCCATCCTATCCGAACTATATATTGGATGTATAGGTCGCGGCCCTCCACTATTGTGGTTGCGATTCCAGCGGACTTGCCTTGCGCGGCCACTGCGATCGAACTGAGGAGGATTCATGGCGGAAGAGAAAAAGACAATCATGACTACAGACGCGGGCCGTCCGGTAGGCGACAACCAGAATTCGCTCACCGTGGGGCCACGCGGGCCGGTGGTGTTCGAAGATTTCCTGCTGTTCGAAAAGATGGCGCACTTTAACCGGGAACGCATCCCCGAGCGCGTGGTGCACGCGAAGGGCTCGGGCGCTCACGGACATTTCGTGTGCACGAGCGCGGAGATCACCAAGTACACGACAGCAAAACTGTTCAACGCCGTCGGCAAGAAGACGCCGACCTTCATCCGGTTTTCGACTGTGGGCGGTGAGAAGGGTTCAGCGGATACGGCGCGCGACCCGCGCGGCTTTGCGCTGAAGTTTTACACCGAGGAAGGCAACTGGGACATGACGGGAAACAACACACCCGTCTTTTTCATTCGCGACCCGCTGAAGTTCGGTGATTTCATCCATACGCAGAAGCGCGATCCGGAGACCAACCTGAAATCCCCGACGATGATGTGGGATTTCTGGTCGCTCTCGCCCGAATCGCTGCACCAGGTGACCATTCTCTTTTCCGACCGCGGCACACCGGACGGCTACCGGCACATGGACGGCTTCAGCAGCCACACCTTCAGCCTGATCAACGCGAAGAATGAGCTGTTCTACGTGAAATGGCACTTCAAGACCAAGCAAGGGATTAAGAATTTCTTCCGAGAACAAGCCGGCGCGCTGGAAGGAACGGACCCGGATTATTCGCAGCGCGATCTTTTCCACGCGATCAAGAAGGGCGACTTCCCGAAGTGGCGCGTGTCCGTGCAGATCATGCCGGAAAAGGATGCGGAAACGTATCACATTAACCCGTTCGACCTGACCAAGGTTTGGCCGCACAAGGACTATCCCTTGCATGAAGTCGGCGAACTGGAATTGAACCGCAATCCGGAAAATTATTTTGCGGAAGTCGAGCAGGCGGCATTCGAACCGCGCAACGTTGTGCCGGGCATGGGCTTTTCGCCGGACAAGATGCTGCAGGCGCGCTTGATCTCCTATCCGGATGCGCACCGTTATCGTTTGGGCGTGAACTATGATTCCCTGCCGGTGAACAAGCCGCAGTGCCCGTATCACACCTACAACAAAGATGGCGCCATGCGCTTTGACGGCAACGGTGGGCCGGCAGTGAACTATGAGCCGAATAGCTTCGGTGGGCCCACGCAGGACAAGAAATATGTGGAGCGGCCGCATGCCGTAAGCGGAACGGTAGCGCGGCACGATCACCGCGCCGACAGCGACTACTACACGCAGCCCGGAAATCTCTTCCGGCTCATGCCCGCGGACGCCAAGCAGCGGTTGATTGACAACATCGTCTCCAGCCTGGGCAATGGCGTCCCGCAACGCATCCAGGAACTGCAAATCCAGCACTTCTACAAAGCCGATCCCGCATATGGAACTGGCGTGGCGAAGGGCCTGGGCCTGAACATCGAATCGGTCATCGCAAAGGCGAAACAAGCCAGCGCGGCCGACTGAACATAGTTTTCAGTTCTAGGTTTTAAATTATAAGTCGAAGCAGGAAAGCGGAGCGAATCGAAGGATTCACTCCGCTTTCTTTTGCGAAAACGCTGGACGCATGGAGGCGCTCTTGCGTCGAGATGTGCCATTGGCTCGAATTCTGTAGAATGGCAGGCCTATGGCAAAACTAACTTTTCTTGGCGCGGCAGGAAGCGTTACGGGTTCGAAATATTTGGTGGAAGCGGCGGGCAAGCGGCTGCTGGTGGATTGCGGGATTTTTCAAGGTTCGCAAGAGCTGCAGGACCGCAACTACAAACCGCTGACCATCGATCCGAAGACGATCGACTATCTGGTGCTCACGCACGCGCACCTGGATCACACAGGATGGCTGCCCGTGCTCGTAAAAGCCGGCTATCACGGACCGATTTACGCCAATCCAGCGACCATCGAACTGACGACCCTTCTGCTGAAGGACTCTGCTCATCTGCAGGAAGAGGACACGCTGCACGCGCAGGCGCACAAAGACAGCCGGCACGTGAACCCGCAGCCGCTCTACACGACGGCGGACGTGGATCCCGCGCTGAAGCTGATCAAAAGCATGCCACGCAGCGGCGCGTTCGACATCAGCCCCGAATTTCACGTCACATCCTACGATGCGGGACACATCCTGGGCTCTTCAAGCCTGGAACTCACCATCACTGAGGGCAGCAAAAAGACCGTCGTGGTCTTCTCGGGCGACATTGGGCGATACAACCAGGTAATTCTGAAAGATCCCACAACGCCACCGTCGAACGCGGATGTGCTGATTTGCGAATCCACCTATGGAGACCGCGAGCATCCGGATGGCGATCCAGCGGAACTGCTTGCAGGCATCGTGAACCGCGTGGTGAAGCGCGGCGGCTCCATCGTGATTCCCTCCTTCGCGATCGGCCGCACGCAGACGTTCATGTACTATCTGCGCCAACTGGAGGATCAGCAGCGCATTCCGCGGCTCCCGGTGTACGTGGACAGCCCGATGGCACTGAGCGCAACCGATTTGTATTTGAAATACAAAGAGGATCACGACCTGGACTATGTGAAGGAAGAAGGCAGCGATGGCAAGGGCGATCCTCTGGACGTCCATGAATTTCATCTGACGCGTTCCGTCGAAGAATCGAAGGCCATCAACAACGTCAAGACACCCTGCATCATTATTTCCGCCAGCGGCATGGTAAGCGGCGGGCGCGTCCTGCATCACCTGGCGCTACGGCTCCCGGACAAGCGTAACGCGGTCATCCTGGCAGGATTCCAGGCGGAAGGGACGCGTGGCCGGGCGTTGCAGGAGGGCGCTTTATCGCTCAAACTTTATGGGCAGGATGTGCCAGTCTACGCGGAGATCGTGGAAATGGGGCAGTTCTCAGCGCATGCCGGAAAGAGCGAGCTGCTGCACTGGCTGACCGGGCTGCCCGCCCCGCCGAAGCAGACGTACCTGACCCACGGCGAGCCGGCGGCTGCGCAAGCTCTGCAGGCGGCCATTCAGCAAAAGTTCCAGTGGAAAGTAGCGGTAGCCCGGTATCTGGACACCGTGCCAATCGGGGAATAGGGTCCGGCAGCCCACAAACTATTTTCATGCCAGCAGGAAACTAATTGAGGGCTGCCCTCGTCTATATATGCAAGACCACTCGCGGGGTAGGGGGCTAACCACCACAGGGCAACCGACCGTCAGTCTCCTACCCCTAAAAACCCCTGAAGTATCTGAAATTGCATAATTTATACAAAATTTAGAACCTGAATTGCAATGCCAAAAAACTAGCGCGGAAATTCACTTTTCTCCGCTAGCATGACGTGGAATTGGCAGAGCTTTAGCCTGTCACCAAGGCCATGCGCTTGGTAGGAGTTTCGCGCGACATCGGCGGGACTTCCACTAGATCCATCCCGGCAACAAACATCGCCGTCGGTGCCACCCGGCCCCAGCGATTGAGCTCCCAGCGGGCACGGATGAACTTCACCTCGGGGCGCAGCGACAGATCAAGCACCATCTTGGTCGTTCCGCGATAGAATTGCTGCGGCAGCTTCAGTAGCGGCTTCTTCGGCCACGTTTCCCCATCCGCAGAACCCCAGATCGAAACGTCCAGCGATTCCTGCTCAATTTGTTCCGTGACGATGAGGCGGCAAAGAAACGTGCGGCTCGCGCTTGCGGAGATGTCAAAAGCTGCGCCATCGGCGGTGGATTCCAAGCGCGAATCGGCGCGAATGAGTTCTAGCTTTTCCGGCATATGGATTGTCGAGTGCGGATTCTAACACAGAGTTTACAACGCAGCGCATAGCAATGCGTCGTGCTGAGAATCGGAGGAGGAATGGTCCGAAGAAAAAAGGTCAGACGTGGAGCTTCGCAAGGCGTTCTTCGGCGGCGGCAAGGGTCTCTTCTTTTTTGCAGAAGGTGAAGCGGACCTGCGAAGCGCCATCTTGGGCGTCGTTGTAGAAGCTGGAGCCGGGGACGACCGCGACACCGATCTTTTCGACGAGGTATTTGGCGAAGCGCACGTCTTTCGTCTCGGCCTGAAAGCGAACCGGGTCTGGATCCGCAAAACGAGAAATGTCCGTCATGATGTAATACGCGCCGCGCGGCTTGAAGACAGTGAAGCCCGCGGCGGTGAGAATTTTCAGAAGACGTTCGCGCTTGGCCAGGTAAGAGGCGGCGAGTTTATCGTAATAGACTTGCGGAAAGCGCATCGCGCTAGCACCGGCCTGTTGCAGGGGAGCCGCAGCGCCCACCGTCAGAAAATCGTGAACCTTGCGAATGGGCTGCGTGGGCTCCGGCGGCGCAAGCACCCAGCCGACGCGCCATCCCGTCACACTGTACGTTTTCGAGAGTCCGTTGATGACAATCGTGCGCTCGCGCATCCCGTCAATCCGCGCCATCGAGATATGCTCCGCGCCATCGTACAGAATGTGCTCGTAAATTTCGTCGGTGATGCAGTAGGCGTTCCAGCGCACGCAAAGATCGCGGATGAACTCGAGCTCCGCGCGTGTGAAAACTTTCCCCGTGGGATTGTTGGGCGTGTTAAGGATGATGGCTTTGGTGTGCGGCCCAAAAGCCCCCGCGAGCTCTTTTTCGTCGAAAGACCAGTCGGGAGTGCGGAGCTTCACGAAGCGCGGCGTAGCGCCGCTCAAGATTGCATCAGGGCCATAGTTTTCATAGAACGGCTCGAACACAACAATCTCATCGCCGGGATTGATGATCGCCATCATCGTGGACATCATCGCTTCCGTCGAGCCGCAGCAAATGGTAACTTCGCGCTCCGGGTCGTACTTGACGCCCTGCGTGCGCTCGAATTTCTCAACGATGGCGTCGCGCAGCGGCTTCGCGCCCCACGTGATCGCATATTGATTGATGTTGTCGCTGATGGCCTGCCGCGCGGCTTCCTTGATTTCTTCCGGCGCGGCAAAATCCGGGAAACCCTGCGAGAGATTGACCGCGCCGTGCTTCAGCGCAAGCCGCGTCATTTCGCGGATCACGGATTCAGTGAATTGTTCGGCCTTGGCCGAAAGCATGCGCCGCGAAATATGCGCCATCTTGGGGTCGGGGGAACTCATTTCACCTTCTCAAGAGATTGAATATCTTGTTGTAGTGGCGCAGCTCGCTGCACCCGCACAAAACGTAAGACGCTCGATTGCGAATTCTTCGTCAGCGCGCGTGGCCCGCGGCCGCTCGCAGCGCCACGCTCGGCTGACCATAAATCATCCGGTAGACTTCCGTGTTTCGCAAGACGATTTGCACGTAATCGCGTGTTTCCGTGAAAGGAATGGATTCGACGAGTTCCGGAATCTCTTCGTAGTTGCGCTCGTTTTTCCATGCGGCGATGCGGTCCTCGCCCGCGTTGTAGGCGGCGGCAGCGGACTCGCGTGAGCCTGTGAGTCGCACCAGATTGGCGATGTAGGCCATCCCAAGTTCGATGTTGTATTCGGGCTCGAACAGTTTGTCCTTGGTATAGCGAACCTTGAGCTGCTTGGCAAGCAGCTTCCCCGTTTTGGGCAGGACTTGCATCAAGCCGATGGCGTTAGCGTGCGAAACGGCATCCGCCTGAAACGTGGACTCCTGGCGGATGAGGCCGGCGGCAAACATGGGATCGAAATCATTCTTTGCGGCTTCGCGGCGCAACGCGGCTTCATACGGGAGCGGATACAGCGCCTTCCATGCGGCGACCGGCAAATCGCTCATCTTCCGCGCATCGAAGTTCGGCACGACGATGCGCGCATACGCCATGCCCGCCCCGTAGTGTCCTTGATCGAAAGCAGCCTGCGCGGCTTCCAGCAGGAATCGCGGCGAAGACGTCGCGAAGTAGGCGTTCTTCAATTCCTGCTCCGCGGAAGCATCGAAAGCGATACTGCGCAGCGCCTGCGCGCGCGCCCAGCGATCTTCGGCCGCAACCGGGATGGGCTCGTCAAACGGCCGAAGCGCCGGCGGTGGCGGAATCTTTTCGAGTGCCTCCACGGGACTCTCGTCGCCAGGGCCCAGCTTGGCGACGCGCGCTGCCGCGGCATTGCCGAAATACGTTTGCGGAAATCGTTCAACGGCTTTGGCGTAATAGCTGCGCGCGCGCGCGGGATTCTCGCCTCGCTCCGCAATGTGGCCTAGCCAATAGAGGGCATCCACGGAATTGCCAGCCACGGGATATTTCAGCAGGAAGTTCGAGAGCCGGTCCTCGGCATCCGGCTGACGATTCAGATACGCAACCCACGCGATGCGCCATTCGCAGTTATAGGCGTACTTCCCGCCAGGAAAGCTGTCCAACACGCGTTGATAGTAGGCAGCGGCTTTGACGCGGTCCAGTTCCACCCAATAGTAGTTCCCCGCTGCCATCAAGCCATCTTCGTTCCACTTGCTCACGGGATATTTCTGCGCCAGGGTGGCCAGCGCGGAAAGCATCTCGGATTCTTTTTTCGCCGTGCGCTCGGCTTGCGACAAAGCGTAGAGCCGCTCCGCATCCACCTCTAGATCGGGCGTATTAACAGAGGAAATCAGCGAAGGCGAGCCCTTCAATTGCACGCGGCATTCGGCTACGCGCAGTTGCGCGCGCTGCCGCGTGGGATTCGCCGGGTCCTTCAGCATGGTCAAAAGCTTCTCGTATTCGCTTCGCGATTCCTTCCATTTGTGCGCGTCGTAGAACGCCTGCGCGCGCTGATCCTGCATCTCCACGCCGGGATACGGGTACTCTTTTCCCATCGCGTGCATGATCTGCGTCAAAGCAGATCCTGCGGGCTTCGCTTCATCGCTCAGAGGAAACTTGTAGAAGAGTGTCTGATAATCCTTCGCCGCGCGCGGAAGCTGATGCGCCACCTGATAGGCATGTGCGCGATCCATAAGCAATGTTGTGTTCGACGTCGTGGCGGGATACGCGTTGAGCGCATCAATGGCTTCCTGCGTGTGCCCCAACTGAACCGCCGTGGGCGCAAACGCTTCCAGCAGTTGTTCCCGCATCGCGGTGTTGGGATAGTCGTGCTCGATCGCCTGCAGAACTTTGTAGGCCTCGGCGGTGCGTCCGAGCGCGCGCTGTGCCTGTGCCGTCCAGTAGAGAGCATACTCGCGGAGCAGCGTGTCATTCTGCGCCTTGAGCATCCACCCAAGCCCCTGCGCGCTGCGGTTCTTCGAATAATCTTCATAGCCAAGAGCCAGCGCCGCGCGCGCTCCCCAGACGTTGGTAGTGTTCTTGACCGCGAAAGCTGAGAGTTTTTCGTAAGCGCCCGGAGTGACGTTGTGCAGCGCTCGCGCCAAATCGGCCAATTCCCTTTGCGCGGCCTGGTCTTCCGGTGTGTCGGCAGCCACTTGCGGCGTGGACGTTTCCGCCTTGCAGCCCGTCTGGCACGCTGGCGACTTGGGCTTTTTCGATTTGCGCTTATGCTGTTGCTGCGGCGTTTGCGTGACAGCACCGAACGCGCTGCCCAACGACAGGCTCGCCACAAGCGTCAACGCCATCAGAGACTTCAGCATAGAAGAACACAATGATACGGCATTTTTGGAAGAGCCACAAAAGTGTGCGAAAGCCGTGTGACTAGTGATGGCGCGCCGGGGTAGCGTAGGGATATTCGCCGAGGGCGTGCGGGTCGCCATCGGCAAGGATTTCCACCATCCAGCGGTAAAAGTAATCCACCGGATGATCCATGATGGGTTTGAAGCGGCGGTCGTATTCGCGATGAGCTTTTTCAATGTCATCTTTCAATCGGATGCAGAGATCTTTCTTTTCGCGGCCCAGCCGCACTTGCTCCGGTCGGAGCATTTTTATGTCCTGCATCGAAACTTTGGCCACGCGATTCGCGCGCCGGTGCAATTCCTGCTCTTCCGTGGACAGCCGGCTGAGGTTAAATTCTCCCTCGATCTCGGGCTCCGCAGCGAGAGCGGCCGCGGTCGGCTCCATCGGCCTGAGCGGCGCCTCGGGAGGCAGCTCCAGCTCGACCTCCTCTGGTTCTTCCGCCACTTCAAGGGGTTCGGCTTTAGCATGAGAGGCCATTGGCACTGGCTGCGCAGGTACCGGGCGTTGCGGCGCAGTAGCTGGCTCGTGAGCCACTCTGCCAACTAAGTTCGTGATCTGCTCTTCCAACGGCGATCGCGGCCCGGTCTGCATGGACACGGTCACAAATCGCGAAAGCACCTCCAGCGAAGCGGCAAGCGCCGCCGCCGAAGTTTGCGCCCGGAGCAGCGACGGCAGCGCATTCGTCGGCTTGTTGCTGCCGCAAGCCGCCACCACGTCCCCCACCGCATGATGCAGCTCTTCCGAAGTGCGCTGGATGCGCTCGAGGTTATCCCGAAGCGCGCGTGCGATCGCTTGTTCGATGGCGCTAGACTCTTGACCCATACCGGTTTTCGGGGCGTTTTTGGGCATAATTTCCCCGTCTCGCCATTCTGGAAGCTAGCTCCCATGGAGTCAACGCCCTACCCGTACTGTTGTGCCCAATTGTTGCTTAACAAGCAGGTCCCAGCACAACGAATCCGCCAGGGTTCCACCCCTCAACCGACGGGTACCCCAAATTCCCCGCTCCCGAACCCATCAAAAGCCCCTCGATCGAACGAGGAACTCTCTCCCACTCACAACTCAAACCAACACGGAGGGCTGGTGGACGACCTCTAACGCGTCGAGATGATTTGATTTTGATTTTGACTCTTTCTGGGGTGGCCTTCGATAAGAGGACGGGTGGCCCGGACTTAGAATCTTATACGACGTTGGGTGGGTGCCCCGCCCTCGGTTTTGGAGGGCGGGGGTTTTTCTTTCCTCTCTTCAATCGGACCATTAACCCCTCCTCCGCAACCATTCAATCCTCAATTCTCCCCATTCCCTGCAAAACACTTAGCCCCTCGCCACTCCCATGCTATCCTCTCCCGTGTACGCCAAATCCCATCCCCGTCCGCCCGTCTCTCACCCGCGCTTAAGCTCCATCTCTTCCCGCCATCCGCAACCTTCTAACCTTCCAACCTGCGAACATGCGGACGACGTTCAAACTCCCGCGACATCTCCCCATCTCAGTGCGTTACTCTCTCGCCAACACACCGCTCACGTAAATCCTTTAACTGCAACACATATGAACCTCTCCGCAAGTGTTGCAAACAAAAGACTTACGGCAAAGCTAACTCTTTTGGATGCAACACTTACAAAAAATTGGGGGGTGGGCGTGTCTATACTTTTCTCTCCAGCCACCAAATTCCAGTCACTACTTTGTTTTCAATCACTTACGAATTGCCCATTTTCTATCTCCTTTGTTTTGACATTCATCCATGTAATGGGGGGGGTGTACCCCCTCCCGCTTTTCAAACTCTGTTCTCCCTCGCTCTTTTCGCTTTTTGCCCTTCACGGGAGGTGTCCCACTAAAAACTAGAAACTTACAACTTAGACCTGACCACCGAGAACTGAAAACCCGCCGCGTCTCGGCGGAAGCGACAGAGAGCAGGCTTATTCTCGTTCTTCCTGATCACTGACCACTGAGAACTGAAAACCCGCCGCCTCTTGTCGCGGATGGTAGAATAGAGGAGTCCATGGGGGCGACACGGTTTCGACGGAAGCTGTCGCGGCCCGAAGGCATGCCGGGACCCACCTGCCCGTAACTTGGTGGAAACTAGAAATGCCAACAACAACTTGGCACTTGCAGCTTAATTAATTAAGTTGCCGCTTCCCCGGGCTTCGCTCATGGGCCCGGTCAGAGGCGTCACACAGTGAGCTGGCCCGAGCCTTTCGGTCCGTAAGGCTCGGGCGAGAACCATCGGACTAGTTGGTTGCGCATCTTGCTCATTCCAAGCGCCGCTGGCGAACGCGCGATCAGCTCGCAAGAGCCGGGTCGCACACCGAATTGAGATAAGCATGTAGGCTTCGTGTCGTTGCGCTTTTCGGACGGGGGTTCGACTCCCCCCGCCTCCACCATTCTTTCGCCTTGATTTGAAAGGAATTACAGGCGCGGGTTCTTCCGTTTACCCGCCGTGTCGCTCTTGTGGCGAGTGTTGGGAAGTAGATTTGTGTCGCGGAGAGACGAAAATAATTGGCGTTGCGTTATCGTGGATGGCGCCAGTATAGCCTCTACTGTTTCCAGGGCGGACCGTCCGCCAGATCCTGCACGAACTAAGACTCTCTCTTCTTGCAGACTTCGTCCTGACACTTCGGGATTCAGTGTAAACAAACACGAGTCATGATAGCACGGGAGTAACGACAGGCTAAGTGAAATACAGGGGATGGTGAGAAATGGGGGAGTGGACGGCAATGGGGCGGGGTTGATTGGATGCATTGAGGGCTTCCACCCCCCCGAGGTTCAGCTGCTTACCTGAATTCCTCCTACATGATAAATCACAGCAGATTGGAGGATTTGCCTTATTCCAAAAGTCGGAGGCTTGCGTCCTAATTGTAGGAGGAGGCCGAGCCGATGATGAAACCTAACTCGGAGCCAGCGGACAAAAGCATACTGCGCATCCTGGAGCTGTCGGCGGATGCGCACATCCGAAGACGGGGCACGGTCAAGGACTCTCCGGAGTTTCATCATCTAACCGAAGCGATAGCAGAGTATGGGAAAGCGCTCGAGCGTCTCACAACACTTCAACAGCCGGAAGAATTCCACGCGATGATCGGACAGCCTGACCTGGCCGGCCGCGCTGCATCGTGTTCGTTGAAGTAGAAGCTGATTCCCTGTGTGGCGTAGAAATTGTCCCGTGTGCCGGCAACCGCTGGCAAAGAAACGTCCCACGGAGACGGTGCCTTGCCCCTGCGGAAAGTACGTCTGGAAGGGCTAGGCGCCCCAATTCAATCGTTCGGTGATGGCCGGCACTGTTTCTAGACTGGCGGGAACCCGCCATGTTGCAAGACGTTAGTAAGAAAACTAAACCAGGGCCGGGCAGCAGAATCGAGCGGAGAAATTTCGGCGTGCCGCCCCGCTCTGCCGGACAATCCGAGGATTAGGGCTTGGAGGCGTCTTTCGCCGGGGCATCGGCGGGGGCTGACGTTTTACTGTACATGATCTTCTTCGTGCCGCCGTCGCAGGTGCCGACTACTTTGCCTTCCGCGTCCTTGTCCTTCGCGACGATTTCCAGGGTGTAGCCCTTCACGCCTTTTGCGTCCAACTTCTTGGTGATTTCATCTTTCAGGTCTTCGCAAGACTTGGCCGCTTGTGCGTGAGCGGGGATGGAAACGAACAGCAGAACACCAAATGCAGCTAACAGCTTCATGGTGTGACCTCCGTGGCTGGGATGCCAGCACAGGACGGAGCATACCACCGGCTCAGCACATTGAGGCGCGCACCGAGCGGCACGTTCACCCAAAGAGATACGGGATGGATTTAATTAACCCGTAGGAGGAAACAGGCTGCTCCTTGCACGCCCACCGCGCAGCACCTTTACCTTAAAGGATACGAGATATTCAATCTATTGCCTGCTCCATTTCACGTTCTGGAAAGTGACCGATATGGAACAGACAAGGCATTGTGAAGCGCTCTAGGATTAGTTGTTCGAGGAAACAAAGACTGCGATGGCGGATTTAGATTCCTAGTGTTAGCCACTGTTGTTGGGAGAAAGAAGTCCAAGCGATGATGAAAACGAATTCGGATCTCGCGAACAAAAGCATAGAACAAATCCTCGAACTCTCGGTGGATGCACACGTCCGAAGACGGGGCACGGTCAGGGACTCTCCGGAGTTTCATAAGCTGACCCAGGAGATCACGACCTGCGGAGAGGCGCTGGCGCTTCTCACCGGACTTCAACAGCAAGAAAAATCTTACGCAGCGACCGGTCCGTATGAAGGCGTTGCAACGTGTAAGTTGAGGAAAAGGTTGATTCAATATGTGGCGAAAAAATTGTCCTGTCTGCCGGCAAGCACTGGCAAAGAAAAACCCCACGGAGACGGTGCCTTGCCCCTGCGGGAAGTACGTCTGGAAGGGCTAGTGGCTATGATTCGATAGTTGGGCGACGGCCGGAAGTGTCTCTTGACGGGCCTGGCCATCGACTAAAGTTTCGCGGGGAAGGTGCGCTCGATCTGCTGGAGGTGGTTTAGATCGTGGCCGGCGGTCATGCGGACAATGTGCTCGACAGTTTCCTGTCCGCGCTCGGAATGCATACCGTAGTGTTTCCATTGCTCGGCCGTCAAAGACTTGAGCAAGGCAAGGTTAGCCTCGCGGACGACGCGAAACAGCTCGAGGGACTTCCGCGGGTCGCGCTTCTCGTAATGCCCACTGGTCACCCAGGAATCCTGATCGTAGGCCGTGATGGGAGTCCCCGGAGCGCCCAGAACCATCCTGAGACGGAAACCAATGACGATTTCCGCATCAGCAAGGTGCGCCACGATCTCGCCAATCGACCATTTGTCCGCAGCCGGGCGCTTGCGCAGTTTGCCCGCAGGCACGCCTTTGATTAGCCGCTCGAGTTTCTTTGCGGTAGCGGCCAGAACTACCAGAGGCTGCTTCCCGTCCACATGTGCGGTGATCCGCTGAATGTAGTGCTGTGGTGTTTCCTTCATTGCGTCCGCCTCCCGCTTCTTTAGACGGGGTCCCGCTCGTTACGTCAGCCGTCAGTCGACAGCGTCCCTGTGCTGGGGACGCAGGATCGAGACGCCTGCGCACGGACCGTGGAGCAAAAGAAAGGCGGGGTGCCGGTGCGCCCCGCCTTTTCACTTGCCGTCCCCTTTGTAAGCAGTCAGTCGTCAGTGGCCATGGCCTCCGCCGCCATGAAACCCGCCGCCGCCACCACCTCCGCCGTGGAATCCACCACTGCCACCATGAACTTCACCACCACCGCCGTGATAGCCACCGGTGAATCCTTGGCCGCCATTGCCGCCGCCGTGATAGTGGCCGCCGCTAAATCCTCGGTAGTAGTGCGGCCCCGGACCCCAAGAGCGGTAGTTAGGGCCGAAGTGATGATGGTAGCGGCCGTAGCCGTAACCATAGCCGCCGAAGAAGAACGGCGAATCATAGACGTAGAACGGTGAATAGTAGCCCCAGCCGAAGGGACTCCAAAAAACTCCGTCGCCGGGAATCCAAGTGTAAGCGTCAAACCAGGGATCCCAGTTCCAACCGGGGTAGTAGAATCCGCCGCCCGCGTATGGCGCAGCAGCGTCGATATTGGCTTCCGCCACATAGGAGGAGCGCAAGCTAGCCCACTGGTAGAGGCTGCCTGCTTCAAACTGCCCTTTGTCGAACTTCTGCGGCTTTCGATCCGCGTCACCGAGCGCGAGTTGCCTGCCGCCCTTCAACTTCACGACGCGGTCTCCCACGCTCACTAGAGCTTCACCCTTGTAGACGAGCACATTGTTTTGATTGGCATCGAAATCGTAAAGCCCATCTTTCATCAGGCGCGTGGTGACGCCGTCCTCGTCCACGCGGAGATTGTTCTGCGGGTGAAGTTCGGCCACTTCAATCATGGCTTCGCCCTGGTATATCTCCACTTCGGTATTGGTGAGGTTGGGTGAGATCATCTCCACCGAAGTGTTGTCACCCAGCCGCAAAAATACGCCGGGAGTGAGCAGCAGTTCCGCCTTTCCGTTCCGCGTGGTCAGGGATTCACCGGGCTGCAGCTGCGCGGAGCCAACCGACTTGGCATCGAGGGTCTGCCCGGCCATGGACACTTGCCCTTCCACGTAATTGAGTGTTCCGGGGGACGCTTGGCGCGGCACGTCCGCCGCTTGGGCTGGCAGACCCATGCCCGCGGCCAAAACCGCGCCCCCGATTACTTGTAGGATGAGATTTCGCATTTTCTTGCGCCTCTACGTACTTAGATGAGGTGGACAGACTTCGCGATTCGAGATCAGTGTGATGAAAACAAAGGCTATAGCGCATGCGGGAGTGGGGCTGGGTCTTGCGCGTAGGCGCAGCCTTAGAGGATTGATTCCAAAAGGGGGCCGGTGTGAAGACCGGCTAGTAGAAATGCGCGCACGATTGTGCCAAAGAAAGAGAAGGAGTTCGTGCGAAAGGCTCTGCGCTATTTTGGGTCGTAGGCCTGCTGCAAGGCTTGGATGTCGATTTTATTCATTTGCATCATGGCCTGGCGGACGCGCTTTGCTTTTTCGGGATCTTTGTCGCGCATCAGCTTGCCTAAGATGGAAGGGATGACCTGCCAGGAGAGGCCGAATTTGTCCTTGAGCCAGCCGCACCTGCCTTTTTCACCGCCGGCGGAGAGCTTTTCCCAGAGGTCGTCTACTTCTTGTTGCGTTTCGCAGTTCACGAAGAGCGAGATGGCCGGAGTGAAAGAGAATTGCGGGCCGCCGTTTAGTGCGAGAAATTCTTGACCATCGAGGATGAACGTTCCGCTGATGACAGGCCCGTTCTCACCCGCTCGGGACATGCCCACGATTTTTGAATTTTTGAAAATGGAAATATAGAGATTCATGGCTTCTTCGGCTTGGCCGTTGAACCACAGAAACGGTGTGACTTTTTGCATGTTTCTCTCCTGTTTGATTGTTTAACCAACTTCTTTGTTCATGTTTGCAAGATGCGCCACGAGCCGTCAGGCGAGCGACGCCAAGAGTTGCTCGAGGAGGTCGTAGCTCATGGAGACACCCTGATCCATAGGGGTCTTGAGGACGGCGTCGCGGGCTTCGCGCGACTCGTAGAGGACCGTTAGGGTAAGCGTGGTTTTGCCGGCCTGCTCGACGAGGACGTAGGTGATCAGCCCCTCGCCGGGGTACCAGGGATCGTCGAAGCGTTCGGTGGCGACGAAGCCTTCGGGCGGGGTGATTTTGCGGAAGACGCCGCGCGTACCCATTGCGGTTCCGTCGGGGCCGCGCCATTGGAAACGATAAGCGCCGCCGATTTTGAGATCAATCTCGCAGACGGGCATGGTCCAGCCGGGCGGGCCGGTCAACCACTGCCTGATCAATGCGGGCTTGGTCAAAGCGTCGAAAACTAGGGGGCGGGGGGAGTTGAAGATGCGCGTCATGGCGATCTCGCGGTCGGTGGGGGTGGTGACTTTGAGTGCTCCAATGTTTCTCATGGGCGGTCTCTCCTTATCGCTTGGGGTGTGCGTGCTTTTTCTTGGGAGTTTTGCGGCCGCTGGATTTCAGGCCTTCTAGAAGCGCGTCTAGGCGCTGGAAGTTGGCTTCCCAAAGGCGGCGGTACTTTTCCAGCCAAAGTTCGAGTTCCTGAAGCGGGGCGGGGCGCAAGGCGTAAATGCGGCGCTGGGCGTCCACGCGGACGTGAACGAGACCAGCGGCGTTGAGAACGCGAAGGTGCTTGGAGACCTGGGGCTGGCGGAGACGGAGGCGGCGGACCAGGTGGCCGACGGGGCGGGGGCCGTGGCGCAAGAGTTCGACGATGTGGAGGCGGTTGGGCTCGGCGAGGGCGCGGAACGTGGCAATCATCGCGGCATCGAATATGCCTGAGCGCATATATTCTTGTCAAGGAATATTCTCAGCGGAGAATATAATAGGGAATGCCCGCTGGTTGGACGGCTGGAGGGCGGTGCTAATCCGAGTCGTCGGTGTCCGGGGATTCGAGGCCAGCGCGGGCGAGGAGCCTGCGGAGGGCGTCTTCGCCGCCCGCGCCGCGCTGGGTACCGGCGATGAAACCGTCGCGGTCCACCACGACATAAATGGGGTAGACAGTGGCGGCATACATGGCGGCGAGATTGGTGTCTTCCATGAAGACGATTTTGCAGTTGCGCGGGTGCTGGTCGAGATACTTCTTGACGGTCTTCTTGGATTCACCGACGTTGATGGCGAGAAGGATCAGGCCCTTGTCGGCGAACTCGCGGCCAATTTTGTCCACGAAGGCGGCTTCGTCGGCACAGTAGCCGCACCAGGTGGTCCAGAATTCGAGGAGCACGACTTTGCCCTTAACGGTGTCGTTGGTGAGTTTTTCACCGGCGGTCGTGATGGCGTTGAAGCGCGGCGCGGGTTCCTTGTCCTTGGAACCGGGAAATGCACACAGGGCCGCGAGGAGCAGAACGCCGGGAAAGGCTACGTGCTGGAGGATAGCTCGACCCTGCATGCCGGGAATGTACCACAAGATGGCAAACAATGGAGGTCGCCGCCTCGACAACCAGGCGGCTGCCTTGCCGAATCGGGGATTGCGTAAGCTTCAGAGCTTCTCGAAGAAGTGGGCGATTTTCTTGCCAGACTCTTCCGTGTAGTAGACGGTGACCTTCGCGGTTTTCTCAGTGCCCTTTCCGATGCCCTTGCCGGCGTCGACGACGGCATGGTCGGACATTTTAAAAGTCTGGACGGTGCCATCGGCGGTTTTGACAGCGACGACTTTCGTGCCGCGATCAATCTCCGTCACGGTTCCCTCGGTGGCTTTCATGCCGTCCTTGCCAACTTTGTCCACTTCGACGGCGGTCTTTTCCGAGCCTTTCACGGTGTAGTGGGCGACGACTTCGGAGCCCTCCTTCACGCCATGGAAGGAATCTTTGGCGGCGTCGGCGGTGACATCGGCACCGGCAACGACGGTTTTGTCGGCAAACTTGATGGTGTGCTCGGTGCCGTCGGCAGTCTTGACTACGACGGTCTTCGATGCGGAATCAACTTTGGTAACGGTGCCGTGGACGGCGTTCACGACGTCCTGCGCGGCGCAAATTCCCGAAGCGAAAAGAAGTACGGCGAGCAATCGAAGAGAATTTTTCATTTCTAGCGGCCTCCCTGACCCCAGCTCAATTCTCCCAAGTTTCTTGCGGCATCGCAAGCGAGAGGGCGTCGCAGCACGGATTGTATCGCCGATCTTTTGGGCGAAGGCGCAGCGGTCACGACGGAGCTTGTCTACCATCAGGATTTTGAGAGCGCGCGATCGACGGAGAGGGCACCGGAGCCTTTGATCATGATGGCCAGGGCGATGGCGATTGCCAGGATGTGATACTCAATGCCTTCGCCCTTCTGCTGGCCGGTCCAATTGGCGAAGAAACCGAAATGCTGGTGGACCATGACGATGGCGATAACCATGTTGCAGGCAATGCCAAAGGCGGCGATGCGACCGAGAAAGCCGAGCAGCAAACCGATGCCGCCAAGGAATTCGGCAGCAATGGCCAGTGCGGCAAGCGGAGCGGGAATGCCCATTTGATGGGTGAAGAATCCCATGGTGCCGGAAAAACCGTAGCCGCCGAACCAGCCCAGAGTTTTCTGAGCACCGTGCGCGAAAAATACAACGCCGAGGAACAAGCGAAGTACGGTCACGGCGAAATCATCGGTGGTGTTTATGAGCTTGCGAAACATGGGAGTGCCCTCCTGTGCATGGCTTGAAGCATGGGAATGATGCGGGTGAGGATACCACTACTTGGGATGTTTCGGAGAAATGGAAGGGCCAAGCACGGGTGCCGAGACGAAGTGTCCTGGGAACCGGGAAGGCAGGCTTCTTCGTCGGGTTTCGCGAGCGGCGCAGGCAGGTCTGTAGATTGAAAGCTGGGCAGCGTGAAGCGTTTCAAAGTGGTTAAGGGGATGTGGGGACGAAATTCGGGCAATCGGGCGTACCATTGTGGTAAGGGGAAGTCCTCCGGAGGCTGACATCGACTACCGAGAGAAACGACGTTCGCCAAGATACTCGTTCATTGCCAGCGCGGAGTTGATTGAAGAGCGAGCTGATGTGCGTATCGCGTCGCGAGTGAGCGAGCTGAGCTTGCACGGTTGTTATTTGGACATGATGAATCCGTTCCCGACGGGGACAATGGTGCTGGTGAAAATTTCCGCGGGGGATGCGTTCTTCGAAGCCCGGTCGAAGATCGTCTATTCGCAGCCGAATATGGGTGCGGGCGTGGGCTTTCTGGAAGTGGCGGCGCCGTCACAGGAAGTTCTGGAGCGGTGGCTGGACGAAGCGGAGCGGGAGCATCAGAGGCAGGCGGGATAGTTCTTCTTCCGTCATGGGCGGCGAGCCGCGCGCACGGCGCGGGCGCAATCGCAACAAATATCAAATAGAAAATCAGCGCGGCCGGCGAGATTCTTCCGGTGTGATCAGGGGGACGGCGGAGCTATTGCCCGGATGAGAGAATTGTGTCCCTTTGGACAGTTCAAAGGGCATCGCGCTTTAGCTCGGTCATCAGGTAGTCGCAGGAGCGGACAGCGAGAGACATGATCGTGAGAGTGGGATTCTGGCAGGGATTGGAGGTGAAGCCGGAGGCGTCCATGACGAAGAGATTTTTGACGTCGTGGGTTTGCTGGAATTGGTTGAGGACAGATTTTTTCGCGTCGGTTCCCATGCGGGCCATACAGGCTTCATGAAGGGCCCACCGCGGGGCGGAGGGGTTGGCGTAGGTACGGATGTTTTTTGCGCCGGCGGCTTCGAGCATTTCGCCGGCGGAGTCGCCCATGTCCTGGATCATGGCGCGTTCGTTTTCGCCGTCGGACATGTGGATTTTTAGGACGGGAATTCCGTAGATGTCTTTCACGTTCGAATCGAGTTCGACGAAATTATCCCAGCGCGGGAGGACTTCGCCGAAGCCGGTGATGTCAATGGTGTTGCGCGGCTCGAGAAGGGCTTTCTTGTAGGCCGCGCCGAAGCCGGAAGCGTCCCAAGTAAATTCGGTGGCGGATTCGCCTTCATAGCCGAAGCCGCGAAGGAATTTTTTGTAGGGTGGCAAGTTTTTCAGATTGCGGAAACGGGCGATGTAGATGCCGAGCGGCTTGTGTGGACCGCCTCCTTCGAGGGAGGGTTTCGAACGGATGGAAGGAAATTCGCCGCTGCCGCCGGCGCTGCGGACGTGCGCGGTGAGGTAGTGGCCGAGGACGCCGCTGGAATTGGCGAGGCCGTTCGAATATTGCGGCGTGGCGGAATTGAGGAGGATGCGAACGGATTCCTGGGATTGCGCGCAGAGAAGGACCGCGCGGGCATGAACTTCGCGGGGCTGCCGCGTGTTTCGATCAATGTACAGAACGCCATGCGCGCGATTGTTATCGGGGTCCATGAGGACTTTGTAGACCATGGCGTTCGAAATGAGCGTGCAGTTGCCGGAGGCGAGGGCATCGGCGACGGTGGTGAAGGCGGAATTAAAATAGGAATGCGTCATGCAGCCGCGCTCGCAGGGACCGCAATAGTGGCAGGGGCCGCGGCCATTGAGAGGCTTGGTGAGATTGGCGGAGCGAGTGGGCATGACGGCGCGGCCGAGTTTTTCTTTGACGCGATTGCGGAAGAGCGTTTCCTGGCAATTGAGCGGAACGGGTGGCTGGAATTGGCCGTCGGGGAGATGTTCGAGACCTTCGGCGCTGCCAGTGATACCGACATATTTTTCGACGAGGTCGTAATACGGCTCGATGTCTTTGTAGCTGAGCGGCCAGTCTTCGCCGTAGCCGTCATGCGATGCAGCCTTGAAATCCCAATCGCTGAAGCGCAGGCTGACGCGGCCCCAGACGTTGGTGCGGCCGCCGGTCATGCGCACGCGGCCCATCCAGTCGAAAGGCTGGGCCGCGGGTGTGGTGTAGGGCTCTTCGAGATCGTTGACGAACCAGTCTTGTGTGTATTCGTTGCAGATGTCGAATTTGGATTGGATAGGGCGAGTCTTGCGGACGATTTCCGGCGCTTGATTGCGGTATTTGAGCTCGAAGGGCGGCTTGTGTTCGGAGAAATTTTTGTCGGATTGCGGGCGGCCGGCTTCGAGGAGCGCGACCTTCAGGCCGGCTTCCGAAAGGCACTTGCAGGCCCAGCCTCCGGAGGCGCCGGAGCCGACGACGAGCACGTCATAGTTCTGTTTTGAAATGGTCATGAGGTTGAATTAAGAAGCGGATGCTAGCAAGTGGGTGAGACTTGGTCAAACGGAGGAAATGAGAACGGAGTTACTCGTTCTTGTCGGCGAAGAACGGTGAGTGATACCATCGCGCGGAGTTGAGAGCGATTTGATCGATGCGATGAAAAAAGAGAACACACTGCCTGTGATTGACGGTAACGCAGCCGCAAGCAAGCGGCTAACGCGGCGAGAGTTGGTGCAAAGAATGCTGGCGGGAGCGGCTTGGCCAATGCTGTCAGCAGCGCACCCATTTTACAAGCACTTAGAGAGTGGAGCGACTTTCGATGTTCAGGATCAGATGCCGATCGTCGATTGGAAGCCCGTGTTCCTGAATCAGTTTGAGAATAGGAGACTGGTCGCGCTTGCGGAGAGGATTGTTCCTGGTTCGGAGAAGGCGCAGGTGAACCGGTTCATCGATTTGTTGCTGAGTGTGGACGACGAAAAACATAAGAAGGATTTTGTGGAGGCGTTGGCGGCGTTCGAGGCGGAATCGGGCAGGCGATTTGGAAAACGACTCACTGCTCTGGATGGGGCTCAGGTGGATGAGATTTTGACGGATGCGGCGGCGCAGCCCGCGAAGATGGATTCGTCGGGCGGCGATGGGAGAGAGAGTTCCGGACTTCGCGAGCACTTTGAGAATTTGAAGGGATGGATTAGCGGGGCGTATTACTCTTCGGAAGCTGGGATGCGGGAGCTGGGGTGGAATGGGGATTATGTGTTCGCGAGTTTTCCGGGGTGCGAGCATCCGGAGGGGCACAGTTAGGATTTTTCTTTGGACGGCGCCGGTGAGGGGAATCGTATGAACGCCATTTCCAATCGCAGAGAATTCCTTCGCGCGACGGCGCTGACTGGCGCGGGACTGGCGCTGTCGAGTCCGCTCTTCGGGACAAAACCGAAGACGGTGCTGGTTTTTACAAAATCGGCAGGCTTCGAGCACGATGTCGTTAAGAGAATCGGGGGAAAACCGAGCATCGTGGACGACGCGGTGAACGATCTGGGGAACAAGCTGGGATTCAATGTTGGTGTGACAAAGGACGGGCGCATTTTCGAGTCGAAGGAGTTTCATTCGTATGTCGGAGTGGTTTTCTTTACAACCGGCGATCTCACGACGCTGGGGACGGACGGCAAGCCGCCGATGACGGCGAAAGGCAAGCAGGCGTTGCTGGATGCGGTGCGCGGGGGAATGGGGTTTGCGGGAGTGCATGCGGCGAGCGATACGTTTCACACGCAGCCGGATCCGCCGGACCGTTCGAATCGCTACATTGCGCACGGAGAGAACGAAGATCCCTATCTGAGGATGGTGGGCGCGGAATTTATTACGCATGGGCGGGATGAGGATCCGCGATTGCAGACTGCGAATGTGATTGTGAACGATCCGAAATTTCCGGGGCTAGCGGGAGTGACTTCGCCGGTCAGTTTCATGGAAGAGTGGTATTCGTTGAAGGATTTTGCGCCGGACCTGCACGTGATTCTGACGCTGGACACGCACACGATGAATGGCGCGTGTTATCAGCGCGCGCCGTATCCGGTGACGTGGGCGCGCATGCACGGGAAGGGGCGCGTGTTCTATACGGCGATGGGCGACCGGCTGGAAAATTGGAAGAACGAGTTCTTTCTGAATTTGCTGGGCGGCGGGATTCGCTGGACGATCGGGGATGCGAGCGCGCAGTTGGATGAGAACCTGAAGCAGGCGGCGCCGGGCTACGCGGAAATTCCTCCGAAACAGGCCTCCGAAAAGTAAGTTCCTGGCGACCGAACAATCGTTCGATGGAAGTAGATGGCGTAGCGGCGATTACATGGGGATCGGTTGGTTGATCTTTGGCTTGAGGTACCAGCAGGGCGAATAGCCCATGTGGGGGAAGAGGGAGTGGACGCACGTCACTGTTATGTTCGGATTTTGAGAGTCGACTTCGTACTCGGTCTTGCCGTTTTTTTCGGGGATAGCGAGCATACGCAGGGTGCTCAGAGATTCGAATGGGTCGGAAGGCTTGGGGTGAATGGCGCGAATGCGAACGGAGAGATAGTCGCCGAGATAAAGAAGGGCTACGGCCGCTAGCACGCCGACCAAAATGCGTTTGAGCAGAAGCAGTGTTGTAAGCGCCATTATGGAATCGAAGACTCAGAATTGAAAATCTGGTGGGATCTAATTTTGGTGGAGCCGATGGGATTCGAACCCACGACCTCCTCGATGCCATCGAGGCGCGCTCCCAACTGCGCCACGGCCCCACCGGACACAACTTTTGAATGTTATCACCGGAGGATTGCGAGAGTCTATACGGCGCATGCTGGTTGGAAAACTGGCCGTTATAATGGCCGGCGATGAAGGACTGGTCACCTGCGGCGGCGATGCGCTGGCTGTTCGACGCGGAGCATGGCGCGGCGAATCGACTGCTTCCCCGATGGCTTTTCCTGCGCGCGCTCGGGCTCATTTACTATTCCGCGTTTTTCTCGCTGGTCTTTCAAATCCGCGGATTGATTGGGCCACACGGGATTCTCCCCGCTAACGAATATCTCTCAGCACTAGCTGAAAAGTTCGGCCACGTTGGCTATTGGTATGCGCCGACGCTGCTGTGGTTTTCCAGCGGCGGGCACATGGTGACGGGAATCTGCTGGGTGGGAATGATCGCTTCGGCCCTGCTGGTTCTGAATTTCTGGCCGCGCGGGATGTTGGCGATTTGCTTTGTGTGCTTCCTTTCGTTTGTCAGTGCAGCACGCGATTTTTCCGCGTATCAGTCGGACGGGATGCTGCTCGAAGCGGGATTCATCGCGCTGTTTCTTGCGCCGGGCGGGTGGCGGCCGGGTTGGGGCGAAAGAGAGCCGCCATCGCGAGCGAGTTTATTTCTGTTGGTGTGGGAATGTTTTCGGATTTATTTCGAATCGGGCGTGGCGAAGATCATGGGCGGCGATCCGCAATGGAGAAATTTCACCGCACTGGACGAGTATTACCAGAACGGGCCGCTGCCGACGTGGATTGGCTGGTACATGGAGCATTGGCCGCATTGGTACCACGTGGCTACAGCGTTTGGGACGCTAGCGTTGGAACTCGGGCTGGTATGGATGATGTTCTTGCCGAGGCGGTTGCGAATTGTGTGCTTTTTCATTGTGACGCCGTGGCAGATGGGCATCATTCTCTCGGCGAACTACACATTTTTGAATTACCTGGTGCTGGTGCTGGGGTTTCTGCTGCTGGACGATCGCTTTCTGGTGCGCTTGCTGCCACAGCGCTGGAAAAGCGATTTTCTCGCGAGCAAGGAAAACGAGCCGCTAGCTGTGGCAAGTCACGAGAAAGGTTGGCGCGACACTCTGCGCGTGCAGGCCGGGACGGTGAAGATGGCCGTAGGTAGTGTGCTGCTGACCTGGATTTTCTATGTGACGCTGGTCGAGATGGTGTGGATGGTAAGACCAGTCCCATTTCCCGCGACTCCGGTCGAGGCGCTGGAACCGTTTCGCATCGCAAACAGCTACGGACTTTTCGCGATGATGACGCGCGGCCGCTACGAAATTGAATTTCAAGGATCGGAGGACGGAGAAGCCTGGCGCGTCTATCCGTTCCGGTACAAGCCGCAGGATCCCGCCAAGGCGCCGGGAATTTACGCGCCGTATCAGCCGCGGTTCGATTGGAATTTGTGGTTTGCGTCACTGAGCTCGTGGCGGCAAGAGCCTATCGTCGTGCATACCGAGCAGAGCCTGCTGCACGGCGATGCGGACGTGCTTTTGCTTTTTGCGGGCAATCCCTTCCCTCAGGCTCCGCCGCGCCAGGTGCGCGTGGTGATTTGGCAGTATTGGTTCACGACGCCGGCCGAAAAACGCTCGCAAGGCATATGGTGGCGACGGCAGATTCTCGGACTTTACGCCCCCACGCTGGAGCGCGAATCCGACGGCAGGATTGTCGTCCTGGAATGGCCTGCGACGCCCGCACCGCGAGAGTGACGCAAGGAATTGCCGGCAGCGCGAAATTTGGAATACTCCGAGTAATGAGGACAATCGAAGCGCAGCAAGGATGAAAACAATAATTGGCCAAGAGTGCGGATGCTATTGGGGGAATTGCTTGA
>Ga0207110_10058_pt2 | contig 26575 bp, 19 predicted proteins | sample Alteio_BWMinHeat_74_FD_153582 | JGI IMG/M metagenome (GOLD analysis project Ga0207110, IMG submission 153582) | Enriched cells from forest soil in Barre Woods Harvard Forest LTER site, Petersham, Massachusetts, United States -... | ecosystem: Environmental > Terrestrial > Soil > Temperate forest >...
GAGAGTCTGACTCTGGAGGAGCAAACACAATCCGATTCCAGCCACCGGTGCCGTAGAAACGAGATTATTCAATTGCGAAAGTGGCGTACACCGTCGCCTTGACCTCTACGGGTTGAGGAAACAGTTTTAGTGCTTCTTCGCGACGTAGAGCCGTGCCTGTCACCGTTACAGCGCTTTCAGTATTGAGTGTTAAGCCTTGTCGGAACGCGAACAGCACATTCGGAACGTTGTTGCTCGCATATATCAAGTCCCCTAATTTCGCTCCGAGCCCTGCTGCCATCTGTTCAGCGTTTGTGCGCGCTTTCTTTAAAGCCGCGCCTGCCGCTTGCGCTTGGGCTAGGTCGTAGTCTTTGAGAAGCCATTCGGGATTGGCGACATCGTTAGCGCCAGCAATTACCGCAGAGTCAAGCACGTTCTGCGCTGTAGTCACTGAGACAATTACCTGCAATCGCTGCGAGCTATGGAATTTCTCATTGGGCGGTACGCGGTGGCTGGAATCGGATTGTGTTTGCTCCTCCAGAGTCAGACTCTCCGTACTGATTGCTTGATCTCGAATTCCGCTTTTGTGAAGAGAATCAACAATGCTCGCTACGGCGTTTTTGGTAGAACGAAAGGCTTCCTCCTGAGTAGCGGCATAATCTTGACGTCCAATTTCGAGCTTGGCGATCTCTGGTTCAAACTTCATCGTCTCCTCAGCAGAAATCGTAATCGTCTTGTTCTGCTTCGATACCGCGACCTGCTGTGCGATCGCAGAGATGGCGCAACAAGTTAGGAGCAGCACTGCTTTCATGGGTCGGAATCGTAGCACACAGTTAATAGTTCATCGGCGACCATGAAAGAAGCCGCGTCCCATTTCTGGAGGGATGGACAGGACCGCGGACTAGCGCCCGCGCAACTATCCAAAGTACCTAGCCCACTTTCTATCCGCAGGTTCGGGATGTTTTCCAAAGTGTTAATCTGTAAGAGTTGCTGCGCTTAGTAGCTCAGAAGCTCAGGAGCTTAGAAGCTGATTCATGGACCATCGCGCGTTTTTCTTCCACAAGCTGGGACTCACGAACCGAGACCTGGAGCGCTATCTGGCTGAAGCGCTTTCGGCGGGCGGCGATTACGCCGATCTTTATTACGAGTACCACACCTCGACTTCCCTGAGCCTGGACGAATCGCTGATTAAATCTGCCACGCAGGGAATTTCGGCCGGCTGCGGGGTGCGCGTGATCTCCGGCGAGCGCACAGGCTATGCCTATACCGACGATCTGTCGCCGGAGCGCATTCTGCGCGCCGCACGCACAGCCGCGTTGATTGCGAGCGGTCCGAACAAACAGCCGATGGTAAGCCTCAAGGATCCCACCGGCGGGCATACTCTGTATGCGATTGCCTCGCCTTCGGTGGACGCAGAAGTGGCAGCCAAGGTCGAATTGCTGCATCGCGCCGACGGCAATGCCCGCGGCTACGATTCGCGCATCGTGCAGGTACGCGCAAGCTATGCCGACGAACTGCGGCGCATCCTGGTGGTCGGATCGGATGGAGTCGTCGCGTCCGATTCGCAGCCGCTGGCGCGCATGAATGTCTTCTGCATTGCGAAAGATGGGATGAATTCCGCGCGCGGCAATTCCGGAGGCGGCGGCCGTGTAGGCATTGAATATTTTCAGAAGGAAAAAACGCCGGAATTTTTTGCGCACGAAGCCGCACGCCAGGCAATCATCCAGCTCGATGCACGGGAGGCGCCCGCGGGAGAAATGGAAGTTGTGCTCGGACCGGGTTGGCCTGGAGTGCTGCTGCACGAGGCAGTTGGGCACGGACTCGAAGCCGACTTCAACCGCAAGAAGACCTCGGCTTTTGCCGGGCTGATTGGCAAACGTGTGGCGAGTGAGAAGGTCACGGTGGTGGACGACGGCACCATGCCTTCGCGACGTGGCTCCATCAACGTCGATGACGAAGGATCGCCTACGCAGCGCACAGTCTTGATTGAAGACGGCATTCTTAAGGGATACATCAGCGACAAACTTTCCTCGCGGCTGATGGGTATCGCCGACACTGGCAACGGCAGGCGCGAAAGCTATGAACATATTCCCATGCCGCGCATGACCAACACCTACATGCTGTCCGGCCAGGATGATCCCCGAGACATCATCAAATCGGTGAAACGCGGCCTGTTCGCGGTCAATTTTGGCGGCGGGCAGGTGGACATCACCAACGGCAAATTTGTTTTCTCCGCTTCCGAGGCATATCTCATCGAAGGCGGCGAGATCACCGCGCCGGTAAAGAACGCCACCCTGATCGGCAATGGACCGGATGTGCTGACCCGCGTCTCGATGGTCGGCAATGATCTACAGCTCGATGAAGGCGTTGGCACCTGCGGGAAGGATGGCCAGTCGGTTCCAGTAGGCGTGGGCATGCCGACAATCAAGATAGATCGCCTGACGGTGGGCGGCACGGGATGAAACAGCTTCTAAGCTGCTAAGCTCCTAAGCGTTTTGAGCTTCTACGCCGTCGCAAGGGTACCCTTTAGCTCCAATTTGGGACGGTATTGTGTTGGTAGATAGTAGATAGAAGAGTCGAAACCACACCAGCTTCACAGGCTGAGAAGCTCAGCAGCTTAGGAGCTTAGCAGCTAACGACAATGCCAGTCGAAACCCAGGAACGTATTGAGCTCGGAGCTGGGCTCAAGGACATCGCGGTTGACGTTGTGGACCGCGCGATGAAGGCCGGAGCCACGGCTGCCGATGCAATCGCCCGCGACGGCAACGAATTCTCCACGCTGGTTCGGTTGGGGGAAGTTGAGACTCTCAAAGAGTCTGGAGCCAGAGCGCTCGGACTGCGGTTGTTCGTGGGTAAGCGCGCGGCTGCAACTCATACCAGCGATTTCTCGCCGGAGGGCGTCGAGCAGTTGGTATCCAGCGCTATCGCTTTAGCTCGAGCGACGTCGGAAGATCCGGATGGTGGCTTGCCTGAAGCCGGACTCCTGGGATCGCTTTCTGAAGACCTGGATCTCTACTACGACGACGTTTACTCGCTCTCAACTAGCGACCGCATCGATTACGCACGGCGCGCTGAAGCGGCCGCCATGGCGATTGATCCGCGCATTACCAATTCGGAGGGCGGCTCATTTGACGCCGCTACAGGATACAAAGTTCTCGCCAACTCTCTGGGATTTGTAGGCGAGTATCGCCGTTCCTATTGCTCCGTCTCCGCCGTTCCCATCGCCCAGGCCGAAGGCTCGGCCATGCAGCGCGACTACTGGTACTCGGCTTCCAGAACCATGCAAAAGCTCGAATCGCCGGAATCGGTTGGACGCAAAGCAGCCGAGCGAACGCTCCGGCGGCTGGGTGCCCGCAAAGTGGCAACCCAGAAGGCCCCGGTTATATTCGATCCAATGGTTTCGAGGGCGCTGATCGACCACATTTTCGACGCCATCAACGGCGATGCCATCTATCGCCACGCTTCTTATCTGGCGGGGAAGCTGGGCGAACAGGTCGCGGGCGAAAACATCACCATTATCGACGATGGAACAATGACCGGGGGCTTCGGGTCGTCGCCATTCGATGGCGAAGGGGTTCCTACTCGGCGCACCGTGGTGATCGAGCGGGGCGTACTCAAAAGCTATCTGCTCAATACGTACACCGCGCGCAAGCTGAAGCTTCAGACGACGGGCAATGCCGCCCGCGGACTCACCGGCAATCCTGGAATCGGTTCGGGAAATTTCTTCTTACAGCCAGGGAACAAAACTCCGCAGGAGATTATTGCCGACGTTAAGAGCGGTCTTTATGTGACTGAATTTCTCGGCTTCGGCGTAAATCTGGTGACGGGAGATTTCTCGCGTGGCGCGTCTGGCCTGTGGATCGAAAATGGTGAGTTTGTCTTCCCAGTTGAGGAGATCACCGTGGCCGGCAATCTGAACGAAATGTTCCGCAACGTGTCGGTCATCGGGAACGACCTGGAATTCCGCAGTTCCATCGCCGCTCCGACCCTCCGCATTGATGGCATGACCGTAGCCGGGGAGTAACTTACTAAGGACAATGCGGTTAGCTACTAAGTAATCAAGTCAGAGCTAGGCCGCACTCTGCGACAATTGCCGCAAAAATGAACAAATTAAAGTACTAAGTTAATTTCATCTACTCTGGATTCCAACCCCCTCCGGCTGCTCTGCGTCTTATTTTCAGAGATGCAGCTAAGAGCGGCTATCGCGATCATCGTGAACTTCCTGTTGATCGGGGCACTCACGATCTATGGTTTTCGGCTCTTTGCCGAATACCACGCTAAGGGTCGGTGGGCCAAAAACGTGACCAGTCTCCTGGCCGGCCTTGGCCTCATGACGCTTGCCGCCGCCATTCTGCTCACGCCGAACAACGCGGCGATTCTGACGCAGATTGCTCACACCAGGATTGCGCGCATGCTGCTTTGGGCCAGCAACACCCTGCTGCTCGCTGCAATCGCCGCCTTTGGCCTGATCACCTACAGCCGGCCTTTGCGCCTGTGGCACGAACGCAAAATCGAAAGAGACCTGCAACGTGAACTTCCCAAAATTCCCTGACACTCCGAAAAGAAAGGGCTCTGCCGACGATCGGGGTCGATTGGTGAAGTTTCCCGCCGCCACGGCAGAAGAACAGCGAAAGCGGAGCTGGAGCCTGCGACAGATAGGCCCGGGGATTGTCACTGGGGCGGCTAATCTCGATCCTTCCGCGGTTGTCACCGCCACCATTGCCGGAGCGGCGTTCGCCCATTCGCTTTTCTGGGTAGTGATTCTTATCGTGCCGTTCCTGCTTGCAATCTTCTCGGTGACCAGCCGAATCGGAGTAGAAACCGGCCAAGGGTTGCTGGATCTTGTGCGCGAGCATTACGGACGCAAGTTCGCAATCGCGGGAGCGATGCTCACCATAACAACCAATCTGGCGGTGGTAATCGCCGATATCATGGCAGTGTCAGACGCACTGTCGATTCTCACCGGCCTGTCGCGGATGTTCTTCATCGCCGGGACGGCGTTTTTTGTGTGGTACGTCCTGGTGTTTCAGGATTACCAGAAGATCACGCGCGCGCTGGTGCTGCTTTCCTTACCTTTGTATCTGTACGTAGCTGCGGCCGTGCTTACCCATCCCAGTCTCCACAACCTGCTCCATGAGATATTTGTCCCCAAGATGCAGGCAACAGCCGATTATGCCGAGAACATTGTGGCCCTTTTCGGTTCGTTCCTTACGCCTTACATCATCATCTGGCAAACCAGCTCCCGCAGCGATCCGGAGCACGAGCATCATCAGGCGGACTCGATCCTTTCGACGGCGGTGACATTCGTCCTGGCGTGTTCCATCATGCTTGCCGCCTCCGCCGTCCTGCATTTCAACAATGCACCCGACATGACCATGCGGCAAGCAGCCGAGGCTCTGCGCCCCGCAGTGGGGGATTGGGGACCGACGGTCTTCGCGATTGGCATCATTGGCTCGGGAATGGTCGCTCTCCCCGTATTGGTAGCTTCCATGTGTTTTGATTTGGCGCAGGCGGTTGGGTGGAAGTCGGGGTTAAGCGAGAAACCGTGGGAGGCAAAGCGGTTCTACGTGCTGATCTCTGCCGCGGTATTCATAGCTGCCGGCGCGAACTACATGCGCATTAATCCAGTAACCGCCCTCTATTGGTCGATGATTCTAGCCGGTGTCTTACTGATACCGACCCTTGTCTTCATCCTGATGGTCTCCAATGACCGCCGCGTCATGCGCACGGTAAATACCCGCTGGCAGAATTTTTGGTTGGGAGCTGCTGCTGGAGGAGCCGCTGCCGCCGGAGCAATCTACGTCCGGTACAAGCTGTTCTGATTACAGAAACAGCGAATCTTCATTATTATTCAGCGGCTAAGCCGTAATTGAATTTGCAGCATTTACCGGCAACAATTGGAAAGTCGTGCCCTCCCTGCTGCATTCTCCACACGGTTTTCTGCAATTGTGAAAGCCAGAACCCCTCCCTAAGCCGTTTTTCACATCTTTTTTCAGCAGACTGCCCAGCCTGTTAGAATCGGCATGAGCCTCATGAATGCAGATCTGGAACGGCTGATCAAACTGGAACAAGTTGACCGCGAAGTCGCGCGCCTATCCGCCGAAGTGGCGGCGCTTCCCAAGCGCGTAGCCGAGATAGAACATCAGCTCTCCGACGCCAAAGCCAGGGTCGAGCAGGCCAAGACCGCCATCAAGTCGCAGGACCATAAACGGCGCGGTCTGGAATCAGACATCCAATCGCATCAGCAGAAAATCGCGAAATTTCGTGACCAATCATTGGATGTGAAGACCAATGAGCAGTACAAAGCGCTGATGCATGAGATCGAGTTTGCCCAGACGGAGATCCGAAAGGCCGAGGACAAGATCCTCGAAATTATGGAGGGGGCTGAACTCTTCGATCGCCAGGTAAAGGCGTCTGAAGGCGACTTGAAGACTCAGTCTTCGCAGGTTGAGAGAGAGAAAGTAGAAGCGCACGCCATCACCGCGAAGGATGAAACCCGACTCAAGGAGCTGCAAACCGAGCGCCAGGAGCTCCGTGGCGGAATAGGCGGGGACCTGCTCGACCTTTACGATCGAGTTCTAAAGGCGCGTAAGACGGCAATCGCCGAGGCTCGAGAGCAGCGCTGCACAGCGTGTTTCGTGCTGTTGCGCCCTCAGAAGTGGAACGAGATCAAGGCCGGGGGCGAGGTGCTCACCTGCGACAGTTGTGGCCGCATTCTCTTTTACGATCCCGCGCACGAACCTCCACCACCAGAGCCGGAAAAGAAGAAGGCAAAAAAGACTAAGCCTGCGGCGGAAGCCGAAGCTCCCGCCGCAGTTCCCGAAACGGGAGACGTGCACATTTCAGTCGAGCCATCTTGACGTTGCATTTATAGAGACGCAGCATGCCGCATTTCTACCTCGCCGGTTACGCGACATTCGCCTTTCGAGCGCTCTGAAACACTGAAAAGACCGCGCCTTGAGGATCGGCCAATACCGCGAATCGTCCGACGTTCTCCATAGAGACTGGCCCGTAATACACCTTCGCGCCATTCTGCTTGGCCTTCTCCACACTAGCGTCGCAATTCGACGTTTCGAAGTACAACAACCAGTGTGGCGGAGCATTAGGATCGCGATGTTCGGCGGGCGGAATGCCGCCTATGAAGTTATCGCCGTTCTTGATGTGCAGATAGCCGGATGGGTCCTTCTCGCCTTTCTCCAGTTTCCATCCGAAGAGCTTGGTATAGAACTCGCTGGCCCGCGCGATATCAGGTGTACTGAGGTCGGCCCAGCAGAATGCTCCGTCTTCGCTCTTGGTGGTGATTCCGCTATGTTTCTTGGCTTGCCACAGGCAGAACATTGCTCCAGTTGGATCCTGGATCACCGACATTCGGCCAACATCCATTACGTCGAATGGCTCCGCAATGATAGTGGCGCCGAGTTCTCTCGCGCGACGCGCGGAATCGTCGGCGTTGTCGGTGGCAATGTAAAGCATCCAGTGTGGCGGCACGCCGTGTTCCTGTTGGTCTTTGCGCAGGGTGTAAGCGGCTGCGGCGGATTTTCCGTCTAGTTTGAACATTGAATAGAATTCGTCCGGCCCCATGGGCGCGTCATCGACGGTCCAGCCGAAAAGGTCCATGTAAAACTTCTTCGCGGCCTTCTGGTCGGTGGTTCCGAGTTCCATCCAGCAGAAAGAGCCTGGCTTGGGATTTTGTGTGCTTGTCATGGTTGGCCAGTATAAATCCGGCAAGCCCGCTCGGAAATCGAAAGTCTGGTTACATTTTTCCGCCTGGGACGAGCTGCGGGCTTCCGTGGATAGGGCATTTTGGAACTCCGGAGTGGTGTTTAGGATGGCTCTAAACGGCGCAATCTTGAGACGGTTTCCGCGACGTTACCGCTTTGAAATAATCGGATACCGGCAATTCCCGCAGCTCCGGCCCTGATGCATTCCGCTGCATTGGTGAGGGTTACGCCGCCCAACGCTACTACCGGCATCACAGGTCCGGAAGCTTGATTCCGGCAGACGCGCTGCAATTCAGCAATGCCCGCGGGTGCGCCTGGTCCTTTGTTTTTCTCGAAGATTGGAGCAAAGACTGCGAAGTCGGCGCCGTTTGCTTTCGCTAATTCGACCTCATGAGACGTGTGGCACGAGACTGCGATCAGCGGGTGTTCCACACCAGCTTTCTCGAATACCACGCGCGCATCCGCGGCAGAAACATCGTCGCTGCGCAGATGCACACCATCGGCATCGCAAGCAATCGCGACATCGATGCGTGAGTTAATCAAGAATCGAGTCGTTGGATTCGAGCCGTGGGCCGAATTCGCTTTTCGCACGATCTCGGCCGCGTGCTGTCCGAGTTGCACCAGTTCATGCGCGCTGAGGTCTTTCTCCCTCAGCTGAATCGCATCGATTCCCGCTTCTGCACTCATGCGGATGCGTTCCAGCAGGAGTCGCGGGCTTTCGTCGCTGCGGGCAGATAATTGCCTTCGATCCGTGATGTAGTAGAGGTACAAGTCTCGAACTTATCACGCGATGGGATGGTCTCGAAGCAACACCGCCTGACTATTTCGCCTCTTCTTAATTCATGTCGGCGGGTGTTTCTCGCTGGTCCGAAGATATCAATTTCCTGCGGGCTTCTGATCGTCCTCCGGCTTCTGCTGCGGTGGTTTGGGCAGCTCCTTCTCGATCGGTTTGCGCGGAAACATATCTTCGCGCATGGCGGCGTTGTACACGAAGTCGGCAACGATCACGGCAATCTGGCGAAGATCCTCGAACTGCAAGCGGTCATAGACGTCCATGTTGGAATGGTGAGTTCGCGTCTCGTACTCAATAGGATCCTGAATAAATTGAAACCCGGGAATGCCGACCGCGTCGAAAGAAAGATGATCAGTGCCGCCAGTATCGCGCATGGTGAGTGTATCCATGCCGAGATCTTTGAAAGGATGCATCCACGCCTCGAATATCGGCTGCACGGCTGCGTTCTCCTGCATATAGACGCCGCGAATCTTTCCTGTGCCATTGTCGATATTGAAATAGACAGACATCTTCGCTTGTTCCGGCTTTACCGTCATTGGACCGGCTTCGCGCCGGCGCAAACTGGGAGTTCCTTCCATTCCGGGAGTATCCAGCGGAGGGCGCGAGCCGAAATGATGAATCACGTACCATTGCGAGCCGAGCAAACCCTCCTCCTCACCACTCCATAGCCCGATGCGAATCGTGCGCCGTGGCTTAACGCCAAGCGCCTCGAGGATGCGCACCGCTTCCATCATCACCAGAGTGCCTGCTCCGTTGTCGGTCGCACCGGTACCCGCATGCCATGAGTCAAGATGCGCGCCCAACATGACAAGTTCGTCCTTCTTGTCGGTGCCTGGAATTTCGGCGATCGTGTCATTTTGCTCATCGGCGTCATACCAGTTGTTCTTGACGTTGACCTCAAGCTGTACCGGCTGCTTGTCCTCCAGCAACCGCGCGATGCGGTCCCACTGCTCAATAGCAATCGTGATTTGCGGCACAGGCGCCTGTGGCTGATTTTTCTGATATGCCCCGCCTTGCTGCACGAACACAGTCCCGCCACCCGCTGTACCGCGGCTGTGATCGATGACGGCCAGCGGCTTCTCTTGGGCGAAAAACTGATTGAGATCCCGCTGGAACTGCTGCCTGCGCTGGATGTCCGCTGGATTGAATGCGGCCTTTTCGCTGGGAATTTCGTAGTTAGCGATGTCGCCCAGCGACTTCTCCGTATAGCGCGTGTAAGGAGGTTCGACGATCGGCTTCACCTCAGGCATGTCTCCGAGAATGACAATCTTGCCCGCAAGCTTGCCCTGATACTTGGAAAAATCCTGCTTGGTTTTGATGTCGGCACGCACGCAGTCTCCATGGATCGCGCCATTCGTGCCTGGAGTCCATGCTTTCGCATAAGCGATGAAGGTTTGCACATCGGGGGAGATCATGCGCACGTTGACGTAGTCGTTCGACCAGCCGCGACCAAAGGGGCCCCACGCTTCCAGATGTGCATTCACCAGGCCAAATTTAGTGAGTTGCTCACGAGTCCATTCGTTGGCCCGTTTCATATTGGGAGATCCGGTCAGCCGCGGTCCGATGCTTTCAAGCAATCCCTCCGCAAGCTCCCGCAATTGCGAGTTGCGAAAGCCTTCATAGCGGATCTTGGTGACCATATCCAGATCTACTTTTTCCTGATTTTGCGGGAACGAGGCGGACGAGACGAGAAACAAAAGAGAGCAGAGGGCGACGGATCGCCTCAAGATTTTCAAACTAAGGCCTCCTATGTATGTGATGAACTCGAAGATCGAGCAACGTTGTAGACCTGCATCCTGCGTCTCTACGATGCGATGACAAGCAGCTCGAAAACGCGCAGTCGAGCATCCTACCACCTGGGATGGCCGTAACCATGCTGTAAAATTCACTGGATATGTCGCAAACTGCCCCGGTAGAGACTCGTTCGGCCGCAGATGTGGTGCGCGGCGCCCATGTCGCGCAAACGCCCAACGGAGTCTGCTATGCATTAATCGGGGAGAATACCGTCGGTATCGAGGACGTCGAGCGCGCGGTGGGTGCCGTGCCTCCGTCCATTGCGGCCGCACTCCAGCGCAAGGCTTACTACTTTGTCCCGCTCACAGTGGGAGAAGGCGACGACACGCGCGTAGCCGAGCGTTATGACATTGAGCTCAGCGACCGCGCCGTTTGTCACCGGAATTACAACGTCGGGAACTCGCAATGCGTATTTATCTCCACCCGGGTGATGGACGACAAATTCTCGGTCGCCTTCGAGTTTTTCATCAACGTCGGGCACGCGTTCGTGGAAAAAGCCGGAGTCTCAGAAGAGTTTGCCGCCATTGTCTGGAAGCAAGTTGAGAGCAATATTCGTGGCGAGAGCAGCATGGATGCCTTCGAGCTGCGCAAGATGGCGACGGGCACCTCCGGCGATCGCGAAAAGGCGCGCCATGAATATCTAAACGCGACATTTGCCGACGCAATCGCGGTATATCTGCTGTCACTGGCTGTAGATGTTGACTATTACGATCTGCGCGAGCGCGATTACCCTCTGCTCGCTCCCGGCGCGCTAGCTGAGCGCTTGCGTAAATGCTCGGAACTCTTTCCGCCCAATCCGGGATACGAATTCGCCATCCATTACCGCCGCCGATAAAGTCATAGCGTCTTCTGCCGCTGCACGTCGATGATTCCGGGAATTCTTCGGATGCCGGAAACGATGCGCTCGAGATGCTTCAGATCTTCGATGTCGATAGTGATGTCGATGGAAGCGCGGCTGTCGCCGGTGCGCACATCCATGTTGCGGATGTTGGTGTTGTCGTCGCTGATGATGGCCGTGACTTGCTTCAACATGCCGGCGCGGTCATCGCACATTACTGTCAGCTTCACCGGATAAGTGGCTTTCGCGGGACCAGAGACTGCCGCGCTGGCACGACCCCAGGTGACATTGATGCGCCGGTCCGGCTCGTATAACAGGTTCGTGACATTAGGACACGATTTCGCATGCACCGCGACGCCTTTGCCGCGGGTTACGTAGCCGACGATTTCTTCGCCGCGGATGGGATTGCAACAACGCGCCCGATAAACCAGCAGCTCATCGTGACCCTGAACCTTGAGCGACCCGCTGTCGTCGCCAAAGACCTTGCGGATCATGCCGCCGATCAGGCCTTTATCCTCTTCCTCTTCGGGCTCAGGCTCGGCTCCGCTAATTACGCCGGGAGCCAGTTTGTTCAGCACCGCGCGCGCCGAAAATTTACCGTAACCGACCGCGGCCAGCAGGTCTTGCTCATTGCCACCGATGCCGTAGTCGCTGGCGACTGATTGATAGTTTTCCGGCTTCACGTCCTTGAGGCTGACTTTGTACTTACGCGCTTCTTTCTCCAGCAGCTTGCGTCCGATTTCCACGGCGCGTTCGCGCTGATGCACCATCAACCAATGTTTGATTTTGTTGCGAGCGCGCGAGGACTTCACGAATCCCAGCCAGTCGCGGCTGGGCTGGTGGCCGGTTTGCGTGATGATTTCGACGATGTCGCCATTACGCAGCTTGTAACGCAAGGGAACGATGCGTCCGTTCACTTTGGCGCCAACGCATGTGTTTCCCACTTCGGTATGGATGTGATAAGCGAAGTCGATGCAGGTGGCGTCGCGCGGCAAAATTACGACCTTGCCCTTGGGAGTGAAGGTATAAACCTCTTCGGGATAGAGATCGATTTTGAGCGTGGAGAGAAACTCGTTGGGATCGGAGACGTCGCGCTGCCATTCCACGACCTGCCGCAGCCAGGAGAGGCGCTGCTCATCTTTGGCGGTGACAGGAGAACCGTCTTTGTATTTCCAATGAGCGGCGATTCCCTCCTCTGCCATCTTGTGCATCTCATCGGTTCGAATCTGCACTTCGAACTGCATGCCCCCTTCCGCCATGACAGTGGTATGCAGGGATTGATAGAGGTTCGGTCGCGGCATGGCAATGAAGTCTTTGATTCGTCCCGGCACAGGACGCCAGATGCTGTGAATCGCTCCCAACGCGGAGTAGCAGTCCTTTACCGATTTGGTAATGATGCGAATGGCCAGAAGGTCGTAAACCTGATCGACCGAGATTCGCTGTCGCTGCAGTTTCTGGGAGATGCTGTAAAGGCGCTTGATGCGATGATCGACGCGGGCATCCACGCCGTTCTCTATCAGCTTTTCCTGAATAAAGGCGACGGTCTTGGTAAGAAAAGCTTCTCCCTGCTTGCGGCGGGCATCCACCTGTTCCTTGATTTGGCCATAGCCGATGGGATCGACATACTGAAAGGCAAGATCCTCAAGTTCTCCACGCACTTTGCCCATTCCGAGGCGATGGGCGAGCGGTGCGTAGATGTCGAGAGTCTCTTGCGCAATGTGCTGCTGCCGATCTGGCGGCAAGTGCTCGAGCGTGCGCATGTTGTGCAGGCGGTCTGCGAGCTTAATCAGCACCACGCGAATGTCGTCCGTCATGGCGAGCACCATTTTGCGGACGTTCTCAGCTTGCCGCTCCTCGCGGTTAGCCAGGTTTATTTTGGCAATCTTGGTAACGCCATCGACGATGTGCGATATGGACGGGCCGAACTTCTCCTCAATCTCTTTGTTGGTGACTTCGGTATCTTCCACAGCGTCATGCAGAAGTCCAGCGGCGATCGCCGTGGAATCGAGCTTCATCTCGGCCAGCACCAGCGCCACTTCCAGCGGATGGACTAAGTAAGGTTCGCCGGAAGCCCGCGTCTGACCGTTGTGATGTTGCAGGGAAAACTCGTAGGCGCGCTGGATGATGTCAAGATCGTCACCCGGCCGGTTCTCGCGAACCATGTTCAACAGGTCACGAAATTTGGTGGCCGTGAGGACGTTGGTCGCGATCTGCTGACGCAGTGTCGCCATGATTGATTATAGCTGGGGTTGTTTCTGACTTTGCCGGGGAAGATAGCTGCAAAACCGCCACGGATTATACGGAAGGCGCACGAATAACACGGATTATGAGGAGTTTAATCCTGAAGAAACCCCTGTAATCCGCGGCGTTTTTGACTTCAGGTTTTGAAAGCAAGCGCGAACTTCTCCACCCGCTCGCGCACGCTCATCACGTGCTGTGGGAGTGGCAGGTGGCTGCCGGCTTCGATGAGGGGAATCACTCGATCGAAGTCGGGTCCGGAATGGGAACCGGTGATGACGATGCGAATAGGATGAAAGAGTTCTTTTCCTTTGGCTCCCGTGCCGTCTTTTACGAGATTGATGATGGCCTTGAAGCTCTCGGCACTGAAGCCGTTGCTGCTGGCATTGACGTGAGCGGTGAAGTCTGCGACCACACTCCTTCCGATTTCCGAGGTAAGCAGCGGACGATTGTCTTCGGCAGAAACCGCTGTCTGCGCGTCGTATTGAAAGAACAACCTAGCCTTTTCAGGAAGCTGATCCAGACGATCCACGTACGGTGCGAGCAGAGCGATCACTTTCTCCATCCACGCCCTGACTTCTGGTTGATCTTCGACAGGAATTAGGCCGGCGTTTTGAAAATAGGGTAGCGACAACTCGACGATACGTTTCGCATCCGCTGCCTTGATGTAGTGCCGATTGAGCCAATAAAGTTTTTCGAAATCGAAAACGGCCGGCGACGGCGTGACCCGTTCCAGGGAAAATTCCTTGACTAACTCCTTGGAAGTAAATGTCTCGCGCGCGCCTCCGCTGGGCGCCCAGCCCAGCAACGCCAGATAGTTCACTAAGGCTTCGGGAAGAATCCCCATCTCTCGAAATTGCGAGATGGAGGTTGCCCCGTGGCGCTTCGAGAGCCGCTCGCGATCGGGGCCGAGGATAGTTGAAAGATGCGCGAACTCCGGCACGGGAAATCCCAGAGCCTCATATAACGCAACCTGCTTGGGCGTATTCGAGAGATGATCGTCGCCGCGGATAACGTGGGTAATCTTCATCTCGGCATCGTCCACCACGACTACGTAGTTGTAAACCGGAACCCCGGACGAGCGCACGATGATGGGATCGCTCACGGACTCGTTGTCGAAGGTAACGTCTCCGCGCACGATGTCGTAAAAGTGTAGGGGGTGCTCGGGAATCTTAAGGCGGATTGCGGCGGGCTCTCCATTCGCGCGGCGCTGTCTCGATTGTTCCGGATCGCACTCACGGCATTTACCCGAATAAACTTGCGGGCGACGCTCCGCTGCCGCCTGCTGGCGGTCGCGTTCCAGTTCTTCGGCCGTACAAAAGCAGAGGTATGCCTTGCCTTCTTCGAGCAGGCGCTCGGCATAATGCCGGTAAATCGCCATACGATCGCTCTGCCGGTAAGGCGCAAATTCGCCGCCCACATCGGGGCCTTCATCCCAATCGATCCCCAGCCAGCGCAGGTCATCGACCAACTGCGTTTCGTATCGTGCTTCGCTGCGCTCCACATCGGTATCCTCGATACGGAGCACATGAGTTCCTTTTTTTTGGCGGGCAAAAAGCCAGTTAAACAGGGCAGTGCGCGCATTGCCCACATGCAGTAAGCCGGTTGGAGATGGCGCGAAACGCACTCGTACTTTGCCCGAAGACTTCACAATAGTGATGGTAGCAAAGCGCGAGGAACTACCGTTCCGAAGGACGTCGATAAACCTGATTCAGAACGCAGAGATTTTCCGGTCGCACTGATTGAGGATGTTGCCTTAGACCCTTGATTCCGCTTGCGAGGGAAAGATCAACTTCGCCGCTTATCTCCGTCGCTGTGGTTGCGCTCCGTGCGGTCGGAGCTCTCTATGAGACTGCCGGGCGCATCGCCGTTATGTCTTTCTGGCAGGCCAAAGAGACGGCGCTCCTTGAGCGTCATCTCCCGCCCGTGAGTGCGGCGGAACACGTTCTCGATCGCTTCCCGAAGCTTGCGTCCGTGCAATGGAGCCTGTACAGCCAAGACAAAACGCCTTTCCAGCGGATCATCTGCCGAATTTTTTCTTCACTGGTCGCTTATGCCGAGAAACTCTCGATCTTCAGCCGTCATTTCAGCGCCGTGAGTTTCGCGAAAGACTATTTTCATGGTCTCTACGACAGCGGGGGGAAGCGGAGCGGCAACTTCCTGTAAAGTGCCGCAGTCTTCAATGGGAATTTGGACGTAGTCTTCAACGTTCATGGCTTTCCAAAAAGGCTGTGTGTTTACAGCTATTTCTTGGATGGCTTCTTTCGCCTAACGGTTGGAAAGGATGCACCGACCGTGATCTGGAACTATCGAAGGAGCTACATCTATCTCAATCATTCGTCGAGAGATAGCAGCCTGCTTCCTTACTGGGGTTTTGTACTGAGCGGACACCCAGTGATCTGAAGAATGTTTTGAAGGAAATAGTGCTTCGGCACGGCCGGCTTCTTAATGTCGCGAAACGGCGATAATCGCAGTGACCAACGCACCTACAGAGGCGATGGCGGCAATCATCGCGGCAATCAATATCGCGCGCTGCTGTTCGGCGAGGCGCGACAACTCGCGTTGCAGCGCAACCGATTGCTCATCGACCACCTTCAATCTCTGGTTCACGCTTTCGACCGCCGCACGCAGTTCCATCAGGTCGGCTCGGGTCGTTCGCAGCGATTCCGCCGCGTAGATCTGGAACTCCTGCGCGGCTGGATCGCGAACCGGCTGTGCCGGGCGTCGCGCCACATAGAGCTCCATCAGGGGAAGAAGTTTGCGCGCATAACCCAACAGTTCCGTGAGAATCCCGAACATTTAGACCCGCCTCGCTTGGGCAACTTGCGCAGGTTCCCGGCCCACCACTGTGGGAGTGACTCCCATGGCATGGAGAACCGCCCGATGCATGTCCTCCGCCGGAGCCGGCTTGCCGGTCCAAATCTCAAATTGACGAGCTCCCTGGTGCACGAACATTTCCGTTCCGGGAATTACCTGGATTCCTTTCGCTCGCGCCATTTTCACCAGCTTCGTCTCCATGGGGTTATAGATCATTTCGAACAGGTAGCGGGCGCGCAGCTCCGATTCGTCGAGAGGAGACTGGGGCCGCTCCGCGTTCATGCCGACTGGCGTTGCGTTAACGATCACGTCGAATTCCAGCTTTTTGAGTTGCGGATGAGAAACATAATGGGCATGCGCCTGACGCGCGAGCTTTTGCCCTTTTTCTGCGGTGCGGTTCATGACCCAGACTTCGGCGTTTCGATCCTTGAGTCCGAAGACGGCGGCCCGCGCGGCGCCGCCCGCACCGATTACCAGAATCTTCGCTCCAGACAGGCTGAGCCTCTGTTCGAGGGGGCGCACAACCCCGGCAACATCGGTGTTGAAGCCATAGAGCTTGCCGTCCTGCGACCGGATCAGCGTGTTGCACGCCCCAATCTTCGCGCTCAGGGCATCGGTTTTGTCGAGATGCCCCATAACTTCCTCTTTGAGCGGCATGGTAATGCTCAGGCCCTGAATGGGGATTTCGCGAACACACTGAAGCAGATCGGCAACATCCCTTGTCTGTAGCGGGACATACACTGCATTGATGTTCTCGCGGCGAAAGGCGGTATTCATCATCTGGGGAGAGAGGGATTGCCCGATGGGATCGCCCGCAACACCATAGACCTTGGTCGCTGCATCGACCATATCGATGCGATAGACATCCCGCAAAACCCGCGCCGCGATCTGTCCGGGAGCGGTTTCTTCTCCGGGATGCGCCGAAGCAAAGGTAAATTCACTGCCGGAGCGCACATTCAAAGTCCGGCTGATAATCCCCGGTTCGCCCATGCAGACGCCCACGGTGCTGACTACGTCACTGCGCTGCTCGAGGAGGCGCAGCATTTTTACGTTGTCTGAAAGGGACTTAGCTGTGGAGACAATCTTGATGTAGTCCGTGGGAAAGCCGTGCATCTGCTCCCAGGTCTCCTCCAGCTTCTTGGTGGCTCGGTAGTCATGGAAGGAAATAATCAGTCCTGCCTGCTGCCGAAGCTTTTGGATCTCTCGTTCTTTCAACACGTTAGCCGTTTCCAGCTCAATATCGACGAGCTGGCAGCCCGCAGCGGCCGCTTTGGACAGGATTTCAAGTTGCGAGGCAGCAGTACCGCGGAATTTCCCGCCATTCGCAGCTCTGCGGCAAGTGGCAATCAGAACGATATCGCGATGGAAGCCGGCAAACTGTTTGAGCTTCGGCAGAATTTGAGCGGGATGCGGCAAATAGTCTAAACGCAACTCCAGCAAGGAGTTCTCGTTCGCCGCCGCCTCGACTTTCTGCATCAGGTCGGCTGGATTATCAGCGAACAAGGCTACGCACACCCGCGGTAGACGATGCCTCAGGAAGCGGGCAGCATAACTTGGAGTTTCGGTTTTCATCAACTTACGCCGGACGGGCATCTTAATGGTGCACAACAGTAGATGCAACTGCAAATCCGCAAAGATTCCGCCTGCCTGCCGGTGAATGTATTCAAGTGGTTACTACGATTGCGGTTGACGCTCGGGTATGCTCGGCTACATTGAGCCGACTTCCCTATTTGCGGGAGACGAACCTGCTCTCAAGGACATTCCCTAAGGTGCTCTTTTCCTGAGACTTGGCGTCCCTGAAGCTGGAGGACTATGAGAGAGATAATTGCTGTTTCGCTGCTGGCGGCGACCGCTGCTTTCGCCCAGGATCAGGCGCCTGCCCAAAGTACTCCGCCGCCGCAGGTACAAAATCAGCAACCAGACGCGGCTCCCGCGCAGACTCCCTCGCCGGCACCCTCCCAACCACAACCGAGTACTCCGCCACCTCAGGTCCAGAATCAGCAGCCAGGAGCCGCTCCTCCCCAGGCTCCGGCACAGACTCCTGCTCAGCCTCCGGCACAGGTTCCAGCACAGCCGCCCACGCAACAGCAATTTGCCAGAACCAATCTTGTTGAGAATTTCAACGGACCCACGTTCTCAGAGGTTTACTGCGCTGGCTTCATCACCAAGAACGCGCTTCATCCCAGCGGCACTGTCGTAGCAGGATACGAGTCTCCGGAGCAGGCGGGATACACCGACCACGGCTATATCTACCTTAGCGGCAACGATGTCCAGGAAGGCAAGGAGTATCAGCTACTGCGGCACACCGTCGATCCGAACAGGTACGAATCCTACCCAGGACAACTCGCGATGTTGGCCAGTCTGGGAGAGCTCTATCAAGATCTTGGACGCGCGAAGGTACTGTACGTGCGCAAGAAAATTGGCGTAGCCCAGATTGAATCGAATTGCAGTACCACATTGCCGGGCGACATCGCCGTTCCATTTCAGGAACGCCCTCGGCCGGAATTCAAGCACACTGACTTCGAGCAGTTTGCCGTGCCCAACGGCAAGACCACCGGGCGCATAGTCATGGGCCGCGATCTGGATACATTCATCGGTGTGGCCCGCGTCGTGTACCTCAATATCGGCGATGCCCAGGGAGTGAAGCCCGGAGATTACTTCCGCGTGACCCGTGAATATTCCGCGATCATCGGAAATGAAGTGGGGTCATTGCCGTTTTACGCGCCGTCCTACGACGACACGCAGAAGGATCCTCCTAAATTCGATATCCGCAGGCAGGCGGGTGAATTGCCGCGCCGCTCGGTCGGCGAGTTAATGGTGATTAACACCACCCCAGGATCTGCCACAGCACTCACCACCTTTACGCCAGAAGACATCCATCTGGGCGATGGCGTCGAAATGGTCGATGCAACTCCCATTGCCGCGCCTACACCGGCTGCCGTGGCGCCTGCGCAGCCTCCGACAATCAGTTGCTCTGTCAGCCGTTCGCCGATCCAGGTGGGTGAGACCGATAACATCACTTGCAATGGTGTGGCCGAGGAGGGACACAGTCTCACCTATAGCTACCAGGCCAGCTCCGGGCAGATCGCTCCCCACGACAACCGTGCCACGCTCACTGCCACGGCAGCGGGTCCGGTCACGGTTACAGCCACTGCGGTCGATGATCGCAATCTCTCTGCGCAAACAACTGTAAATGTCGATGTCGAGGCGGCCACAACTCCGCCCACTCCCACCACACTGAACGAGCTGATCTTCAAGCCAAACAGCGCCAGAGTGGACAACCGCGCCAAGGCGATACTCGATGATGACGCTCTTCGCCTGCAACGCGACGCCACCGCCAACCTGGTTCTCGAAGGCTCGGTGAATCCGTCAGAGGATGACAGCTTGGCTACTGCTCGCGCCGACAACGCGAAGAGCTACCTGACCCGCAGCAAGGGAATCGACGCCAGCCGAATCCAGACGCGGCCGGCGCAGACGAAGACCGGAGCCAAGGTATCCGTCATTCTGATGCCGGCGGGAGCTCCTCAGCAATAGAGTTAAACCGATTCTCCAAAAGACTATCGTTCCCAAAAAGGGACGAAGCATTCTTGGCTGCGCGCGCACGTTCACGCGCACTCAGCAGAATAGAATGCGCAGCCGCTCACATGCGGATACTTTTCCGCTCCGGCGAAAAAGTGTGTAGATTGCGCCAACCCTCGCTCTAACCCTCTGAATCTCAAAATGCGGAGAATTTTTCACAAGGAGGCACATTCCATCCATGGCAACGAAACATCGTTCCACCTCGCGCAGCAAATCGTCTTCGTCACGCAAGTCAGGCTCGCGCCGCAAATACAGTCCCAGCGCCGGCAGCGATGTAAAGCGCGAAATGCACGAGTTCAAGCGTGGCCGGCTGAAATCCGGGCGCAGCGGAAAGAAAGTAACGAACCGCAAGCAAGCCATTGCTATCGGTTTGTCAGAAGCTCGCCGCAAGGGGAAGAAAGTCCCGGCAAAGAAGAGCAGCAGCTCATCGCATAAGAAGGCTGCCTGATTCAGGAGTACGGCCGTCATCTGTGACCTAGACAGCATGTAGAGGCGCCGCGTGAGTGGTCGGCAACCGGCAGCCCGGGAACCGGTTGCCGCGACCCAAGCCTACAGTCAGGAACAAAATTGCCTGGTAAATCCCTGCTCCTGGTCGCTTCCAGATCGGGAAAGGCACGCTAAGTGTCGCGGGCAGAAGAGGTAAGCACCCAAATTCCCGTGAATCCCTGCACGGTTCCCTGCTGCGGGGTAGAAATCCGCTGGTTTTGGGCAGAAACTGCAGAATTCGCGGCTTGCATCGAAGAAATTCGCTGCTAGATTCCCTGCAGGGAATCTGCCGGCATGGGTGTGTCCTTCCGCTCGGTTGTGCACGGCGGATCACCGCCTGCTGAGGCTCTACCGGTACGCACGAGGTCCGCGTTGCCTAGCCCGCGATCTCACTGCAAAGCTTCAATCGTGAACGATCCGCGTTCGGTGCGGAGGCGCAATCGAGTCCCACCGCCATTGAAGGAGCCGCGCAGTTCGCTACTGCGAAATCCGGCGTCGGAGGTAATGGGGAAATCGCTGTGAAAGCTGGCGCGACGGCTGCCGCTGTAGTCGACGGTGACGCCGGCAGTTGTCGGAATTCGCAGCACTACCGTGCCTTTTCCAGTCTCAATGTTGGCATCATTGCCGAGACTTCTGGCTTCGATCGTGGCATCGCCCTTCTCCATCTTCAGCCCCAGGTCGCCGCGAATAGTCACGTCGTGAAGCCGCACAGATTCTTTGTAGGTAGAGATGTTGACGGCGCCGATGGTGGAGTCAATATCAATCGGTGATTTGTAGCTCTTGATGCGAATATCTCCATCGATCGATGCCAGCTTGATCTCAGGCTTATAGCCGTTAATATCCAAATTGCTTTTCCGCGGAACTTCGATTGTGAGTTCTACCGCCGCCGTGTAATCGGTATGCCCATCGTTATCGCACCAGAAGTTGCAGTTATTCGAAGGATAATCCACCGCAACTCGGACCCGATTGGCTTCGTTATCGATGGTCACGTGCGTGTTTTCCATCCACCACTTGCGGTCGCTGTCGCTGCCCTCAAATCTTTTGTTGACCGTCACTGCCACCTGATTGCTGCTCGTTCCGGTGACATGGATCGTGCCTTTGTAGTTTTCAACCGCTAGAGTGCTGCCGGGGGTTACGGTGAAGTTGCGGGTAAAATGCTCCTCCTGAGACTGCGCATTGGGAGTTTGCGAGTAAACATTAATAGCCAGAACCAGAGCTGCAGCTAGCACAATCGACGAAGGCAGGCGCGAAGCGAAGTTCATGACGTAGTCTCCTGGTTGATTCGACGGCGGCTTGCCGGCGCGAAGCCCGCTATAGCGGACCACCTCATCCCGGATTACAAGACTGGGGAACCCCCAAAAGGTTAGCGCACACCATTCGTTTCTCTCTAACTAGTTCAAGTCGCTTACGTCTAATCGAGGGTTGCTGGGAGGAGACATGGATACGCTCATCCAGGATATCCAGTATGGACTGCGCGGCTTGCGACGTTCACCAGGGTTTACGTTTGTCGCCATCCTCACTCTCGCTTTAGGAATCGGCGCGAATACCGCGATTTTCAGCATCATCTATGCGGTGCTGCTGCGGCCATTGCCTTATCAGCAACCAGGTCAACTGGTGCGTCTGTACGAAACCGAAGCCGCTCCAGGAAATTATCCGTTCACCGGCCCGGATTTCCTGGATTGGAAGACGCAAAACCACACTTTTCAGGACATGACCCTCACTGCCTGGACTCAATCCATGAATCTGAGCGGCCAGGGAGAACCTGACCATATTCAAGGAACCCCGACGGAAGCTAATTTTTTCTCACTGCTCGGAGCGCGTCCCTTGCTCGGCCGAACTTGGGCGCCCGGAGAAGACGAGCCCGGACACGATCACGAAGTGATTCTGAGTTACGGGCTGTGGCAAAGCCACTTCGGCGGCGATTCCGGGATCATCGGCAGGGATATTGATTTGAACGGCGAAAAATATTCCGTGGTTGGCGTAATGCCCGTTGCTTTTCATTTTCCCGCTCAGAGCCAGCTTTGGATCCCGAAGGACATGGACAGCAAAAGTCTCGGGCGTCGCGGAACGCACCAGTTCATAGCCTTTGGAAGACTGAAGCCTGGCATAACGCTCCAGCAAGCTCAGGCGGAGACGACATTGATTGCCAGCCGCCTCGAACAGCAGTATCCAGATTCAAATTACAAAGTCGGAGCATCGCTGGTTGGCCTGCATGAAGACATAGTCGGCGAATCGCGCAGTTCACTACTGATGATGTTGTGGGCAGTTGCTCTTGTTCTTCTGATTGCGTGCGCGAACATCGCCAATCTTCTGCTGTCGCGGGCGGTCGCCCGGCAAAGAGAAATGGCCATTCGCGGAGCCCTGGGCGCTGGACGCGGGCGCCTGATCCGGCAGGTACTCACGGAGAGCGTTCTTCTCGCCGGTGGCGGAGCGGCTGCGGGTCTGATGTTTGCGTGGCTCGGCGTAAGGCTCATTACCTCTCTCAAACATTTGGGACTGCCTTCGGCCAACGTGATCGAAATAAACCCATCCGTCCTGACGTTCACGCTGCTGCTTGCATTGATCACCGGCATTTTGTTTGGCATTGTCCCGGCACTGCAAATTTCCACTCCCGATTTCTATGAAGAGTTAAAAGGCGGCGCAGGAGGCGTAGTCAGTCCCGGGCGCAAACGCCGCGGGGTGAGCGACATGTTGGTGATTGGAGAAGTCGGACTATCGCTCCTGCTGCTCATCTCCGCTGGATTACTGCTCAAGGATTTCATGCGCCTGCGCAGCAACAATATTGGCGTGCGCCCCGGGGGTGTCTGGAGTACCGCGATTTTTTTGCCTGAAGCAAAGTACCGCGAAGATCAAAACCAATTCGATTTTTCTCGATCCTTGCTGGACAAGGTAAAGAGCCTTCCCGGCGTGGAGTCAGCGGCCCTCAGCACCCGCATGCCTCTGGAGGGCGGCAGCAATGGTTACGTTGCTCTGCGCGGCAAACCGTTTCAACCGATGAGTGGAGCCCTAGTGGAAACTCACGCGATCTCGCCGGACTATTTCAAAGTAATGGGAATCCCGATTCTTCAGGGCAGGACCTTTACGGAAGAGGACATAAACACAACCTTTGCTGCGGATGCACGCGAGGCTCAATTCTACAAAGCGCACGCAAAAATGCCGCCGGAGCAAAGCAATGCGATCGTTACCCCGACAGTTGTCAATGAAGCTATGGTTCGAGACTTTTGGCCAGGCCAGAATCCCCTCGGTCAGATGTTTTCTTATGGCGACAAGGATGGACCATGGCTGCAAGTTGTCGGTGTCACCGGCGACGTCAAGCAGTGGAGCATTACTCATGCACCCGTGCCCGAGGCCTACCGGCCCTTCGACGGATCGCGATTTCTTTTTGTCGTTTTGCATACTTCATCGCCAGAGATCAGTGTGGGCTCCGGGGTCCGGCATCTTCTGGCGCAGATCGACTCCACGCTTCCTCTGTACTCGGAGCGAACAATAGATGAGGTGATCGGCGAACACGCCAGCGGCCAACAGTTCCTCGCGCTGCTGCTGGGACTGTTTTCCGGATTGGCGCTGCTGCTTGCGGCTGTGGGCATCTACGGCGTTCTGTCCTACCTGGTGACGCAACGCACGCGGGAGATCGGCATTCGCATGTCGCTGGGCGCCAGCCGCAGTCGAGTGTTGACCTTGGTGCTGAAACAGGGAATGCGCCTCGCTGGAATCGGCTTCGTCATAGGCCTGGTCGGGGCGGTCGCCGCCGGACGCCTGCTTTCCAGCTTGCTGCATGAAGTGCGGCCCAGCGATCCATTGATCATTCTGCTCACCGCCATCTGCCTGGGCGCGGTGGCGTTAATTGCGTGTTATCTGCCGGCCCGGCGTGCGGCCCAAGTGGATCCGATTGTGGCGTTAAGACATGAGTGAGGAAATTGGGGATTTCGTGATTTTGTGAATTGAAAATCGCCAAATCACAAAATCGCGAAATTAGAAGAGGCAGGTTTACCCATGGAGACTCTGTACCAGGATCTTCGCTACGCTCTTCGCTTGTTGGTAAAAAATCCGGGCTTCACTGCGGTCGCTCTGCTTACGCTTGCCCTGGGGATCGCCTTCAATACGGCCATCTTCACCATGGTTGATGCGGCACTCCTGCGTCCCTTGCCCTACCAAGATCCGTCAAAGCTGGTCGCATTGTTTGAATCGCGGCAGTCACAAGTTGCTTCCCGTTTTGAAGCTTCATTCCCAGACTTCCAGGATTGGCAGAAGCAGAACACCGCGTTCGCGTCGCTTGCTGGATACAGCGGTGCCGGAGGGATTCTGCGCGGGCCCGTTTCCTCGGAAGTGGTTAGAGGAGCGGCAGCTAGCGCGAATTTCTTCAGAACTCTTGGAATCCAACCCATTTTGGGACGCGATTTTCGAGACGGCGAAGACGTGGCATCCGCTCCTCCCGTGGTTCTGCTCACCTACGCGAGCTGGCAGAAGCGATTTGGCGGCAAGGAGCACATCGTAGGCCAAACCATCGTGCTCGACGATGCCCCTACAACCGTGATCGGAGTTCTTCCCCGCGATTTCGTCTTTGCTCCACGCGGACAGGCTGAGTTCTGGCGCCCGCTGCGACCGCAGGCCGACATGCTGCAAAGGCGCAATCTTCACTGGCTCAACCCGGTTGCCCGTTTGAAACCAGGCCAATCACTTGCCAGTGCCTCAGCAGACCTGAACGTCGTCGCCCAACGCCTCGAACATGACTATCCGCAATCGAATCACGACCTGAAAGCCGTCGTGGTTCCTTTGGCTGAGGTGATCGTCGGCGATGTGCGGCCGATTTTGAGCATTCTGCTTGCCGCCGTCGAACTTCTTCTGCTGATTGCCTGCGCCAACGTGGCCAACCTGCTGCTGAGCCGCTCGCTGGTGCGGCAGCGCGAAATCGCCGTGCGCACCGCGCTGGGTGCGAGCCGCTGGCGCTTAATTCGCCAATTGCTGACTGAGAGCGTGATCCTCGCTGGATGCGGAGGCTTGCTGGGATTGTTGTTTGGTCGGCTGCTGTTGCAAGTGGTGCCGCGATTCGTTCCCGAAACAGTACTGAATGACATGCCCTTTCTGAGGCAAATCGGGATTAGTCCTCATGTGGTTTGGTTTGTCGCCGTCAGTTCCCTGGTTGCAGGCTTGCTGTTTTCGCTGGCGCCCGCTTTGCAAATCTCACGGCCTGATCTCCAGCAGACCCTGAAGCAAGGCGTGCAAATGACGGGAAGCCGCTCATGGCGCAGAGTGAGCTCCGCATTTGTGATCTCGGAAATGGCGATCTCGCTTGTTCTACTTGTGGGTGCGGGACTGCTGGTAGAAACGCTGCACAAATTGCTGACTGTCGATACCGGAATGAATCCTGAGAACCTGCTGACAATGCGGCTGCCTCTGCCAGACAAGTATTCAAAAGATCCGCTGGCAATTGCATTTCATCGCACGGTAATTGAACGCGTCAGCCAATTACCCGGCGTGACTTCGGTCGGCGCCAGTGACACTCTTCCCATTCAGGGCGGAAACACGGTGAACAGCCGCGTCGTGGGAGATCCGCTTGTCAATGAAGGACATGAATCGAATATTCGCCAGGTGGATCCGACCTACTTCTCCACCTTGCAGGCAAGGCTGCTGCAGGGAAGATGGTTTACCGAAGGCGACGACCAATCCGCGCCGCTCCGCGTGATCGTCAACCGCAGCTATGTCGATCTATACCTGAATGGCCGCGATCCCCTCACCCACCAGGTCGTGTTCACTTTTTCTCCCACGCAAAAGCCACGCGAAATCGTGGGTGTGGTGGACAACGTGAAAGAAGGGCCGCTCGATTCCCCGGCCAAGCCTGCGATTTACGAGCCCTACAACCAGAGCCCCAATGATTTCGGTCTGGTGATCCGCACGAGCGGCTCCTCCGCGGAAATTGTCACATCCGTGCAGAAGATCGTTCATGATCTCGACCCAGAGGTGCCGGTTTTCGCAGTGCGCACAATGAACGAAATCATCGAGGATTCTCCATCAGCGATGCTCCATCGCTATGCTGCGTGGCTCACCATGGCATTTGCATTTGCCGCGCTGTTGTTGGGGGTAATTGGTTTGTACAGCGTGATCAGCCATTCGGTGACGCAACGCTCGCAGGAGATCGGCGTGCGCATGGCCCTGGGCGCCCAGCGCGCCGATGTTCTGCGGCTGGTGGCTGGACAGGGGAGCATGTTGATCCTCATCGGCGCGGCGGCGGGCTTGATGGCCTCGCTGCTTGCTGGAGAGTTGATGCGTGGCTTCCTGTTCGCCGTGAAGGCGTGGGACCCAATTGCTTTTGCCGGCGCTTTATTGCTGCTC
>Ga0207110_10061_pt1 | contig 26450 bp, 26 predicted proteins | sample Alteio_BWMinHeat_74_FD_153582 | JGI IMG/M metagenome (GOLD analysis project Ga0207110, IMG submission 153582) | Enriched cells from forest soil in Barre Woods Harvard Forest LTER site, Petersham, Massachusetts, United States -... | ecosystem: Environmental > Terrestrial > Soil > Temperate forest >...
AAAGCCACGCCCCCCACATCGCGCCCGGCCTGCATCGAGAGGATGGCTGCACCATTGAAGAACTGAATAACAAACCACTCCCCCAGCACAATCCACGCCGGCAAATAGATCACGAAAACAAAGAACCAGGTCAGCACCCGCGCTCTCGGGTACAAAAGGAAGTACGCTCCCAAAATTCCCGCGATCGCCCCACTCGCCCCCACCGTCGGGATCGTCGAGTGCGGATTAATCGCAACTTGGGTTGCCATGGCGAACAACCCCGAGAGAATGTAGAACACAAAATAAGTGACGTGTCCCAGGTAGTCTTCAACGTTGTCTCCGAAAATATAGAGAAACCACATATTCCCGAGCACGTGCATCCAGCTGCCGTGCAGAAACATCGACGTGAAAAACGGAAGCACCACATCCGGCAGCGAGTACCGGTGGGACCCCGAAAGAAACGCCGCCAGATGCGCCGGAACCTCCCCAAACTGCTTCTGGAACATGTCGGCAGCGCGCGGGTCCGTGACCTGCTGCATCCATTGCAGCAAGAAAATGAGAATGTTGATCCCGATTAGGAAGTAATTCACATACGGCGTGCTGTATCGTGGTTGGTCGTCTTTGATCGGAAGCATGGAAGGTCTGGTAAGTTAGGAATGTCGGGTAATTGTGTAATTGAAAAATTCTGTAATTGAAAACCGTGTCGCGCCTTCCCGTGTCCTCTTAATTTACACAATTACTCAATTACCAAATTACCCAATCATCTCATGAACGCCGTCCTCATCATCGACAAGCCCACCGGACTCACCTCGCACGACGTGGTCAACCGCGCCCGCCGCATTCTCCACGAACGCTCCATCGGCCACCTCGGCACTCTCGATCCCATGGCCACTGGCGTCCTCCCGCTGGTCACCGGCAGCCTCACACGCCTGGCCCAGTTCTATACCGCATCGGAGAAAACCTACGAAGGCACCATCCGCTTCGGCTTCGCCACTGACACCTATGACGCCGACGGTGACCCCACGACCGCCCCGCAGGCAGTAAACCTGCACGCCGAAGAAGTCGAAACCGCAGCCGCCCGCTTCCGAGGAGTGATCCAACAAACTCCGCCGCCGTTCTCGGCCAAAAAGATCAAAGGCGTCCCCGCCTACAAGCTCGCCCGCCAGCAGAAAGAAGTAAACCTGCAGCCGGTCCAGGTCGAGATCAAAGAATTAGAAATCCTGGAAGTCGCCGTCGATCGAGTCCGTTTCCGGGCCCGCGTCGCCTCCGGAACCTACATGCGCGCCGTCGCCCACGACATGGGAAGGGAACTGGCCTGTGGCGCGCACCTGGAGTCCCTGCGCCGCACGTCAGTCGCCGAGTTCACCATAGAAGACGCCCACAAGCTAGAAGAACTAACCAGCGCGGCAGATCAATGTCATCCCGACCGCAGCGTTCCGCTCCCGAAGGGAACGGAAGGCGGAGTGGAGGGACCTGGTGTTGCGGGTGCCCCACCCTTCTCGCGTTCTTCGCGAGAGAGTGGGGATTTTGACTCCCTGGAAGCCCTCTTCGTCCATCCCCGCAAACTTCTCCCCCATCTCCCCTGTGTCACCGCCGACGAGCCCACCGCTGCCCGCATCCGCAGCGGACGCACCGTCAACCTCCCCGACCTCTCCCGCGCCCCTCAGGTCAAAGTCTTCGCGAACCAACGCGACCTGATCGCCATCGCCACCCGCGTAGCCGGTACCTTATTCCATCCCAAGATTGTGTTATGTGGGACGGACACTCCTGTCCGTCGCCTTTGACTCTGCATTTGGTCTTGACCCGACTCATCCTTGACGGTCTTCCCCGCGACCGTTACTGTGACTGATTACGCACCCCATGTTACGCACCCCATGAAACTCTCCGTAGTCATGCCCGTCTACAACGAGCAGGCCACTCTGCGCGAGGTCATTTCCCGCGTCCTTGCCGTCCCGCTGGAGGTTGAACTTATCTGCGTCGACGACGGTTCCCGCGACGGCTCCCGCGAGATTCTTTCCGAACTGCAATCCGCTCATCCCCAGATCCGCGTCCTGTTCCAACCAAAAAACATGGGTAAGGGCGCAGCACTCCGCCGCGGCATTCAGGAATCCACCGGCGACTTCGTCCTTATCCAGGACGCTGACCTCGAATACGATCCCTCCGATTACCCGGGCTTACTTCATCCTTTACTTGAAGGCAAGGCCGACGTCGTTTACGGATCGCGCTTCCTCGGCGCCGCCCCCCACCGCGTCCTGTATTTCTGGCACTACGTCGCCAACCGCATCCTCACCCTGATCTCCAACGCCCTGACCAACATCAACCTCACTGACATGGAGACTTGCTATAAGGTCTTCCGCCGCGAGCTGCTCCAGTCCATCCCCATCGAAGAAGACCGCTTCGGATTCGAACCCGAGATCACCGTCAAGATCGCCAGGCGCCGCCTCCGCATCTACGAAGTCGGAATCAGCTACTGGGGACGCACCTACGAGGAAGGCAAGAAAATCGGCTGGAAAGACGGCGTCCGCGCGCTCTGGTGCCTGGTGAAGTACACGCTGAAATGATTGTGTGGGGTGTGCATGTGGGACGGCTCAGTGTGGGACGGACACTCCTGTCCGTCGCCTTTGACTTTGTCTTTCCTGAGGTCGAACAGGATATTCAACGTCCGATAACAGGTATTATGTAAACAAGAGATCGCGCCAGCAGACATTGGGCCTTTCGGGCCTGCTGTTTATTCAATCACTTCGACGGCCCCTTCGATTCCCCACGTCCGGATTCCCCGATCCATCGTCGCCAGTCTACTCCGATGATGGATCGCCAGGCCGAGCAAGTACGCATCCGTCGTCTGCCGATGTCCGGTCAACCGTCCCGTGATGCTGTTCTTCAGAGCCTCCGGAACCGAGATTGAATCCGGCCAGAAGTGATGGGTTGGAGAATTCAAATTCGACTGGAGCACGGATACAGCATTCTCCGGCGTAAGCGCGTGAGCAGAAAATGCTGGGTTCGACAGAATCCTCACGAACGCCGTCTGGGTAAAAGGACAGGTGGCCCATCCGTTGCGAGAATGGCGAGCGAACCACTGTCCCACTTTTTCGTGGAACTCGTGGTCCGGCCAAGCCAACGCGATCAGCACATTGGCATCCAGCAGAAAGGCGGCCACCTAGATCTCGTCCTCAAGAAGTTGTTTAACCTTTTCTGACGTAACCTTGGGGGAGTTTGCTGGGAGTACCACCACATGGAAACCATTGACCATCCGGGTCTGCACCGGCGCAGTCAAGCCACGGCGCACCAGGTCGGAAGCGGCCTTACCAAGGGCTACCGACCGGCGGTCGGCATAGTCCTTCAGCAGCTCCAGAACATCATCATCAAGATTGAGAGTCGTCCGCATGACATATGATGTCATGCCACTCGCGTGATGTCAATATATCTGCCGACGCATCAACTACAAACATGCAGCATCAGTCCGACCCATCCTACATCTTGTACTTCCCCAAATCGTCGTCCCCCAGCCCTTCCAGATACTTCCGCAACTCGTCGCTGGTCACCCGGTCCGACATGTTGGCGGCCAGCTTCGAAGTCTTCAGCACCACTTCCTCCACAAAGATCGGACAATCCACCCGCAGCGCCAGCGCCAGCGCATCTGACGGCCGCGAATCGATGCTGATCACCTCGCCTCCGCGCTCCAGCCAGATCACCGCATAGAACGTGTCCTCGCGCAGCTCGGTCACCACCACCTTGTGCACCTGCGTCTCCAGGCCCGTCAGCACGTTCTTGATCAGATCATGCGTCATGGGCCGCGGCGTGGTGACTTTCTCCATCTCCAGCGCAATCGCATTCGCCTCCGGCACGCCCACCCAGATCGGCAACACCGTGTCCCCACCCACATCCTTCAACACCACAATCGGCATCTGCGTCACCGGATCCATCATGATTGTGCGGATGGTCATTTCTACTTCCATGGGGACCTCCTGGCGAACTCCGTATTTCTACCCAAGCTTATACCACCAATTCGCCCAGGAGGCTGTTAGGAAAACTGCCAGTGACAAGGATTGGCGCATAACTTCCGGTTTTGGGATTGGCCCCGGCGGGGGCTGTGAAATTCAGGGTTTTGTTGTCGCTGGTGCGGCCGCTATATTGCGCCCTGGCTTCGTTTTTGCCTTCAACCATTACTTCACAGTGTGTGCCGATGTATCTCTTGTAGCTTGCGATCTGAATCTCACGCTGCTTCGCCATCAGGACTTCCAGCCGGCGCGCTTTTTCTTCGTCGGGGATCGCGTCGTCCAACTTCAACGACGGAGTATTCGGCCTGGGCGAATACTTGAAGGCGAAGACGGCGTCGTAGCCGACTTCTTCCAGCAGGTCGAGCGTCGCGGCGAAGTCGGATTCAGTCTCGCCCGGGAATCCTACGATCACGTCGGTGGTGATGCTGATTTCGCGCTTCGCGGCTTTCATCCAGGCAATGCGCTCAAGGTACTGATCGCGGGTGTAGAGGCGCTGCATGGCGTCGAGCATGCGGGTTGATCCGCTCTGCACCGGCAGGTGCACGTGGTCGCACAAAGTCGGCACGGCGTCGATCGCGTCGATAATGTCGCGTCCGAAGTCGCGCGGATGCGAAGTGGTGAAGCGCACGCGCCGGATGCCCGGAACCTCTCCCACGAACGCGAGCAACTCGGCGAATGTTTTTCTCTTCGTGAGATCGGCGGTCGAGTCCTTATACGAATTCACGTTCTGCCCGAGCAGCTGAATTTCCGTGTAGCCGAGATCGGCCATCTGGCGCGCTTCGGCGATCACCGACTCCGAGGTCCGGCTGCGCTCTTTCCCACGGGTGTAGGGGACAACGCAATAAGAACAGAACTTGTCGCAGCCTTCGATGATGGTGATGTATCCGCGATGGGGATTGGTGCGCGCGGTGAATTCGGTCTCGAAACACTCGTCGGTCTCGCGGTCGTCGAGCCCCGTGATGCGGATCAGGCTTTCGGCTGCCGGCTTTCGGCTGCCGGACTTCCCTGCCGACTTCCCTGCCGTCGCTACAACCGAGGCGTCATCCCGAAGGCCCGCGTTCTCTGGTAGACCCCCGGCTTTAGCCGGGGGCGGCGCAGCCGCGGGCGGAGAGCCTGCCCTGAGTCTGTCGAAGGGGATCTCGCGTGCAGCGGACTCCGCCGCTTCCAACTGCCGCAGCATCTCCGGCAATCTGCGGTACGACGCCGATCCCGCCACCAGCGACACATAGGGCGCGCGCTCGAAAATCTTTTCGCCCTCCTGCTGGGCCACGCAGCCGAGCACGCCAAACGTCTTGCCCTGCTTCTTATATTTCTTGTAATCGGAGAGCCGGTTAAACACCTTCTGCTCCGCCTTGTCGCGGATCGAGCACGTGTTGTACAGCACCAGGTCGGCCTCTTCCACCGTCTCCACCTGCCGATACCCCTCCGACACCAGCGTCCCCACAACCTTTTCCGAGTCGTGGACATTCATCTGGCAGCCAAAAGTTTCGAGGTAGAACGTCTTCGAGGACATATAGGGAAAGTATAGCGGGGAGAGCTTCTAGCTGCTAGCTCCTAGCTTCTTGCTAAGCCAGTCGCGTGGGTGGGGATTTTGACTTTCAAGTATCTGCGATTCCGCACTTCAAATGTTTATCAGGTAGGGCGCGTTTCGGCTCTCCCACTGCACGCATTCTTGGTAGGTCGAGGTCTGAACGAAATGCGCTGGCTCGTAACGGTCGGCCAATTGTCTCTCGATCTGTCCGTACGAAAGGGACTTGGCCAGGGTGGGTCCGGACACCAGGGACAATATCTCCGTGGCATCGTGCCCACACACGACGTCCTCCAAGTTCGGATTCCTTGCTCTTACTAATGCAATTGCCGCCATGAGATCGTCCTCGGACAAGCCAGATATCGGATTCCTGCCTGCGACTTCGAGGCAGCACGCGCGCTCGTTGCACCTAATTGTTGGAATTTCGGTGAACGCACTGAAGTCGACGCCCTTGAAATCTAGTGCCCACTGGTTTCTCCGCGACATAGTGCGTATGCATCCAAGGGGGAAGGATGCGTTCAGTATCTGCAGCCGCAGGACCCCTGGGTCAGCCGCGAAATTGTCCGCGACGAAGGCTGCGAAGGCCTGCGACTGAATAATCATTACTTCGCGGTCTGTGACCGACGTCCAGCAGATGTCAGGGTGGCTCCTGTTCCGGCCCCAGAATCGGTCACAGTCGGCGTCGACTAGGGCCGCCACGCCGGGAAGCTTTTTCTGCTTTAGGTCGTCGAAAAGCGCCAGCGCCTGCTCCTTGCCACCGGGGTACCCTGGCGAGAACGTTTTGCAATGGGAGACTCTAACCAGCCTCGAAAAAGACCTGCTGTCTGAATCCCCCTCCACGATCAAGACGGTTTTGTGCCTTTCCACTTGCCGCATCATGAAGATTACGTTCCGCACGGAATTGCGTCCCACCAGATCTCTCATCGATCGACACTCTCCGCCGGGGGCGCGCCCGGCTCCTGAAGCTCGACAGTCAGGTCCCAGCGGTCGCCTATGATTTGAGGGGAGTGGGTAGCGAGTACGATGTCATGGGGAACAAGACTCGTGATCTGATGGAGACCCTCGAGGAAGGAGAGCTGCCAAGCCACGTGGAGTGAGATTTCCGGCTCGTCGATTAGAATCAGCGAGTCTGGTTTGTCACTAAAGAGCAGGTCGTAAATTTGAATTAGGATATGTTGTTCGCCCGAAGATAGATTTTGGGGGCTCAATGGCTCACCTGTTGAGGTCGTAAACGTGAAGCCCTCCTCCTGGCTGAACGCCATCACCTTAAACTTCAGGCGGCTCGTGACCATCGCCTTGAGTAGCTCGATCTTACCCAGCAGTTTGTCGAACACGCTCAGCTTGTCTTCCACGTCCTGTAGGTAGGCGGACAGGATTTCCTCGATATACAAGTGGGGGGCCTGCGGCTGCGGCAGCGCCTGATCATCTCTTGTAAGCAGCCCTGCCTCCCGCAATCTTCTCCGTTTCTCATTCAGATTGTCGATCTTACTTTTCAAGGAGTTGTCAGGGGAGGGTTCGCCTACTCTTTTGAAGTCCCGTGTCAAGAGCCTGACCACGAACGTTCGGTCGAGCTGCTGCGACAGACGTGCGTACTCCAAGAAGTTGTTCCTCATGGTTTCCGAGAGCTGGTCTGCATAGTTTACGATTGCGGCGCTACTACTTCTGCGGGGCCGCCGTCGCGGCGGCACGCGGCTAGGTTTGACTGACAGCGGCGACAGCTCCGACAGCCGCTGTGTTGCAATGAGACGAACGTCGATCGACGAGGTGATCGCTGCAAGCCAGTCCTCTAGAGTCGTGGCTTTGTCGGCGCGCAAAGAGAATCTTGCGCACACGTCATCGTATGACAGCAACTCGCCATCCCGCGTGTCCTCCCATCGGTCGTCGCTTAGCGATCGCATGTAAGGCGCTACTCTTTCAAGCTGCCTCTCCGTCAACGACTTGGGGCTGACGGCCCGAACACGTTGCGAATGGACGATCACGCCGCCGACCAACTCCGAGATTATGCAGGACGGCAGGTCCGCCTGCTCCTCGCCCGTGGGTCCCTTTTCGACTGTCACCACACGGCCGTCGTCAAAGGCCATGGAGAAGAGACTGAATGGGACCGTTCCAAATAACCCAAAGTCGTTCGAGAAAAAATCCCTCACCAAGCGCAGAAGAGTTGTCTTGCCGAAGCCGTTTTGACCATAGATGATCGTCAATCGCTCTTCCAGCTTAAGCCCGACTGTATGGTTGAAGATCCCAAATAAATCGGCAGCCGAAAACGAAATTAGACGCATTTCAAAACCTCAATCCAATCTGGAGATCGAGATAACAACAGTTGCGTGCGGCCCATCAGGTTGCCCTCGTCTGCGCATCGCATTTCCAAAAGTGGCATCTCTATCTGCTGGCCGACAAACGAAGAACAAAGAGGGCGAATGGGGAAGGGTTGAATCCTACTCTAAAGGTAAGTCGCCGCGCAATGAGGTTATGGTTCGGAGCAGTTGGGGGGGTAAGTCACAAATCCCGGTTGCCCCACCCTTTGCGTTGGTTGCGAAAGGTGGGATTCCACGAGCGTAAGTCAATTGGGATTCTGATTCTCGACGTGGGAAGTCAAAATCCCCACCCCTTCGACTTTGCTCAGGGCAGGCTCTCTTTTCGCAAAGGACGCGAAAAGAAGGATGGGGTACCCGGCACGATCTCGTTCGCACGCCGCTTCGAACCGGGAAGGGCACGAGTTCTACTCGTGCCGCCAGAGACGGACAAGGGCTCGGCTTTAGCCGCTGAGGTGGGCTCTTGCAGGCGACTCCGGGAGCGAACCGCAGCGGCTAAAGCCGGCTCACAATTTGGTCGCTTGATCGGCACGACTGGAAGTCGTGCCCTTCCCGGTTCGTTTCTCAAAGACGGCGCATCCGAGGATCGGGAATGACCAGCACTACACCTGCTTTGGCCTCGGGTGTTTGGGCTGGTAGATGCCGACCTTGCCGCCGCCGGGGAGGGTTAGGGTGGCGAGGGTTCCCCAGCGCTGTTCGTTTACGTCCGAGACTGGGACCTTTTTCTTTTTTAGATCCCTCAAGGTTGCGGCGATGTCGTCGCACATGAAGTAGAGTTCTTGTTTGTCGTTGTGTTCTGCCTCATGAAATGCGGCTTCGGCGGGCGGCAACGCGAAGATGAGCCAGCCGTGGCCGGCGTCGACCGCGGGGAGTTGGAGCACGTCGCGAAAGAAGGCGCGGTCGGCTTCGGGGTCCTTGGTGTAGAGGACGACGTGGGCGCCGTTGATCATGGAGACCTCCTGCGTGAAGATGATGGTCGCACCGGGCGAGTGAGAGCGCAAGCGTGACTGTGCCTCTGTGGGCGCGGGCGCCCGCGCCACAAATTCAAAGGCAAGGGCAACAACAAGATCAAGGGCGACGGACAGGAGTGTCCGTCCCACATAGGTCCGTCCCACGCAGGTCCGTCCCACACAGGTCGAGGAAAGCCTGGTGGACGCGGGTGTCGGCGGAGAGTTCGGGGTGGAAAGTTGCCGCCATGGCTCTTCCCTGCCGGACAGCGACCGGGTCGTTGCCTTCGGTGGCGAGGATTTCGACGCCTTCGCCGACGTGCTCGATTCTGGGGGCGCGGATGAAGACCATTTCGAGCGGGGACTCGCGCAGAGCTGCGTCGTGAGGATCGCCGGACTGGTGGCGGGCCACGAACTTGCCTTCGCGAATAGAGCTGTCGATCTGGCGTCCATAGGCGTTGCGGCGGATGCGGATGTTGAGGGCCCCGAGGCCTTTCTGTTGGGGATTCTCGACTTCGGTGGCGAGAAGGATCGCGCCGGCGCAGGTGCCGAAGGTGGGTTTCAGGCGGACGAATTGTTTCAGCTTTTCGAATCCGGCGTCGCCCAGGAGTTTGAGGAAAGTGCCGGATTCGCCGCCGGGGATCACGAGGCCGTCGATGAGGTCGAGTTGCTCGGGCTTTTTAACGAGCAGAACTTCGGCGCCCAGCTCTTCGAGCCGGCGGCGGTGGGCGTCGAAATCGCCCTGCAGGGCCAGGACTCCTATCATCATCCCGTAAAACCTCCGGCACAGCGGAAGCAAAGGCGCAGAGAGAAACACGTGGTTCAAATTAATTTTAACGGAAGTCGGTGCTGATCAAGACGCTCAAATCGACAGGAGGTGGAGGGATGGCCGATCGCACGAAATGGCAATCCCCTTGCCAGCCTTAGGAGTCGAGGCTACACTTTGCTGGACGTTTCCCCTGCGTCATTCGGTGAGGTGAACTCCCATGTTCAAACGGCTACTCCAGCGCATGTTGCTGCTTGGCTTCCTGTCCTGCACTGGGGCCGCTCAGGTATTGAACTTCCCTACCTCAGCTATTGGCAGCCATGCGATGGCCACGGACATGATGCAGACCGCGGAGATGGACTTCGACCTATTCACTCTAAATACTCGGGACGAGAACGGCAGTCCGATTCAGAGTCCCAGCGCTTCGGTTTCTGAACTGGATCTGAAGGCGCCGGGGAAGGCGCGCCGGGAGTATGAGAAGGGATTTCAGCTTCTGATGCGAAAGGACTGGCAGGGCGCGGTGGAGCACTTAGGAAACGCGACTGAGATTTATCCCAGTTTTGTAGCGGCGCACAATGCGCTGGGCTCGACGTACCTGGGCATGAGCCAGAACGAACAGGCGCGGCAAGAGTTCGACAAAGCGGTCGCGCTCGACGATCACCTCCCGAATTCGTATCTGAATCTGGGTTGTGCGGAGTTGGCATTGAAACAATATCCAGCGGCGGAGGAATCGCTGCGCAAGGCGTCGTCCATCGCACCGTTGGACCTGCAGTTGCAAACGGCGCTGGCATACGGAGAATTTCTGAACCACGATTATCCGGCGGTGATCGCAACCGCGGGTGGGGTGCATGCTCGCAAGCACAAGGGCGCCGCGGTTGTTCATTATTTCGCGGCCTCGGCTTTGGCGGCGCAGGACAATCTCGTCCAAGCCCAACATGAGATGGAAATCCTCCTGCAGGAAGATCCAAAATCAAGCTCTGCCGATCAGTTTCGCCAAATTTTGCAGCAGATTAAGACGGAACAGGTGACGCGAGCCGAGGCCAAGCTCCACCCCGCTCAGACGTTGACTTTGTCCCTCGACACCCCGTCAGGCCCGGCTCCGGAACAGACCTTACGTTCGGCTCAACAAGTCTTGCAGGATCTCAAGGAAAAGAGCCAGATCGCCGAAGCGGAAGCGGAACCGGATGCCACCTGCGCGGAATGCGGCGCGACGCCTGTCCTTGCGTCTGCGGCGCATTCGAGTTCCAGCTTGAACACGTCGGGCCTGGTTTCGTCCGGGGCGAAATTCCGCGCCATCGTTGACGAGGTCTCGATATTCTTCGCTGCCACTGACCACGGAAAGTCTGCGACGAACCTGACTGCGTCCGACATCGAGGTTCGCGACGACAATCGGCCGCCACACGCAATCCTGGGATTCCGAAACGAGTCAGAATTGCCTCTACGAATGGGACTGATCATCGACACCAGTAACTCGATCACAGACCGATTCTCCTTCGAGCAGGAAGCGGCTACGAAGTTTTTGCAGACCGTGGTGACGGGCAAAGACGATCTCGCTTTTGTAGTGGGCGTGAACAACTCGGTGCTGCTAGTGCAGGATTTCAGCGCAGACCAGGGGAACATTGCTCGCGCGATTCAGCAACTCGCACCGGGCGGTGGAACTGCTCTGTGGGACGCGGTGGCTTTCGGAGCCGAAAAGCTGGCCGGCCGCGCCGAGGTCCAGCCGGTCGCGCGGGTCCTGGTCGTGATCAGCGATGGCGAGGAAAACATGAGCAGTATTAGTTTGAAACAGGCCATCGCGAGTGCTCAGCGAGGCGAAGTCGCCGTCTACACTGTCAGCACGCGGGATTTCGCCGACGGAGATCCGAGCGCCGAGCTTGGCGACCATGCGCTGCGAACGTTGTCGGAACTCACGGGCGGCGCCGCGTTCGTTCCGGGCTCGATCCGACGGCTCAAGGGAAGCCTCGCCGACCTTCAGCAAGTCATCCGGGGTCGCTATCTCGTGTCCTACAAGCCGGACTCTTTTCAACGGGACGGGCGCTACCGGGCGATCGACATCAAGGCGGAAAAAGACGGGCGCAAGCTCAAGGTGTACGCCCGCAAAGGCTACTACGCCTCAGTGGCCGTGCCAGCTTCCAACGACCGCTGAGGCAGGAAGAGCCTTCACGGCGGGGAGATTTCCCGCTTAGGCTGAGCTTGGACGGGCACCATCGGGACTGTCCCCAAGATCAAGACAAGAACAAATGCAAAGTCAAAGGCAGCGGACAGGAGTGTCCGCCCCACATGAATCGGCTACACAGCTCACAGCGGGAGGGCGCTGGGGAAGCGGGTTTGGAAATCGAGGAGGCCGACCCACTCGGGCTTGATGATGACGCGAACCATGGAGGGGATCATTTTCCCCAGGTTGGCGACCCAGGCTTGGCCTTGTTCGCGTCCGAAGTAGCGCTCGGCCGCGATGGCGTATTCGGGCACGACTCCGTTGACGGGCTCCATGCGCGCGGTGCCGCGCACCAGTAGAACCTTGTGCGGAAATACGTTGTCGTCGATAGTAAGGGCCACTTTCGGGTTCTTGGCGAGCGCCTTCAGCTTGGGCGCTTTGGGCGGCGTGCCCATGACGAACTCGGCTCCATTCCAGTGATACCAGATGGGAATCACGCGAGGCGTGCCGTCGGTCGCGATGTACGAGAGACGGGCGGGAATAGTGGATTTCAAAAGCTCTTGGGACGCGGGATGCTGGAGGAGAGAGAGGTCTCCTTGTTTGCAGGGCATGCGTAGCTCCGTTTCTGCCGGGGGGAAGTTTCGGGGGCAGTATAGCTCTTGGGGTGGCCTGGGGCTAGAAGCAAAGTCAAAGGCAAGCGCAAAGTCAAAGGCGGCGGACAGAGCCTGCCCTGAGCGAAGTCGAAGGGAGTGTCCGCCCCACACGCGTTAGCTGGAGGGCTTACGCAGGGCCGCTCCCAGAACAGTGCCGGGACCGGATTCTTGAACAAAGGCGACCAGCCTGAGATTGTTTGGATCGGTACCGGGCTTGAGTTTCAGCTGAACGTCCTGGGCAAAACTCTTTCCCTTTGGCAGTTTTCCTACCTTGGTGATCTGCTGCACCACCGCAACATGGACCAAATGCCGGCCGCCATTCTCTCCTTTCAAAACTTGCGACTCCACATGATCGAGAGCGACCGCTATGTAGACGTCGCCGCTGTGTTTTTCAGAATTGAGATCCGTCTCAATGCGCGCCCGCAGAACGGTTGGGTCTTTAGCATCCACGTTGAGCTCGGCGATCCGCACCAGAACCTTCGGCGCGGCTGCGGCTTTCTGAAGCGCATCCATGACCGTTTGCGTATCGACTAGCTTTACCTGGGAACCGTCCACGATCAGTTGAGGAGTGAAGGGGCCTTGTTCGCCAAGAACCGATTCGTAAGCGCTCTGGCGATCGGTGAAAGCCTGCGAGGAGTTGGGATCTTTCCAACCGTCATGGTCCCAATAGGTGACGTGTTCGCTGAGGACAATCATCTGAGCACCGGGAACGGGTTGCTGGGTGTCAATCTTTTGCAGGAGGACATCGGCGGGAGGGCAGCTCGAGCAGCCTTCGGAGGTGAACAGCTCAATCAGAACCGGATGGGCTGCTGTGCTCGTGATCTGATTTTCCGCAGGCGGGTCTTGGACTGGCTGGCCTTGCCCGTTGGCGGATGGGGCTACTCGAAGGAATGAGAGGAGGAAAAAAACCGCGCAGACTGAACATGTCGCTGAACCTCGCAGCATAGTGACACCTTGCCTCCGCCAGTTTACAGCACGCGGGATTCCTTCAGAAAGTCCCAGGCCAAACGTGGCTGTGGGCGCGCTCGGGAACATGGCAGCAACAAAGTCAAAGGCGGCGGACAGGAGTGCCCGCGCCACAATGCTAAAGGCGAAGAGAGGCGTGTAGTTAAGTTACTTGTGGGGAGGTTATCTCTGCATTTTCTCCGCGACGAGCTCGTTCTCCACAGGTCGATCATCGGGTTTGTATACATCGGCCCACGATTCCGCCAGGTCGTGCCAGTGTGGGTTCATCGATTCGATGAGGCGAATCTTCTTGCTGCGCCGCCATCCTTTGATTTCCTTCTCGCGACTGATCGCTGCGTCGGGATAGACAAAGTATTCGTAATAGACGAGGCGCGTGAGGTTGTAGCGGCTGGTGAAGCCGGGCACGAGCTTGTTTTTGTGTTCGAAAACACGACGGCTGAGACTGCCAGTTACGCCTGTGTACAGGACATGAGAACGGGATCGATTTGTCATGATGTAGACATAGAATCGTTTGGGCTCGGGCATGGACCCTCCTGATTGCGTCATCCCGAGCGCAGCCGCTTTTCAGGCGGAGCGAGGGATCTGGCGTGGGTCTCATCGGCCTTTGTAGCATGCTGGGTTTTGCTTTGTCTGTGACGAACGAACATTCGGCGCTAATTGGTGGTGCAGAACGCGAGATCTGCTCGGCTGAGCTCCGCGCGAGATCCCTCGCCCCGCTGGTGAAAACGCGGGGACTTCGGGATGACGCAAGCCCTACTTACCAGCCTCGCGTTTGCAGCATGTGCGCTTCGTCCAGGCCCGAGACGGCCAGGCCTTTCATGGCGCCTTGCAGGTCTTCGCTGACTTCAAGTAATACTTTAGGGTCATTGAAGTGAGTGGCGGCTTTCACGATGGCTTTGGCGCGCTTCTCGGCTTGCTCAGGCGCCGCGAAGGCACAATTGTCATCGTACGAATGCTTCCCTTCCGCGCAGGTGCAAGACGTGCGCTTACCCATGAAAATACCGCTCCCGACGAACACCGCTTCGGCTCCTAGTTGCATCACCAAGCTCGCGTCGGCGGGCGTCGCGATGCCTCCGGCGCTGAAATTTGGGACAGGCAGCTTCCCTGCTTTGGCGACGATGCGGATCAACTCGTACGGGGCCTGGTGCTCTTTGGCTTTGGCGTAGAGTTCTTCTTCGCCGAGGACGGTGAGGATTTTCATTTCCTGCACGATCTGCCGGATGTGCTTGACGGCGTGGACTACGTCGCCGGTGCCGGCTTCCCCCTTGGTGCGGATCATGCAGGCGCCCTCAGCGATGCGGCGCAGGGCTTCGCCGAGGTTGCGGGCTCCGCAGACGAAGGGGACCGTGAAAGCGTGCTTGTCGACGTGGTGAGCTTCGTCGGCAGGGGTGAGCACTTCGGATTCGTCGATGTAGTCGACGCCGAGTTCCTGGAGAATTTGCGCTTCCGCAAAATGTCCGATGCGGCACTTGGCCATGACTGGGATGGACACGGCGGCCATGATTTCGCGGATGATCTTTGGCGAGGCCATGCGGGCTACGCCGCCTTCGGCGCGGATCTGCGCGGGGACGCGTTCCAGGGCCATGACGGCTACGGCGCCGGCTCTCTCGGCGATGGTCGCTTGAGCGGGAGTGGTGACGTCCATAATGACGCCGCCCTTTAGCATTTCGGCGAGGCCGGTCTTGAGGCGGAGGCTGGTGGTGTTGCCGTTGTTCTGGGACATGGGTGGACTCCGGAAAACTGCCGTCAGCTATCAGCTGTCAGCTAAACCTTTTCGTGATGGTGCTGTGGGTTTCGCCGCTCCTTCATTCTACAGCGGGCGAAGGGATTGCGGAACCCCGGCGAGGCAGTTGTCAGAGATCCAATCTTTCTTCGTGCTTCGTGAGAAAGCCAAAGGCAGCGGGCGGGGGCGCCCGCTCCACATCGAACCGAATCAAGATCAACGTCAAGGGCGACGGACAGGAGTGTCCGTCCCACACGAGGGTCTTCGCGGGCTATCGTTCCACGAATTTGGCGAACATTTTTTCGGGGTTGATGGCGATGAAGGTGCCGCGGCTGCGGGCCAGGATCTCGTTTTTCTGGTTGCGAATTTCAGCGGCGTTGATGTGCTGGCGGCCTTGAACGCTCACTTCCCTGCCCTCGACATGCAGCGGCTGGTGCAGGGGGACGGGCTTTAGGTATTCGACGGTCATCTCTTTGGTGAGGGCGATGACGTGGTGCAGCTTGTTGACCTTGCCCATGGCGTCGTCGAGGATGGTCGCGATGATGCCACCGTGGCAGTGGCCAGGGGGTCCGGTGTAGCGCTTGCCGAGACGGAATTTGCAGACGAAGGTTTGCCGCTCTTCGTCGAGGGTGAATTTCAGGCGCATGCCGTCGGGATTATTCTGGCCGCAGGCGAAGCAATAGTTCTTCTGCATCTGGACGTAGGGAGTGTCGTGGCCGTGGATCTTCGCTCTACGGGGCATGGGAGAGATTCTAACCCGCACACGGGCAAAAAGCCTTTTATCGCGGAGAACGGCCGCGGAGTCCGCGGAGAAAAGTCAACCGGGCCTTCTTTCCGGGCGGAGATTGCTGTATACATATCGGTTTTGGGTATTGCCATCGGACAGGGTTGCATAGATCCTTCGGTGGGCAAAGTGCGCCCGGCTCAGGATGACAAATCGAATATCAATTGCATTGGAGCGTTCCATGAAATCGTTTGTGGCGTTCGTTTTATTTTTATCCCTGACGTTGATTACGCCAATCGCCGCCCAACCGGCGCCGGACAAGAATACGGCTTCCGCGGCCACTGCGCAGAAGAAAGAAGCCAAGAAGGACACGAAGAAGGACGAGGCGAAAGAGAGCAACTGCAAAGGCGGCGGACAGGAGTGTCCGCCCCACCCGGACGAGAAGAAACCGGGGATGAACGCAGACACTTTTTCGGGGCTGAAATTCCGGTCGATTGGGCCGGGGGCGGCTTCGGGGCGCGTGATGTCGGTGGCGGTGAATCCGAAGAATAAGTTCGAGTATTTCGCGGGCGTCGCGTCGGGCGGAGTGTGGAAAACCGTGAATGATGGTACGACGTGGACTCCGGTGTTCGAGGGCGAGGGATCGTACTCGATTGGCTGGGTGGCGCTCGATCCGAATGACGCTTCGGTGGTGTGGGTGGGTACGGGGGAAAGCAATTCGCAGCGCAGCGTGAGCTATGGCGATGGGATCTATCGGTCGGTCGATGGCGGGAAGAGCTGGGAGAATCTGGGGTTGAAGAAGTCGGAACATATTGGGCGCGTGGTCGTCGATCCAAGAGACTCGAAGGTGGTTTATGTGGCGGCGGAGGGGCCGTTGTGGGGACCTGGCGGGGATCGCGGGCTCTACAAGTCGGCGGATGGAGGTAAGAACTGGAAGGCTGTGTTGACCATCAGCGAGAACACGGGCGTGGTGGATGTCGCGCTTGATCCGGCGAATCCGGACATTGTGTATGCGGCGGCGTACCAGCGGCGGCGGCATGTATACACGCTGATTGATGGCGGGCCGGAGAGCGCGATTTATAAGTCGACCGACGCGGGGGCTACCTGGAATAAGTTGAAGTCGGGGCTGCCGTCGGTGGACATGGGGAGGATTGGGCTGGCGGTTTCTCCGGCGGATCCGAATGTGGTGTACGCGACGATTGAGGCGGCGGATGGAAAAGGCGGGGTTTTTCGGTCGACGGACAAAGGCGCGACGTGGGAGCGGCGCAACGAATTTGATTCTGGAGCGATGTATTACGCGCGGGTGGTGGCCGACCCGAAGAATGTGGATCGCATTTTCGTGATGAGCGTTCAGTTGCGGGAGTCTCTCGATGGGGGCAAGACGCTGCGCAAGGTAAGCGAGACCAATCATCACGGGGACAATCACGCGATGTGGATCGATCCCGACGATACCAGGCACTGGCTGCTGGGATCGGATGGCGGGATGTATGAGACCTGGGACGACGCGAAGAACTGGGAATTCAAGGCGAACCTGCCGACGGTGCAGTTTTATGACGTCGCAGTGGACAACGCGCTTCCCTTCTACAACGTGTGCGGCGGGACGCAGGATTATTTTTCGTGGTGCGGACCGTCGAGGACACGGGATCTGAATGGAATTGTGAATTCGGATTGGTTCGTGACGACCGGGGGAGACGGGTTCCGGTCGCAGGTCGATCCGGTCGATCCGAACACGATTTATTCCGAGTCGCAGTACGGAGTGCTGGTGCGGTACGACAAGCCGACGGGGCAGGAACTGGTGTTGCAGCCGCTGGAGGGTAAGGGCGAGCCGCCGCTGCGGTGGAATTGGGATTCGCCGATCATCGTGAGTCCGCATTCCCATACGCGGCTTTACTTTGCGGCGAACAAATTATTTCGCAGCGACGACCGCGGGGATACGTGGAAGGCGATCAGCGGAGATTTAACGCGGCAGATCGATCGCAACAAGCTGCCAGTGATGGGGAAGGTGTGGGGTCCGGATGCGGTGGCGAAGAATCAGTCGACTTCGTTCTACGGGAATATTGTGGCGCTGGCGGAATCGCCGGAAAAGGAAGGGCTTCTTTACGTCGGCACGGATGACGGGTTGATTCAGGTGTCCGGCGATGGCGGAGCGAATTGGACGAAGTATGAGAAGTTTGCGGGCGTGCCGGAGATGACGTATGTGAGCCGGCTGGCGGCATCTTCGCATGATGCTGGGACGGTGTACGCGGCGTTTGAGAATCATAAGAACGAAGACTTTAAGCCTTATCTGCTGAAGTCGACGGACATGGGCAAGACGTGGACTTCGATTGTGGGCGATCTGCCGGAGAGCGGGCCGGTGCTGGCGTTTGCGGAAGACACGGTGAATCCGAATCTTTGGTTTGCGGGGACGGAGACGGGAGCGTTCTTCACCATCGACGGTGGAGCGCACTGGGTGCGGCTGAAGGGCGGGCTGCCGACGATTGCGGTGCGCGACGTGGTGATTCAGGCGCGCGAGGGCGATCTGGTGATCGCGACGTTCGGGCGCGGATTTTACGTGCTGGATGACGTTACGCCGCTGCGGCAGATGAAGGCGGAATCGACGGAGCAGGCGGCGGCAATGTTCCCGGTGAAGGATGCGCTGCTTTACGTGGAGCGGCATCCGCTGGGCGGGCCGAAAAAAGGGTTTCAGGGGGATGCATTTTATACGGCGGAGAATCCGCCGTATGGCGCGGTGTTCACGGCGTACATGAAAGAGAAGATCAAGACGAAGAAGGAAAAGCGGCAGGAGGCGGAGAAAGACGCGACCAAGAAAAATCAGACGCTCGCTTATCCCGGCAAGGATGAACTGCGCGCGGAAGCTGAGGAAGCGAAGCCGCAAGTTTATTTCGTGGTGTACGACGAGAGTGGAGCGGCGATCCGGCGCGTGGAGGGGAGCGCGGAGGGCGGGTTCCAGCGGGTGGCGTGGGATCTGCGGTATTCGGCTCCGCAGGTGAAGAAACATTCCGAAGATGGTGAAGAGGATTTTCCCGATGCAGCGGACCAAGGACCGCTGGTGCTTTCGGGGACCTATTCTGTTCGGATGTTCGACAAAGTCGGCGGCGCGGTGACGGAACTCGCGGGGCCGCAGTCGTTCAAGGTCGTAACCTTGGGCGCGACCGGGATGAGTGCGGAGGATCGGGCGGCGCAGGAAGAGTTCCTGCGGAAGGTGACGCGGTTGTATCGCGCGGTGTCGGGAGCGCTGCACACTGCAGAGGATGTGGAGTCGCGGCTGAAGGCGATTCGCGAAGCTTTGCGCGAGGTGCCCGCAGCGGAGAAACAGCTGGGGGGCGTGGCGGATTCTCTGGAGGCGCGGGATCGCGAAATTCTGCGAGCGCTGCGCGGGGATATGGAGATGGCGAAGCGGCAAGAGCCGGTCGCGTCGTCGATTCACGATCGGGTGAATTCTGTGATGGAGGGAGAACGGTTCTCGCTGGCCAAGCCGACGCAGTCGCATGTGGATTCCTACAACATTGCGGCTGGGGAATTTGCGGAACAGCTGGGGAAGCTGCGGACTTTGGTCGAGGTTGATTTGAGCAAGCTCGAGAAAGACATGGAGGCGGCGGGGGCGCCATGGACGCCAGGGCGGGTGCCGGAGTGGTCGGAGAAGTAGCAACATTGGCCACGGATTTTCACGGATCTGCGCGGATTAAGAGCGAAGTAATAACGAGATGAAGACCCGGATCGACTTCGTGATCAGTCGGCCTGATGCTGCTGAGGAATTCAACATCGCTCATGTTGCGCAGGATCGCGCCTGCGTTCGATTCTTAATCCGCGGAAATCCGTGTTGATCCGTGGCTGATTTTTCCTCAGCAAGTCCCTTGCTATTTTCGCGCGTGGCTGTGTTACACTCGCCGCCGACCCGTTGCTCGCGTTGTCGTGCGCGGCTGAGGCCGTGGGGAAGTCTTTTTGTGTTCGTTAGGAGTCGTGCTTAAGAGTGCAGGCTTAGGGTTCAGGAGGGCTGGGGAATGGGCCTAGCGTTACTGGTTTTGATCTGGCTGATCACGCTCGTCAGTACCTACTTCTTTATTGCCAAAACCTGGTGGCTGCCGGCGGGTGCTTCCGCAGCCGCGGGTTGGATTGACGGGCAATTCGCGCTCACTTTCGTGCTCATGGGGATTGTGTTCCTGGCGGCACAACTCTCGCTGGGATATTTCGCGTGGAGATATCGCGAGCGCCCTTCTTCTCCTCCGGTTTCGTACTCTCACGGAAACACCAAGCTGGAAATTGTGTGGACCGCGCTCACCACGGTGTTGTTCATCGGGCTGAATCTGATGGGCAGCAGCGTGTGGGCCAGCCAGCGCTTCGATGCGCCGGAGGCGGGCGCGGTGCAGGTGGAAGTAACCGGGATGCAGTTTGCGTGGTACTTCCGCTATCCGGGGCCGGACGGGAAATATGGTAAGACCAGCTTCAGCTTGATGGATCCATCGGCAGGCGGCGAGGCGGCGGTGGGACTCAGCCAGACCGATCCTGCAGCGAAGGACGACGTGGTCACCGGGACGATGTATTTGCCGGTGAACCGCGAGGTCGATCTGAGCCTGCGCGCAGTGGATGTGATTCACAGCTTCTTTGTGCCGCAGCTGCGCTTCAAGCAGGACGCGGTTCCGGGGCTGAATATTCACATGCACTTCAAGCCGACCGCGATCGGCGAATACGAGATTGCCTGCGCCGAACTGTGCGGGCTTGGACACTACAAGATGCACGGCATCGTCCACGTCGTCAGCCAGGAGGATTTCGATAAGTGGCTGGCGGCACGGGAGGCGGAGAAACAATAAAATGGCGACCCCGGCTTCGGTACACGCGCACGCTCCTCAGGGTTTCATCCGGAAATACATTTTCAGTCTCGACCACAAAGTCATCGGCATTCAGTATTACTTTCTGGCGCTCTCGGCGGTCTTCGTCGGGATGCTTTTGTCGATCCTGATGCGCGTCCACATGATCTGGCCGACGGCGTCGTTGCCGTTGCTGGGCGAGATCAAGCCGGAGACCTACCTCGCTCTGATGACGATGCACGGCACCATCATGGTGTTTTTCGTGCTGACGACGGCGCCGCAGGGCGGATTCGGCAATTACGTCTTACCGATTCAGATCGGAGCGCCAGACATGGCGTTCCCGGTCCTGAACATGCTTTCGTTCTGGACCACGTTCGTGGCCTACATGGTGATGCTGGCCGCGTTCTTCGTGGTGGGCGGCGCTCCTCTGCACGGTTGGACGGGCTATCCCCCGCTGAGCGCGATTCCTTCGGCCGGACCCGGTGAGGGCTTGGGCGCCGATTTGTGGATTACGAGCATTGCGATTTTCTGCATCGCGTCGCTGATGGGCGCGTTGAACTTCATCACCACCACGCTTGATCTGCGAGCTAAGGGCATGACGATGATGCGCATGCCCCTGACGGTGTGGTCGTGGTTCATCACTGCGATTCTGGGGCTGCTGGCGTTTGGCGTGCTGCTCTCGGCGGGAATTTTGTTGTTGATGGACCGCAATCTCGGCACCAGCTTTTATGTTCCGACGACCATGGTGAACGGGGTGATGACCTGGCACAAGGGCGGGTCACCGCTGCTGTGGCAGCATCTGTTCTGGTTCTTCGGACATCCCGAGGTGTACATCGCGATTCTGCCGGGGATGGGCGTGGCGTCGCAGGTACTGTCGACGTTTTCGCGCAAGCCGATTTTCGGATACCGGGCCATGGTCTACGCCATGCTGTCGATTGGATTTTTTGGATTCATGGTGTGGGGCCATCACATGTTCATGAGCGGGATGAGTCCCTACTCGGCGTTTGCGTTTTCGCTCCTGACCATGTGCATTGGCGTGCCCTCGGCCATCAAGACGTTTAACTGGCTGGGGACGATGTACAAAGGTCGCATACGTTTCAGTACGCCGATGTTGTATGCGATCGGCTTCGTATCGCTGTTTGTTTCGGGCGGGTTGAGTGGACCGTTCCTGGCGCAGCCGGTGCTGGACATCCAGCTGCACGATACGGCGTTCGTTCCGGCGCACTTTCACCTGATCATGGGCGTGGCCGCGATCTTCGGAATTTTTGCGGCGACCTACTACTGGTTCCCGAAGATGTTTGGCCGGATGATGAACGAGACGCTGGGGCGAATTCACTTCTTCATCACGCTGGCGGGAACGTACGCCATCTTCATGCCCATGCACTATGCGGGCATGGCCGGGCAGACGCGGCGCTACTCGCAGTTCACCGAAGTGGCCTTCTTGCAGAAACTGATTCCGCTAAACACGTTTATTACGTGGGCGGCGATTATCACCGTATCGGCGCAGTTTATTTTCGTGATCAATCTATTCTGGAGCATGTTTAAGGGTCCGAAGGCGAGCGACAATCCATGGGAATCGACCACGCTGGAGTGGACGACGGCGACTCCGCCGCCGCACGACAATTTTGGCGGCGTGACTCCGGTGGTGAATCATGGGCCCTATGAGTACGGGGTTCCGGGGGCGCCGAAGGATTATGTGATGCAGACGGATCCGCCGACGGGAACGTCGCATTAAATAATTAAATAAAAGACCAGAAGCCCCACCCTGTCGCCGAGAACGCGAGAAGGACGGGGCGCCCGAGGATGTTCAAAGCATTATGGCGACTTATACTCCAACGACGCCGATCGATGATGTGGGGCATGGCTCCAAGCCGCCGGTGCCTCCGACGGGCGGGGGCGACGATGGGCGCGGCGGCGGGGACGTTCCGAATTATGGGGCGCGGCTGCGGCGGGCGCGGCTGGGACTGGCATGCGGGATCGCCACCGTCTGCATGCTGTTTGTATCGCTGACAAGCGCCTACATCGTGCGGCAGGGGCTGGGGACGTTTGACGGCGCGTCGAACACTTACGTGCGCGATTGGGGCCGGGTCGATTTGCCCTGGCTGCTGCTGGCGATTAATACGGCGGTGCTTCTGATCAGCAGCGTGACTATGGAATTTGCCCGGCGGAGGGCGGCGCTGCAGGCGGCGCTGGCTCCGGTGCAATCGATTCCCGGAGTTTCCCTGGGAAGTGAGAAATCGTTTCCGTGGCTGGGGATTACGGTGTTGCTGGGCGTGGCATTTCTTTCGGGACAATGGCTGGCCTGGGGAGAATTGCATGCGCGCGGATTTTTTGTGGCTACGAATCCCAACAGCTCGTTTGTTTTTCTGCTTACCATCGCACACGCGGTGCACCTCTGCGGGGGAATGATTGCGCTGCTCTGGGCGGGGAGCGCTTCCCTGCTGCACAAGCCGGTGGAGGCGCGGCGCATCGTGGTGGACATCACGGCATGGTACTGGCATTTCATGGCGGTGCTGTGGATTTATGTGTTCGCGTTGTTGGGGTTTGCGAGGTGATGCGAAAGGCATTCACCACGAAGGACACTAAGGTTCACTAAGGTTGCATGGATCCTTCGGCGGGCAAACGACGCCCGCCATCAGGATGACAAGGGAAAGGGGAAATTCAGGAATGGCTGACGCCACGCTTCAGCATGATGCTGTGGGGCACGGGACGCCGGGGGCTTACGAGGCGCCTCTGTTTGGAGCTTATTCGAAGAAGGTGGGGATGTGGCTGTTTCTGGCCTCGGACTCGCTGACCTTCGGAGCGCTGCTGGTCGCTTTCAGCTATAACCGAATTTATACGGCGTGGCCCACGCCCTTCCACGTGGCCAGCATCACCAACGCCACGATCATGACGGGGTGCCTGCTGTCGAGTTCGCTGACCATGGTGATGGCGGTGTTCGCGGCGCAGCGCGGCGACCGGTCCTGGACCCGCAACTGGCTGCTGGCCACCATGGCGTTTGGCACCGCGTTCATCGTGCTGCACGGCATGGAGTGGAGCAAACTGATTGGCGAAGGGCTGACGCTGCCGATTTTCCCGAAACCCGCGCACGCCGCTGCCGGAGAGCTGGCGGACATCTCGAAGAACACGCCGCAGTTTCCGGCGACGTTCTTCGGCCTGACGGCGATGCACATGCTGCACGTGACGATTGGCGTGATCTACCTGGGTGTAGTGGCGTTTCGCAAGTGGTTTCTGCCGGTGCTGGGAGTGTTGTGGATCGTGGGGTTCGCGTTGATCCCGTCGGATAATGTCTTCCACTATGGGATTCATGTGTTGCTGATCGCGTTGATCGTGGCGACGGTGATTCTGGTTCTGAAGCCGAAAGATTACGACGCGCAGGATGTGGAGGTGTCGGGACTGTACTGGCACTTCGTCGATCTGGTGTGGATGTTTATTTTTCCGCTGGTGTACTTAATGTCGACCAAGATTACGTAAGGAAGCGAGCCAGACGCGCGATTCATGCGTCGCAAAGAAAAAGAACGCGACGCTCCGCGCGGCTCGCTCAGGTCCTTCGGCAGGCGAAAGGCACCTGCCTCAGGATGACAATTCGCTTAGAGGGGATGACGAATGCACGACGCCGCAACGCATAATGACAGCAAGGGGCAGTATTTCTGGGTGTGGGGAGCGCTGCTGGTGCTGACCGCGATCGAAGTGGTGCTGGGATACAAGCAGGTCTTCGAGCCGGTGCGCATGCTCGAAGTGCTGCTGATTCTGTCGATCATCAAGTCGGCGCTGATCATTGCCTATTTCATGCACCTGAAATTTGAGCGCGCGATGATGCGCTGGATGCTGGTCATCTCGGTGACGGCGTGCTTCATCATTATGTATTCGTTTTTCTTCCGGGACGCAGCGCGAATTTTGCCGCCGCCGAACGGGTTGGGAGTGCAGTAGAGCATTATGAAATTTATCGGCAAATTTCGCTTGGCGTTGTTGCTGTTGCTGGCGCTGTGGGCGGCGCCGGCATTTTCCCAGAGCTGTGCCATGTGCAATGCGAATGCGAAGGCCACGCCCAAGGAAAGTCAGCGGGCGCTCAACCGGGCCATTTTTGTGATGCTGGCGCCGCCGGTCGCCATTATGATTTTCGGATTCGGTTTTGCGATCCGGTATGGAAAGCGGCGCGACCGGGAGAACGAATCCGACCTACAGTAGTCCACCTTCTTTGCAGAGACGTGCCTCGTCTCGCTCACGATCATTTCACACGATGTCGGCAGAGACGTAGCGAGCTACGTCTCTACGACTTGCTTGCGAGTCATGCCACCGCGGCATCGGCTTTTGTTTCCAGTGTGGCACTTTCATCGGCGCCTGTAATGCGAAGGAGTTGGAGAGCCCACTTCGCCTTCGCGACCTTGGCCGATGCGACGTACACCAGGAATCCTGCCTGCTGCAGTTGCGCCGCAAAGCGGTCAGCGTCGCTACCTGGGAAACCCAGTCCGGCCAGGGTTCCGGAGTTGCCGCAGAAGGCCGGTGCATCGCGGGCCACGAGCAGCGCCCGAAAAAAAGCCTGCGAGCGAATGAAGAATCCGACGGAAGGAATCACGACAGCGCCGAACTCGGAGAGCCAGCCAATCAATCCTGCGATGGCTACGCTGGCTTCGCACTCCTGGTTGAGAATGTTGGCATCGCGCACGATGGTGGCGATGGGATGGGTGGGCGCGAGCATCAAGCAAATGTGCTCATTCTCAAAACCGGCGGTATTCAGGGTACGCACGACCTCGGCAACTTCTACTGCATCGGAATAAATACCGTACGCCGCAGCTGAAAGATCCCTTGTCCTCAACACACTCCTTCTTCCCCTCGACGCGCGACGGCGGAGCACACCAAATCCGCGCACGAGGCATCGTGAGATAAGAACGCAAGATAAATTTTTAGGAGCCCAGATTCTGCGACCCTACGAGCAAAAGCGCTGCCAAACTGCCAAGTTATTGGTGGCGCTAGTGCATACCGGATTCCGATACGACTGGGCTCGCATATCGCCGCCCTTATTCGTGTAACTTTTTCCCGGTTGATGCGAGCTGGCGAGTAGCGAAGAACTTCCGCATACCAGCGATAAATTACGGAGCATTGGTTCCCCGAGGCGGGATTGATCCTCCGTATGTGCAAGTCAACACAGCACCGAGGCGAAATGGCACAGAGCTTGCAAGAATGCGGAGCAAGAAATACCAACCCAAGTTCTTTCGGAGGTTCGTGATGAAGAAATCCGTACTACGTCTCGCCATAGTGTTGGCTTTTGCAGTGGGAATGGCCGCTGTGAGTGTACAGGCCAACTCGCAACAACCAGCGCGCGACTCCCAGCAGCCGACCGCCGCTCAACCGCAAAACGATATGCAGACGCAGGATGCCAAGCCCTTCAGCGGCACGATCGTCAAGGAGAAAGGTAAGTTCGTGCTGAAAGATGCAGCGACGAAAATGAGCTACCAGCTCGATGACCAGGAGAAGGCCAAGCAGTTCGAAGGCAAGCAGGTAAAGGTCGTCGGCAAGCTTGACCTGGACACCAACCTGATTCATGTGGAGAACATCGAGGCGGTCTCTTAGGCGGTCTGGATGTACTGGCAACGCGCGCCGCAGTCGTCGCGCGCGGAGGGCCGCTCCCTTCGCCCTCCGCGCTTTCGGTTTTGTTGCTCACCGGCTTTGCATTTGTTGCGTCTACACGCGGGCGGCGGCGCCCCGCGAGTAGTGGTGCAGTTTGAGAACAATGATTCGTATCAGGGCTTCGCTTCAGCGATGCCGCTAAACTGAATAAGACGCTAAACGGCTTCAGCCGCTAGCTCAAGCGGTCACAGCCGCTAAAGCGGGTATGCGTGACCGTCTCTGTGGCACGCCTGAAGGCATGGCCTGATACGAATCGCCGGCCCCAAAGT
>Ga0207110_10062_pt1 | contig 26335 bp, 21 predicted proteins | sample Alteio_BWMinHeat_74_FD_153582 | JGI IMG/M metagenome (GOLD analysis project Ga0207110, IMG submission 153582) | Enriched cells from forest soil in Barre Woods Harvard Forest LTER site, Petersham, Massachusetts, United States -... | ecosystem: Environmental > Terrestrial > Soil > Temperate forest >...
CTGCTCTGCTCCGCCGTCCCCGGCATTGCTGCAGCCATACCCGCAACGCCAAGCCCCGGAAAAAGTGCAGCCAGCCGCGCCGCAAAACCTCTTCTCGTGCTAACACTCGTAAACATTTCAAATTCCTCCTTCATCCCAGTTTGATCCGAAATCCTTTGTTCCTTACGGCAAACCAAAACTAAAAATGTCACTCCCCGCCGCGATCGCCACATATTGCTTTTTGTTCACCGCATACGTCATCGGCGACGCATGAATCGCCTGCCCCATGTTGAAGTGCCACAGCGCCTTTCCGCTTCGCCCATCCACCGCCTCCAGCGATTGCCCGGTGTCTCCGAAAAACACCAGTCCTCCCGCCGTCGTCATCGTCCCCGCGGAAGAATGCGCGCCGCCCGTTTGCACGTACCTCCAAACCGGTTTCGTCGAGTCCAGCGCGAAAGCCAGCAAAATCTTCTGCCCGTGATCACCGGAACTGTGTCGCACACCCGTCGAATAGTACGTCCGGCCTTCCTTAAATTCCTGCGGCTTCCTCAAATACACGTCGCAATCTTCCAGCGCGAAAAAATACACAAGACCCAACGCAGGATTGTACGAAGGTGAATACCAGTTCGTCGCGCCCGCAAAACCCGGGCACACCCGCGTTCCCTCCGCTGTCGGTTGCACTTCCGTTCGAATCGGACGGCCCTTCGAATCAATGCCCTTCGCCCAATTCAGCTTCTCTACGAACGGCGTCGCGCTCAGGAATTGTCCGTCCGTCCGGTCCAGAACGTAGAGAAAACCATTGCGATTCGCTTCCACCAGCAGCTTCCGCGGCTGACCTTGATACTCCGCATCCACGAGCATTGGCGTTTCCGTCGCGTCGTAATCAAACAAATCATGCGGCGTAAATTGGAAATACCATTTAAGTTTTCCTGTATCCGGATCCAGCGCCAGCACGCAATCCGTATACAAATCATCGCCCGGTCGCGGCCCGCCGTCGAAGTCCGGCGAAGGATTGCTCGTTCCCCAATACAACGTGTTCAGCCCCGGGTCGAACGTCCCCGGCATCCACGTCGTGCCGCCCCCATGCTTATAAATCTCCCCTGGCCAACTCGACGAACCGAATTCACCCGGTCCCGGGATAGTCCAGAATCGCCACGCCAGTTTTCCCGTCTCCGCGTCATACGCCGCCACGAATCCGCGCACGCCGTCATCTCCCCCGGACGTGCCCACAATCACTTTCCCGTTCACCACCAGTGGCGCGCTCGTTGCGCCATAATTCTTGTTTCCATCCGTATACGCCACATCCCAAATCAGGTGCCCTGAGCGCGCGTCCAGGCACAACAAATGCGCATTGTCCGTTTCCATGTACGCGCGCGAATGCAGCATCGCCACGCCCCGGTTGTGATGCTGCGAAGCATCGTCAATCAGCCCCTCCGTAATCGGCCGCGAATAGTGCCAAATGCTGCGGCCCGTCTGCCCGTCCAGCGCGTAGGCGTCGTTCGCCGACGTCACGATCATCAGCCCGTCCACCACGAACGGCGTCACCTCGAGATTGTCCGAGTTCGGCACGTGAAACACCCACTGCGCGCGCAGGTTCTGAACATTCTCCGTATTAATTTGATCCAGGCTGCTGAACCGCCTGCCCGTATAGTCCCCATTGTAGGAAAGCCAGTTTGCCCCGGCCGGCTGGGACCGCAGCTCACTGGGCTGCACGTCCACTTTGACCGACACAGATCCGCTCGCGGATTCCTGCGCGCTACCGATAAAACACGCCCCGGCAAGAAATAGGGCCGAACCCGCCGCCTTCGTTTGCACATTTCCGGCACAGACAAAGATGGCCAGCAGAAACGGCAAACCTTTTGCGCACCATCCGGCAATGCCTCGTGGCGTGAAAACCTGAGAGCAGACCGTCATGAAGGAAGCATTCATCTCTACAGCCGCCCGAATTTCGCCACCGCTTCCTCGATCGATTTCAATTTTTCGATCGTCCCGTACATCGAATGTTCCTTGTAATCCAGCTCCTTTGCCGCCGCCAGCACTTGCGCCGCTTCCGTCCGCGGTACCACCACCACGCCATCCGTATCTGCGACGATAAAATCACCCGGGCTCACGCTCACGCCATCGCACACCACCGGAATGTTCGATCCCGCGAAACGATAATGGCTAACGGATGTCGACGGCACGATGCCCACCGCAAAGACCGGAAAACCGATCTTCTGAAGGTAGCTGACGTCTCGCACGCCTCCATCAATCACCGCGCCCGAGAAATTCCGCGCCGCCATCGCCGTCCCCATCAGCCCGCCAATCCCTGCGATATCGTTTCCATCCTCCACCACCATCACGTATACGGAGCTCGGCCCTCCGTGATCGATCGCCGCAAGCATGCCCTTCAGCGCTTCCGCATCGTGATTCGCTTCTTTCTTCAGCAGCACCGTCAGCGCCAGACCCGCAAACTTTGCCGGAAACACCGGCCGCATGCGGTGCGACATGTACATCTTTTTTCCGGTGATCTGTTCCATCGCGTCCGAAACCGACGCTGCTTCCACATGCCGAAATCCGTCGAGCAATGCCGCGTCGGCGCTCGAAACATCTCCTTTGTCGGTTGTTTGATTTGCGCCGGAGGACCGCGGCCACGTAAGTCGCGCGCTCGCCAGTGCAAGAAATCCGGAAAACGCAAGCAGACCGCAGATTCGCCCAAACTGTGAAACGCGAAGAATCCGGTTCATGGGTGCCTCCCGCATGCTAACCGCGGACTCTAGCACCTTTGACGCCCCAATGGGAATACCGTCTGACGCTCAGGGGCGTCGAATTCACCAGAATTAAATCGCATTAATACCCTCTGCGATCAAGATTAAGATTGACGAACACGGCGCTCTGGGTTATCAGGGTGCTTCCCTATTGCTATGCGTGAATGCCGCGCCCGAGTGGCTCCATGAGCAGTCGAAATTCTTGCATGCACCTCCTGCGTCCTTTCTTCTTCATAACGGGCGCCCTTCTTTTTCTTTCCTCTGAAGCGTGCCCTCAGTCTCAAATCCCGGACCGCGGTAGTTCAGCGCGCGCCCGGAAGAACACCAACACATCTTCTGTCGAGGGAAAGAAAGCATTCGAATCCATCTGCGCGACTTGCCACGGCCTGGACGGCCGCGGCGGAGAACGCGGCCCGGACATCGCCCGGCGCCAGGAGCTTCGCCGGCGAACCGATTCCCAGCTTCTTGAAATCCTGCAGCAGGGCCGTCCCGCCGCCGGCATGCCGGCCTTCGCCGCGCTGGGCGCGGAAGAACTTCAGAGAATCCGGGCTTACGTGCGAGCCCTGCAAGGCATCGGCCCGGCCTCCGCTCTCCCCGGCGACTCGGAACGAGGCAAATCTCTCTTCTTTGGAAAAGCCGGATGTTCTCAATGCCACATGATGAACGGTGCCGGCGGCTTTCTCGGCGCCGATCTTTCGAACTACGGAGCAAGCCAGTCTCCCGCGGAAATTCGAAACGCAATTCTCAACATCAATCGCGACCCGGACCCCCGCTCCCGGACCGTTGTCGTGACCCTTCGCAATGGCAGCGTTTTGACCGGCCTCGCGCGCAACGAAGACAACTTCTCCCTGCAATTGCAATCCCTCGACGGCTCCTTCCACCTCCTGAATAAGTCGGACATTCTCCACCGGGAAGTACAACCCACCACGCCGATGCCTTCCGGCTACGACTCTCTCCTGAGCCCAGCGGAACTCGATGACCTAGTGAAATACCTGGTCCACGAAGCAGAGCGAATCGAACCGCAACCTTAGAACTACTTCCCTCGGATGCCGTTTCGCGTTATTTTTTCTATGCAGGCTGTTTCAATCACGAGGCAACCATGTTGGTGGAACCGGATCCGCAGCCCAAGTCTCTGTTCAAAAATCCCAAACTTTATTCTTCCGTAGCTCTCCTCATCGTCCTTCTGGTTGTGGGCTGGATTCTAATTTCACGCTGGCTGGAAAACCGCGCCATTGAAAGTCGCGCCAAAGAGGAAAGATCAGAAAAGCAACGCGAGCAAGATCGTGTCACCCTCCAACAACTTGGGGGCAAGGAGTTGGCCATCCAGAATTTTTACGCCATGCCCGGCGGGATTCGCCACGGCCAAACTGTTCAATTGTGCTACGGCGTGGCCAACGCCAAAACCGTGAAGCTCGAGCCGCAGTCCAATCCCGTCTGGCCCTCCTACTCCCGGTGCGTGGACGTAACTCCCACCAAAACCACAACTTACACGCTCACCATCGCCGACGCCGCCGGCAAAACCAAGACGCAGACTCTCGAAGTAAAGGTGCACTAAATAGCAAGGATCACCCAGCACAAATGATCCCGACCCGGACCGGCCTCCTCCCGCAGAGTCGGGCCAACACATATTTCCCCCGGTAAGTCCCTCGCCCCCCTTGTGACTTCAATTCACCACCATCTATAATGTTGACTTGCGCGGGGTCCGGGCAACCATCCGCTATGCCTGGGCTCCGCAGACTTTTTTTAGCGAACTGACAACTGACGACCATGTCTGACCCATTGGCTAAGATTAAGAAAAAGCTGCAGGATGAAATCGACCAGCTCTCGCACGAGTTAAGCGTCGAACTTCCCAAGGAAATCGCCGTCGCCCGCGCGCACGGCGACCTCTCCGAAAACGCCGAATACAAGTACGCCAAGGAGCGCCAGGGCTACGTCAACCTCAAGATCGCCCATCTCAAAAAGCGTATGGGCGACCTCAGCATGCTGAACCTCACGAACATCCCAAAGGACCGCTCCGGCTACGGTTCGCGCCTCGTCGTTCTGGACACCCAGCGCGACGTCAAAATCGAGTACAAGCTCGTCAGCAGCGAGGAAGCCGACGTTGAGAAGGGCCTCATTTCCACCACGTCCCCCATCGGCAAAGCGCTCCTCAATCGCAAGGTTGGCGACGAAATCGAAGTCGCCACGCCTGCCGGCAAAAAAGAATTTGAAGTCGTCCGCCTCTTCACCATTCACGACGACGAGTAACCCTTGTGCTCTTCCAAGCGTCCTACGAATGGATTGGTTTCGACCTCCTGCGAGGGACTATGTATTGGGGAGCAGGCCCGACGCTCGGTCTTCTTACCAGCATCGGCTATCTCCTACTGGCATTGGGCGCCGTTCGTGTGTGGCGCCATCGGGATGATTTCTCCATCTGGGTTCACGATGAAATTTCCATTTTTCGCCGCACCTTTTCCCGCTACACGCCCGCTGGCCCGTTTTACGTTCTCCGTGAAGAGTCCCGCTTCAGAGCTATCCCCACTTCCTTTGTCGGCTCGCTCAGCCGCCTCCCGCGCAGCCGCGCCAACGGCGCCGCCATTCTCGTCTTCATTGGTCTGCTCCTCTTCCTTCTCGACTTCTTCGTCTGAAGGTTTTATCTTCTGTGTGAACTCCGGGCCCTCCGTGCGCTCTGTGTTAGGCTTTTTTTTCATCCGTACTTTTCTCTGCGCTCCTAGACAAACCGCCATGCCTTTGCAATCCTCATCCCGATGAAACCATCTCTTATCGTTCACGGCGGCGCGTGGGACATTCCCGACGACGCCGTCGAAGCCTGCAACGCCGGCTGCAGCCGCGCGCTCACCGCCGGCTGGTCCATTCTTTCTCTTGGCGGCTCCGCTTTGGACGCCGTCGAAGCCGCCGTCATGGTTCTCGAAGACGATCCCGCCTTCGATGCCGGCTACGGCTCGCATCTCAATCTCGATGGGCACGTCGAATGCGACGCCATCGTGATGAACGGCGCCACGCTTCGCGCCGGTGCCGCCGCCACGTTGCATCGCGTCAAGAATCCCATCCTACTCGCCCGCAAAATTCTCGAGAACTGCCCGCACATGATGCTGGTCGCCGATGGCGCGGAGCGTTTCGCCACCGAGCACGGCATCACACTCTGCAAGCCGGAGGAACTGGTCAGCGAAGCCGAGTGGGAAGCCTGGATGAAATGCAAAAAGGACGAACACGCCGCCGAGCATCACCGCGGCCACGAGCAGGGCACCGTCGGCGCCGTGGCCCTCGATAGCCACGGCAACCTCTTCGCCGCCACGTCTACCGGCGGAACCTGTTGCAAGCTTCCCGGCCGCGTCGGCGACTCGCCGCTCATCGGCTGCGGCTGCTATGCCGATTCCGAAACCGGCGGAGTTTCCTGCACCGGCTACGGCGAAGCCATCATGAAAATCGTCATGGCCAAGACCGCCGCCGATTTCCTGCGCCGCCCCGCCACGTGCTTTGACCCCGCTCCCGGTACCAAGTCCTGCGACGATTCCGCTGCCGATCTCGCCGCCCGCGACGCCATCCACCTCCTCTCCAAGCGCACTCAAGGCACTGGCGGCCTCGTCCTCCTCGACCGCGAGGGCAACCCCGCCTTCGCCTTCAACACACCGCGCATGGCCTACGGCTACGTCGCGCCCGACGGCTCATTCCTCACCGCCGTCTAGTGGTCCATCCTTTGCAGTTGGCCTCTACCAGCTACCCGCCCGACGTATCGCTCCCCGGTCGTTGTACTTTGAAAATCTGACCAGAAGGCCAGTGTGACCGATTGGGGGAGTACTGTACTTTGGAGGCCTCGATGGGGGGCCGGGAGCGTGGCCTACTGAAGCAAGAACCACGCCCGGCCCTCGAAAGAGGCCAGTATGAAAAACAGGTGGATCATCGTTGGAATTGCGGCAGTGAGCGTTTTGCTTGGCGCCGCCGGAACTGCGGCGCATTCCTACAATCCGATCAAATGGATCAAGAAAGGTCCGAGCCCCACGGCAAGCGAGCAGCTCGCCGCGAACAAAGAGGAAGAAAAGAAGCTGTCTCTGCAGTTGCAGGCGGTGCTGCCTCCTCGCACAACCCTGAAGGATGCGTGCGCGGGGTTTAAGGACCTCAACGAATGCGTCGCCGCGCTTCACGTAAGCCACAATCTCTCGATCAAGTTCAATTGCCTTAAATGGGATATGACTGGTGCGAAGCCGGCTGGCGACGTCAAATCCTGCGCGGCCCCCTCGAAAGACAAGGCGATGGACTTGAGCAAAGCGATCCGAGAGTTGAAGCCGGACGCCCATTCCCGGACAGAAGCAAAGAACGCCGAGAAACGGGCGCGAGAGGACATCAGGGACGCGTCCTAGTAAAAGCTAGCCGACGCTCCGGACAGGCCGTCGAGAGTAGAACCGAAAGCCCCACGCGCAAACTAGCGCGTGGGGCTCCTCTTTTACGTCATGGTGGACAGCGTCGTCTGTTGTATCATCCCTCGGCGCAGGCGACTGGGAATCGCACCTTCCCTGAGCGCGCCGCGACGAGGGTTCATGAAACGCAATCTTTTCCTCTTGCTCGCATGCTTGCTCGCAGCAATTACTGGCCTGGCGCAAACGCCGCCACCCCTGGTGTCTCCCGAGGTGCACTCGGACAATCGCGTTACGTTCCGCTTTCGCGCTCCCAACGACAAAGAGGTGGCCGTATCGGTGGAGGGCTTGCCCAACCCGATTCCCATGCAGAAAGACGAGCAGGGCGTCTGGAGCGTGACCACCGAGCCGCTGGCGCCGGACTATTACGGCTACGCGATCGTGGCCGACGGGGTGAGCATGTTCGATCCCGCGAATTACGCCATCAAACCAAACTTTCTCAATCGCGCGAGCGAGGTGCACGTCCCCGGGCCGGCTTCGCTGCCGTGGGAAACCAACGACGTGCCGCACGGTGAGATTCATCATCATTTCTATAAGTCCAGCGTGGTCGGCGATCAGCGCGACTTTTTCGTGTACACCCCGCCCGGCTACAACCCTCGCGCAAAGCAAACTTATCCCGTTCTCTATCTCTTGCACGGCTATAGCGACGACGCCAGCGCGTGGAACGCCGTCGGCCGCTCCAACGTGATCCTGGACAATCTGATCGCCCAGGGCAAAGCCAAGCCCATGATCGTGGTCATGCCTCTCGGCTACGGCGCGCCCGAAGTTCTTCTTCCCAACTCCGGAGTGTGGCGCGATCGCGCAATCACCGATCGAAACTTCGATAAGTTCAGAGAGGCTCTGCTGACGGAGGTGATTCCGCGCGTCGAAACCGCTTACCTCGTGGTCAAGGACCGCAACTCCCGGGCCATCGCCGGACTCTCCATGGGCGGCTCCGAATCATTGTTGACGGGCCTGAATACGCTGAACGAGTTTGCGTGGATTGGCGCGTTTAGCTCCGGGGGCATGGATCCGGATTTTGACAAGGACTTCCCTGCGCTCGATTCCAAGTCAGCGCAGCCACTGCGTTTGCTCTGGATTGCGTGCGGGACGGACGACCACTTGATCGACCTCAACCGCAATTTTCGCGCATGGCTAACGTCCAAGAATGTTCGCCACGTGGACATCGAGACGCCCGGCGCGCATACCTGGATGGTGTGGCGGCGCAATTTGGCGGAATTCACCGCGCTGCTGTTTCGCTGATTTAAAGCGGGTGCGAAGCGGCCGTGAATCGTAAGCCGCCGGGCCCTTCATCAATGCACTCGGGCGGCCCGTTCGAATTCAGGACGCATCAATCGTCGTCATCTTTTTCAACGTGGTTTTTTTCCGCATCGTCCACGGCGGAAATTCCCAGTCGCATCGCTTGATACGCTGGCAATTGCCCCGCCGCCGGAAGCGACGATGCATTTCGCGTACAAGCGAACCAGATTGCGGCATTCAGAATTTGCGGATCGGCCATGTCCGCGTGCGCAAAGTTCTGCCGCATGGATTTTTTCATCCACTCGGCTTCCGCTTTGTTCCTCGGTTTGAGTGTCATCAGGTTGTCCGCGGCGACCGTCGGCAAAACCGCTTTGTAGGGAGTCAAGTCCGGCGTTTCCTGGAAAATATCCATGGGAATCGCCGAAGCATCGAGCTGATTCATCGGCGCGATGCCCAGCAGCGTCTCGATCGTCCGAATCATGCTGACAGTGCTGTGAAACTTGTGGATCAGCGCGCCCGGGCGGTTGTACGCGCTGATCGCCAGCCCGACCGACCGATGCGAGTCCACGTGGTCGGGACCGGCCTGCGCGTCGTCTTCCACAATGAAAATCGCCGTATCTTTCCAGTACGCGCTCGAGGAAATCGCTTCAACCAATCGTCCCACCGCGTAGTCATTGTCGGCCACGTAAAATTGCGGCGTCGGAAAATCCTTCTTGATGCCGGTCGTATGATCGTTTGGAAACCGCACGATATTCAAGGCGGGCATGAGATCCCCGCGGCCGGCTTCGCGTTCGGCAACGAAGCCGCGAAATTCCGTGAGCCACTCGCCGAGCCGCGAATTGCCGCGGCACTTTTCATTCGCATTGTCGCGCGTGATCGCCGCATCCGCGGAACTCGAAGGATCCAGCGCCGATTTGTAACAATCCACCGTGAAGCTGTCCGGCGCCGTCAAATCAAAACTCCGGAAACTCGCGCTGTGATGTTTTTCGAGCGATTCCTTGTTGGCGATCGCGCGCATCGCGTTCGAAACGTCGGGATAGCTTTTCTTCTTCTTCTGTCCCGCGGCTTCGACATCCTTCGCCGAAATCACGGACACGAACTCTCCGTAATTCCTGTACGAGAATCCTGCCCGCGCTGCCGCATCCCACAGATACAGCGTTTTCGGTTCCGCCAGGTCCGTGAATCCCTGGCGGTAGGGAAGATGTTTTTCCAGCAGATCCGCCAACGCTGCCAGCACATCCCCATTGAACTTGCCGAGATCCAGGTCGCCGGGCGGCTCGTAGTCCGGCAGCCGGTTATAGCCTTCCCAATCGTAGGTGCGTCCGCGGTCGGAATATTCCCAGCGAAATCCTTTGTCCACGTAATCGGTGGAGAAGGCAGCCGTAGCCCAGTTGTGGCCGTCGGGGCTGGCCTCGGAATTCACGAAAAAGCGGTCGAAGAGTCCGAAACGTTGCGCCAGTGCATGCTGGTTTGGTGTTATCGCTTGCGCAGTTCCATCCGGCCGCCGCGCGGTTGCACCGTTTCCGAAAATAGCAAACTCCGGCTCTCCATCCGCGGGGTGCCCGTCGCCCGAAGTTTTTAGGTCCCCGAAAACCTGATCGTAGGTGCGGTTTTCCTTGATGACGTAGATCACGTGCTTGATCGGGCTCTTGTTCGCAAAAAGTTTCGGCGGCGCGAAATCCATCAGTCCGTCATTCTGCATGGTCTGCTGCGTGTAGCGCGCCAGCGCCGGCTCATCCGGCAGGGCCACCATGCCGATGTTCCCGGAAACGATCGCCCCGCTGTATTCTCCGCCTTGCCGGTTCTTTTCTTTGTTGGGCGGGAAGGCGGCGTTCGGCGGATTCGGGGTGCGCCCGCTGTTGTCCACGCGTATGGAGGAAGCTTCAAATCCCGTTCCTTTTCCATTGCCGATGAACAGCTTCTCGTCCGCAACAAACACAGCAGACGGATACTGGCCCGTGGGGATAAAGCCCAGCACTCTCGAATTCGCAGTGCCTGTCCGTTTCGCCGCCGTGCTGCCGCCGCGCGCTCTTTCGGAAAGTGCGACCACCGCCACGGCATTGCTGTGCGCATTGGCCACATACAACATTTTTTCATCCGCACTCAGCGCAATTCCTTCCGGACTCGCTCCGGGCAACGCCTCCTCCGCCAGGCGAACGTTGATTCTCTCCACTTCTTGATCCGTCGCGGTGTCAAGGACCGAGACGCTGTCGGCGTCCGAGTTTGCAACAAAAATCCGCGTTCCATCCCCGTTCGAAAGCATCGCCGTGGGATGCCGGTCTATGCCGATGTACTTTCGAACCGCGGGCTTGTCGTCCAGCGAAACAACTGCCACCGAGGAATCATTCCAGCACGACACATACGCGCGGCTGTTTTTGCCGCTCCCGATGGCGACTACGCCATACGGATAGATGTTTTCGTCAGGCTTTCCCATGCGGTGCAAATCCACTCTCTCCATCCGGCGCATGCTTTGGATTCCGCGGACAATCGTCACGCTGTCTCCCAGGTTGTTCGCCGTCACCAGCGTGGAACCATCCCGAGTCACCGCCAATCCCGTCGGATACAGAGCCGCTTTTCCCTTGTTGTAATCGGCTGACGTTGCGTCACCAGGTTTGGCGATTTCGAACGATTGCGCCCGCACTTTCGAATCCGGCCCCGGAGATTCCGGCTGAACGGGCGAAGCGGCCTTCGGATCGAACCGGAAGATCCAAACTTTATTTTCGAATCCACCGGAAACATACAGCGCAAAATTACCGTCCGCGCCGGACGCGGGCGAAAAAGCCAGGCCGACATTGGCGCTTTGCGGCGTCGGGAAATAGACGTTTTGAATCACCAGCGGATCCGGCTGGGCATTCAGGTCCAGCACGGCAATCGATTGCTGGGCCTTGTTGGTCGCTTCGCTGAATTGCACGCCGTAGCCGCTATTCACGATCAACAGGTACCGGCCCTTTCCATCCTTGCCAAGCGCATCCGGGCTGCGCAGGATCGCCATCGGCATCGCACCGACCGCCGGCAAATGCGTGGCCGCATCCAGCACCAGTGTCCCCGCTGGCGTGATCGGACGGCCCTCGCTTGCGGGCTCCTGCTGGCCCCGCGCGATTCCGCAAAAACTCAAGCAAAGCAAGAACCAGCCGGCATTCCCTCGCAGTCGCATCGGTTCGCTTCCTCGTTTCTCGAAGATTTCTTTCCTTTGCCGCCCACGGCGCCACCACCAATCTACATTCAAGGGAGTCTAATGAAAAATTGTTTCGCAAATTTGAATACAGGCAGGATCCTGGTCAGCGGACCCTGCTTGGCAACGAATTTGACGCTAAGCGCTTCTACTTCTAGGATGAATAGGGTGCATGACGATCGATCGCCATATCTGCCACACGGGCTACAAATGAAAAAGAAGACTCTCTTCCTCGCGCTGCTCTGCTTCCTGCCGCTGGCCGCCGGGGCGCAAACCGCCGACGAAATCGTGAAGAAAGCGCTCGACGCCCGCGGAGGCGCCGAAAAGATTAAGGCCGTGCAGGCCGAGCGCGTCACCGGAAGCATTTCCTTTGGCCCAGGTGCGGACGGTGTCTTCGTCGTCGAGCTCAAACGCCCCCACAAAATGCACATGGAGATCTCCATTGAAGGCCAGAAACTCGTGCGCGTCTACGACGGCAAGTCCGCGGGCTGGACGATCAATCCCTTCGCTCCAAACAGAGACGTACAGCCGATGTCCGAAGAAGATTTGAAGAGCATCTCCGACGAATCCGATTTCGATGGCCCTCTGGTGGACTACAAAGCCAAAGGGAATCAGATTGAGCTCGTCGGCAAGGAAGACCTGGAGGGCAAGCCCGTCTATCGCCTTAAACTCACGAACAAAAACGGCGATGCGCGCTTCTATCTCTTCGACGCTTCCTCGTACTTTCTCGTGAAGTGGGAAGGCGTCCGCAAAGCCGACAACAAAGACATTCCCTGGGAATCGTTTTTCTCCGACTACCGCGAAGTCCAGGGCCTGAAATACGCGTTCAAAATCGAGTCGGGCAGCCCCGGCACGGAGATCAAGCAGAGCCTCACCGCCGAGAAAATCGAGATCAATCCGCAAATTGAGGAATCCCACTTCACCAAGCCGGCGCCTGCCGAGCCGCCGGCTGCTCCGGCGTCCGCTCCTCCGGAGAATCGTTAGAGGACGGAAAGCAATTCGCAGCCGCCGCTTCCGCGCGGCGCTGTGCTCTTGTGACAAACTCTACTCAAACTGAATCCAATCCTTCGCCCGCCGGCCTTTGTGCCTCTTGCGCGCATGCCCGTTCCATCGAATCGTCTCGGGGCTCGGTTTTCATCCTCTGTGAACTCTCCGTCACTGACCCGCGGTTCCCGAAGTATCCTCGCCTCCCAGTCCTCTCCTGCTCCGGGTTCGAGAAAAAGTCGTAGCAGCACCTCCGGCCCAGTATTCTTATTTTCCTGCTTTCCGAACATAATAGTATGGTAATTTATCGGTGAGTCTATCCTTACCGCGAGGATTTGTATGGCTTCCCGCTCGCGAATCTGTCTTTGCGCTATTCTGCTTCTGCTCGTCTGCCCCTGGCGCGCCTCCGCCGAAAAAATGCAAATCACCAGCAATCCGTCCGGCGCCACGGTCGAACTCAACGGCGTCGCCGCCGGGACCACGCCGTTCGAAAAAGATTTTCCCGGCGGATACTTCCACAAGACCAAGACTTCCATGGGTGCCCGCCTCGAACACGCCATGGTCGCGCGCGTCAGCTTGGCCGGGTACGCCACCAAAGAACTCACTCTGACCGAAGGTCCTCAGAATTGGGTTTCGCTCAAAGGACGAAACCTGGGCGAGTACTGGCTGCTCAAGACCGATCATTTCCACGTCGATCTCAAGCCCATCACCGAGACTTTCACCGGCGAAATCACCGCGAAAGATTCCGGCGCTAGCCCCGGGCTGCAACCTGAGCTGTCACTCGAAGAAGTCGTTCGGCAAACCAAGCCCGCAGTCGTTTATTTGAAAGGATTGGACAAATCCGGCTCGGGATTCATCGTCACCGGCACCGGCGTCATCGTGACCAATGCGCATCTGGCGCGCGGCGAAGAAAGCCTGCTAATGCAGCTTTCGAATGGCCAGCAGCTTGAAGCCAAAGTCGTCTATATTGACGCGGAACTGGACATTGCTTTGGCAAAAGTGGAAGAGCCTGCGGGAAAAAACGAATTCCCGCATCTTGCTCTTACTGCCGCGACCAACGTCCGCCAGGGGGAAAGCGTTCTGGCCATCGGCAATCCCGGCGACGCCATGCTCTTCAGCGTCACGAAGGGCATCGTCAGTGCCGTCGGAAAATTTCCCAACGCTGGTCCCGGAACCTGGATTCAAACCGACGCGCCCATCAACCCCGGCAACAGCGGCGGCCCGCTCCTCAATTCCCGCGGCGAAGTCATTGGCATCAACACGCAAAAACTCATCAAGAAAAACGTCACCGGCATCGGCTTTGCTCTCAGCTCCTCCGACGTCCTCGAAGTCCTTCAACGCTTCTATCCCAACACCAGGCCTGGCTCACAAACATCGGCGCGAGGCAAGGGCCCAGCGACGGAGGCGAACTCGGCCGATTCCACGCAATCGCCAGGCACCAATTCTTTCGTCAGCGAATCCGCGCCGGTCCCCGATCCGCAAAACACGTCTTCCCCGGAGGGCTTCGGCACCGTCACCATCACGTCCGAGCCGGACGGCGCCGAAATTTTCATTGATGAAAAATTCCACGGCAACACTCCTGCCATACTCAAGCTCTCCACCGGTAGCCACGCCGTTGTCCTGAAATTTCCCGGCCGCGCCGACTGGCATCGAACTCTCGAAGTTCTCAAGTCCAGCAAACTGTCTCTCAAAGCTGCGCTCGATCCGGCGCCATAACTCATCGCCAAATTCAACCGCGCGAAAAAAAAACCGGCAGAGCGTCATGCGACGACGCTCTGCCGAAAACCGCTGTCCCTGCTTACTTCTTGCTACAGTTCTGGCTGCTGTGACTGTGGTTCCTGCTGCGGCTTGGGTGGATTCGGACCCGCAACCGTTTCGTGTGCCGCCACCGGCGTGACGGCTCCAGCATTCGCGCCGCTCGCCGCCAGCTCCGACGGCTTATACTTCGGCGCGCTCACGTACCCGTGCACTTCGTTCTTTTCGATTTTATTTACCACCACCTGCACCGGCTGCGACTCGTTTTCCGTGTGGAGCCAGATGGGCTCGTACAGGTTCACCTTTTTCTTGGTGAGCTGGTTGTCGTCCACGATCATTTCCACGTCGTAGCTCTTGTGCTTGGTATCCGCCTTGCGCAGCGAGAGCGTGAGCGGCCCCACGCGTTGGAACTGCTTCGACTTCGACAGGTCAAACTCAAAGTAGCTGCGCTCCCCGCGTTTCGCGAGCGCCACCAACTCCTCGTGCGTCTTCGCGATCGAGCCGTTCAATTCGTCGCGCGTGGAATTCAGGTTGCCCTCCAGGTCCGTGCGGTTCTTCGCCACCTGGTCCTGCGTATCCTTCAGCTGCTTCTGCTGCTCTTCCAACTGCGCCTGCAGTTGTTTGTAGCGCTTGTCCGCTGGCGTGTTCCGCTTGGTTGTGGAGTGAGCCGGCACGGCAGCCTTTTTTCCCGGCTGGCTGGAGCTTTGTGCCGCTTGGGCCTCTTGTGCGGCTGTATTTTTTGCGGCCTGCTCCGCAGTCATGTCATTCAATTTGGTGGTCAGCGTGTTGAGATCGCCCTGCATCTGGCTGATCGTGGCATTGGCGGCGGATTCTTGCGCCGTCAGATGGCCTACCAGAATTTGCTGCCGGTAGCCGTAGCCGAAGGCCAGCCCTGCGGCGATCACCAGCGCCACCACAGCAACTGCCAGCCAGCGATTGACTGCCGGCGGAGAGGTCTCTCCCTTGTGTCCGTTCTGATTCATCTCACTGTACTCGTCCATGCTCAGTCTCCTCATGTCTCGCGCCCGATTTGGGCGGAAATGTCGCGGGTTGTTCGCCGCCGCGTCGTTTGCCTCGGAACAAAACTCCGGGGCCGGAAATTCTCCACTGGTGGCGCACTGCCCCTCTTTCTCCTTGGCAAGTGCCATGCCGATTGGCGGATTTTGCGGCCGCAACTAAACTCTGTGCTGCCAACAACAAGCAGCTCGTCAAGCACACTCGCAATTCAGCACAGCGGTACTAGTCCCGGCATTATTTCCTTCCTGCGAGCACGACTTGCTCGAATCCGCGGTCTCCCCCAGATTTCCCTCCCCGCGCGTTGCCCTCGCCCTTCCTCTGTGCTAGCATCCGCCCGCTAGGAGACCGGACCAGGGAACTCTTGTCAAACCTTCGCCCCCCCCCACGGGGACCCAGGTGCAGCGGCCACGTTCTCCTCCCTCAGTTCCAACTTGCCAGGCGCAGGCCCGCGCCCGCATTCTGCTGCACGGACCTCGTCTGTTGGAGGTTTGCATGAAGAGCTATCTCACCAAGGACATTCGAAACGTTGGCATTGTCGGCCACGGCGGCACCGGAAAGACCCAGCTGGTGTCGTCGTTGCTCTTCACCGCGGGCATGACCCCGCGCTGGGGAAAAGTTGCCGAAGGCAGCACCACCACCGACTGGGACGAAGAGGAAATCGCGCGGAAAATCTCCATTCAAACCGGCTTGGCCCATGCTGAGTGGCCCGCCACGCCGGCCAGCCCCTCCGGCTCTTCCGATAAAGTCAAAATCAATTTCCTCGATCTCCCCGGCTATTCCACTTTCATCACCGAAACGAAAGCTTCGCTCATCGCCGCCGATGCCGCCCTCATCACCGTGGACGCCCACGTCGGCGCGCAGGTCACCACCGAAAAAGTTTGGGATTACTGCACCGAGTACGACATTCCCCGCGCTTTCGTTCTCACCTGGATGGATCGCGAGCTCTCCAGTTTCGAACGCTCCATGGAATCGCTCGAGCAGGTTTTTGGCCGCAACGTGGTTGCCATTCAGCTTCCCATCGGCTCTGAAAAAGGCTTCCGCGGCGTCGTCGATCTCGTAGCCATGAAAGCCCACATTTACAAACCCGATGGCGATGGAAAACCCTCCATTGAAGAAATTCCCGGCGCTCTCGCCGACGAAGCCAAGGAAGCGCACGAAAAACTCGTCGAAATGATCGCCGAAGGCGACGACGAAATGATGGAAGAATTTTTTCGCGAAGGCACCATCCCCATCCACGACCTCATTCCCGCCGTTCGAAAGGCCATCGTCGCCGAAAAAATATTTCCCGTCCTGATGACCTCCGCGTGTCACAACATCGGCACCGCCAGCTTGCTCACATTTCTGGCCGACGCCTTCCCGCATCCCGATGAGCACGCCCAGGTGGGCTTCAAAGAGCCCGGCGGAAAAGGCGACCGCGTCGAGCGCAAGTACGACGACAGCCAGCCGCTCTCGCTCTTTGTCTTCAAAACGCTCGCTGATCCCTTCGCCGGACGCATCAACTACTTCAAGGTGAAAAGCGGCGTCCTGAAAAACGACGCCACGCTCACCAACTACAATCGCAACTTGCCGGAACGCTTTCAGCACGTCCAGGTCGTGCAAGGCAAACAGTTCACCGAAGTCGGCGAGCTGCATTCCGGAGACATCGGCGCCATCGCCAAGCTGAAAGAAACCACCACCGGCGAAACTCTTGGCGATAAAGCTCCGGCGATCTACTATTCCCCCGCGCAGCTCCCGGAACCTTCCATCACCTTTGCCATCGAGCCGAAAACCCGCGCCGACGAAGACAAGATCGGCGTTTCCATTCACAAAATTCTCGAGGAAGATGCGGCGCTCCGCTTTTCACGCGATCCGCAAACCAAGGAATTCTTGCTCGCCGGTTCCGGCCAGCAGCACATCGAAGTCGTCGTCGCCAAGCTCCACAAGCGCTACCACGTGGACCTCACTCTCAAGCCTCCCAAGGTCCCCTACCGCGAAACCATTCGTGGCAAGGCCGACGCCGAAGGCAAGCACAAGAAACAGTCGGGCGGCCACGGCCAGTTCGGCGTTTGCCGCATCAAGATGGAACCCATCGAACGCGGCAAGGGCGTCGAATTTGTGGACGACGTTTTTGGCGGCGCCATTCCCAGGAACTGGATTCCCTCCGTGGAGAAGGGCATTCGCGATGCCGCTGCGCGCGGCTATCTCGCCGGCTTTCCCGTCGTGGATTTCCGCGCCGTGCTCTACGACGGCAAATATCACGACGTCGATTCGTCCGATATGGCCTTCAAGATCGCCGGCTCGCTGGCCTTCAAGGAAGCCATGAAGCAAGCGCGCCCCGCGCTCCTCGAGCCCGTCATGCACGTGGAAGTGTACGCGCCCGATCAATACTCCGGCGACCTGATGGGCGACCTCAGTGCGCGCCGCGGCCGCATCGCCGGCAGCGAAGCCCGCGCCCACAACGTGATCATCAAGGCGCAGGTGCCATTTTCCGAAATGCTCACCTATGCCAACGATCTCATCTCAAAGACACAAGGCCGCGCGAGTTATTCGATGGAGTTCTCGCACTACGACTACGTCCCCAACGAACTCGCCGAAAAAGTCATCGCCGCCCACAAAGCCGCCCACGGCGAACAACTCGTCGAAGAAGAAGCGTAGCGGGAATCTTTGATTGGGCTCGCATTACTGATGCTGGCTTACGGATAGCACGTTGCCATCCGCGTCCTTGAACCAGGCTACCTTGTCCCCGTTGGGAGTCGTCCAAATCCCGCGCTCAGCATCCTGAATGAAAGGATACTTTTCCATCGCAACGCCTCGCTGTTTGAGCCATGCGACGACCGCTTCGATGTTTTCCACTTCCCAGCCCAGCACCGTGCTCCGAAGCGGAGTGAAATTCGGAACCTTGGAAATCCGCACGAAGTGTCCGCCAACTTTCATCGCCAGCGCGAATTGGTCCAGGCTGACGAATTCGAATCCCAGCTTGCCTTCATAAAAAGCCCTGGCCTGCTCGTAATCCTTGGTAAGCACAAAACCAACCATCTTGCCTGAAGCCAGCATCTTTGCCTCCCAGGACCGCCATTATCAGTCAAAACGAAACGGAGCTACTGCCTATCTTCGGCAAGAACATCCCGGTTCGCTTCGCGTGCTCGTCGAATCGTTCGCCGAACTCCTGCTTGAGAAAAGATTCTTCGCGCTGCGCCTTGATGTAAAAGGACAGCCAGAAAATGGCTATTGCGATCAAACCGCGCACTTCGCCCTGCGCAACCACGGTTCCAAGGAGCGCCAGCAATATCCCCGTGTAAATCGGGTGCCGAATCGCGCGATACGGGCCCGTGCGAATCAACTCATGGTCCTCTTTCAGCGTCACGGTGCCGCTCCAGTTGGCGCCCAAATGCCAGCGCGCCCAAAACGCGACCGCCACACCCGCGGCGGTCAGCAGAACGCCAGTCCATTGGACCGGGGAACTCGCCGGAAGAAAGCGGGCGCCCAGCCATCCGAAGTGCGCCTCTGGTCGCGCCAACAGGTAGAAGGCGGCCAATAGGGGAAGCATATAGCGGAAGCGTTGGCTCCAGGATTCGCGCCTCTTGATTTTCTTCAGCTTGAACGCCGAGATCACCCAGTACAATCCGAACAAAACCCACAGCGCGTTTATCCATTGCCGCGATGACAAAAATTCCATGTGCGTCTCCAATCGAATTCTTACACTGAGGATCCCCGACGGCCGAGTTTCCGCTTCCGTTGTACGATGCGCTTGCGTTCCGGGCGAATTGAGTCGCGCAGAAAAATGCACGGCTTCGCCGCCCCCCTGGGACAATCTGTCAAGCGGCGAAGGACTCCAAATTGGATGTTGGTGTAGCTGCCGCGCGGGGTGGACAATTGTCGCCATGAAAAACATAGCAGAGCGCAAGTTCGGTCCGCAAACGCAGGCCATTCATGGCGGCGAACCCCTTCGCCACGGCGTCAACGGCCCCATCGTCACCGAAATTATCCGCTCCTCTACCTTCACGTTTTCTTCCACGGCGGAAATGAAATTGTGGGCCGAAGGGAAAAACAAAGCCTACATTTACACGCGTTATGGCAATCCCACGCTGACCGTCGCGCAGAAAAAAATCGCCGCCCTCGAAGGCGCGGAAGCCGCGGTCGTCACTTCTTCCGGGATGGCCGCGATCTCCTCCTCGCTTCTCGCCGCGCTGAAAAACGGCGACGAAGTCATTTCCACCTCGCAACTTTACGGCGGTTCGTACCGCTTGATGCGCGATGTTTTTCCAAATATGGGCATCACCGTTCGCCAGGTGGGAACTGATCTCGCGGGAATCGAATCTCTCGCCAACTCGCGCACCAAAGTTCTCTACGTCGAAACGCCCACCAATCCCACGCTTCGCCTCGTGGACATCCATAAAGCCGTGGCCTTCGCGAAGAAGCACAAACTCGTCTCCATCATTGACAACACTTTCGCGACGCCCGTTCTGCAGAATCCCATCGCGCTCGGTTACGACATGGTGGTTCACAGCGCAACGAAGTCTCTTGCCGGACACTCCGACATTATCGCCGGTGCCGCTGTCGGCAATTCGCATTGGATGGAACGTGTGCGCCACATGATCATTTATTTGGGCGGCTCGATGGATCCCGGCGCCGCCTATCTCCTCATCCGCGGCATCAAAACGTTAGGCGTGCGCGTCGAACGGCAGTGTGAAAACGCCATGGCTGTCGCCAAATTCCTGGAAGGGCATTCGAAAGTGGCGCGCGTGCACTATCCCGGTTTGAAGTCGCACCCGGATCACGCCCTTGCCCGAAAACAGATGCGCGGTTTCGGCGGCATGCTTGCATTTGACTTGAAGGGCGGCTTGCCCGCGGCGCGGCGCTTCTGCGATCGCGTGCGGCTATTCCTGCTTGCGGCAAGTCTCGGCGGCGTGGAGTCGCTGGTGATTCTTCCGATTTACAGCTCGCACTACAACATGACCAGCGAAGAATTGCGCCGCGCCGGCGTCAGTCCGGGAACCGTGCGCGTTTCGATGGGTCTGGAAGATAAAGAGGATTTAATCGAGGATTTGAAACAGGCCCTTCGCTGATTTCTCTGTTGCCAGAACAAAAGCTAAAAACTAAAAACGAATTACTTCGCGTCGGTCAGCACAGGAGTGGCCCACACATCCTGCGCCGGCAGCAGTGACTTCACAATATCTTCCAATTCGTGCGCGCTCTTTACTTGCTCCGGATAGTTGTGCACCGTGATGTCGAACGCCGTGCCATGCTTCGCGCGCACATTCTGCAATTCCTCCTGCAGCCGCACCGCGACGCGTTTGGCATTCAGCGAATCCGTCTCCGGCAGCACCACCGCAAACAATCCAGTCGCCAGCCGGTAAATCGAATCCGACGGCCGCAGCCTGCGCGAAGTCGCCTTTGCCGCCTCGCTCAAACCCTCGCTGTTCTCTTTATTTTTTGCGAGCGCGGAGGCGGGCTTGGCCTGCACGATGAGCAACGAAAGCGTCTTCTCCATGGTCATCGCGCGCCGGAATTCCATGGTCAAGCGGTCCCAGAAATAATTCTGATCCGGCATGGTCTGCAGATGATCCACGCTGGCCTCTTGCTGCAGCGTCACGTTGCGGTCCAGTTCCGCCAGCAGCCTCTGCTTCAGCTCGCGCACCGTCCGCTGCCGTTCGAGCAGGTAAATGTCAAAGAGCACCGTCAGCGCGCAGAAACCGAAGAACGCCACGCGGAGACTCCACTTGTTTCCGATGGGGTGGAGGAACACCAGCGGGTACATGAACGCGGCGAGGCCCGCCGCCAGCACCAGTATGAAGACCGCGGCGAGAACGGTGATCTGCAGCTCGCGGCGTTCGAGTTGATCCAATTCCTTGTGGTTCAGAGTACCCATGACGTCTTCTTTGGCTCCCCGCGGCCATTCGCTAAACTCGTGAAACAGGTTCTGGCAAGGAATGCACTTCTATGGTCCGGGGAGCGCGCGTGCGGCACAATGGGCGCGGAGTACTGTGTTACGGAAAAGCTACTAGGCTTCCCAGGGAGCAGAGTCGTCGGAACAGCGAGTTCTGTTTGCTTTTCCGCAGGGACTTAGTTGAGATGCACCAATGATCACACTGGGTTCTTTTTCTGCATGAATTCCGCGTAACGCCCGGCAATCACGCTCCAGGAAAAGTGCTGCGCCTGCGCCAGCCAGCTTCGTTGCCCCAGCGAAACTCGATAGTGCTCATCTTCAAGAACGCGAACCAGCACGTCGCCCAGATCCCCATGTCTCTGCGGCGAATAAAGCGCTAATCCTGCTTCCGTGATTGGCGGCGTTGTCTGCGGTCCCTCGAACGCGATCACCGGCAACCCGCACGCAATCCCCGCGATGGCGCTGCCCCGCTGCGTGGAAATGGGCCCGCGCACAAAGAGCAGCACATCGGAGGAACAAAGAGCCTGCGCGACCTGCACCCCCGGTAGAACACCCAGAACTTTTATTTCAACATGGGTATCGCCGAGCGCCGCTCGCAGTCCCGTCTCTGCCGCTTTTGAATTCCTGCCGAAGACCAGGAGCCTGAGATTCTTGACTCGTTCAGCGGAAAAACGAACCGCTTCAGCAATACTCTCGATTTCCTTCTGGCCCGCTTCGCCGCCAGTGATACCGAACACGGCAATCGTCAATTTCCCGTCTTTCGCGCTGTACTTCTCGGAGCCCCTTGCCGTCGAAGCGATAAGGTTTGCTCCGACTGGAATGAAGAGAGCCTTGCCGTGCAAGTGCTTGAGCCAGGAAAGTTTTTCGAGGGGCAGCGTAAAAATGGCCGCATCCGAAAGGGCTATCGCCTCGCGCATCACTCGCAATTGCGCCCGCCGCCTCAGCCAATCGATCGCCCGCCCGCCATGGTACGGCTCGGAATCGTGATAGACGACCGCCACATGCGCGCCCACCTCTTTCAATATCTTGAGAACTTGGAGGAATCGCCGCGGAAAACCCCGCGCCGACCACGCCAGCGCTGTGTATTGCACGAGCACCCACGCCCCGCGCCAGACTTTCGAACGCCGCCGCAAGGATCGCAAGGCACGTCTCCACCCGCGTTCCGCCCAGTCGACTCGCTCGATTTTCAAGTTGTAGTTATGCGCCTCCAAAGCCTTGCCAAGAAAATGGCAATACTCTTCGACGGCGTCGGTCGGCTCGTCGCGCCGCCCCAGCAGCGCGATGGTGCGGTATCCGCTCACGCTTGAACGCTCATTTTTCGACGAGGAAACTCCCGATCACTAGCGCGTCCATCCCCGAGCTGAAGAATGTACGAAGCGCGTCCGTCGGCGTGTGCACAATCGCCTCGCCGCGCAGGTTGAAGGACGTATTCATGATCACCGGCACGCCCGTGCGCTTGCCGAACTCATCGATCAACCGCCAATACAGCGGGTTGATTTCTTTCTCAACCGTCTGCGGCCGCGCGCTCCCATCCACGTGCGTGACCGATGGAATCACCTTGCGCATTTCCGGCTTCACCTGCGCCGTCACGATCATGAACGGCGAATCCGTGGCGCTTTCCAAATAATCGCCCGCCGCCTCCTTCTTGAACGAAGGTGCGAACGGCCGCCACCACTCCCTGAATTTCACCGCGTTGTTCACCTTGGCATTCATTTCCGGATCGCGCGGGTCTGCCAGGATCGAACGGTTCCCCAGCGCACGCGGGCCAAATTCCATGCGGCCCTGAAACCATCCAAGAATTTTCCCCTGCGAAAGCAGTTCCGCCGCCGTTGCAGCGGGATCCTGCAACCGCGTGTACCGCAATTTGTACGTGCGCAAGTTATTCACGATGGCGTCGTCGTCAAACGACGGCCCCCAATACCCATGCCGCATGGCCTTTATCGACAATTTTCCGCCGTTATCGAGATACGGAACGAGCGCCGCTCCAAGCGCCACTCCGTCGTCCGAAGCCGCCGGCTGCACGAAAAACTTGTCCACCAGTCCGGAAGCGAGAATCTTCCCGTTCGCTTTCGAATTCAGCGCCACGCCGCCCGCAAGGCACACGTTCCGGCATCGTGTCTTTTCAATCCCCATCCGAACCACGCTCATCATCGCCGTCTCGCACATGTCCTGCACCGCATATGCGATGTTCTTGTGCCGCTCGTCAATGTCGCTCTCCGCCGCCCGAGGCGCTCCAAGCAGCGGCGTCATCCCAGAAAAAAGTTGCGACCCGTTTCCGATCACGCGCTTAGTGTCAACCCGGTACGGCGCGTCCTCCGGATCAATGAAAGGACGCAGATCAACTCCCGGCTGGCCGTAGGGCGCCAGCCCCATCACCTTCCATTCGTCGCTGTTGCGATGAAACCCCAGAAACTCCGTGAATTCACCGTAGAACAATCCGAGCGAGTCCGGATACTGAATCGTCAGCACGTGATCGAGCCGTCCGCCATGTCCGTGCCAGATGGACGTCGCTTCCGTCGCGCCGTGTCCGTCCATGATCACCACTGTGGCATCGTCAAATCCGGAATAGGCGTAGGTGCTGAGCGCATGTGCGAGGTGGTGTTGCACGAAGCGCATGCGCGCGCGTACCGACCCAAACTGCTGTTGGAATGGATTTGCACCGACCCTCTGATGCCACATGCTCAGGAAATGCCGCGTCGAATTGAGTACATCCAAATAGGTAATGGGCCGCTGGCCCGTTGCAAACAGTTTCAGGTCGTGACGGAATTCATACCCCGGAGTGGGCCACCCAAAACACACCTCATCCAATTGATCCGCTCGAATCCCCGTAAAGTCCAGGCATGCCCGGATGGCATTCGATGGAAACCGCGCGTCATGCTTCAAGCGGCTGATGCGCTCTTCCGCAACGGCGAAAAGCAGTTCCCCATCGCGCACCACACAAGCTGACGAGTCATGCAACTGCGAATAATTTATCCCCAGCGTTAGCATTCTTCTTTAGTCTCTTCCACGGTTTTCCCCACACCAGTGTCGTTTGCAAACGCGATTTTTCCAAATCCTGCACGGAAATCCTATAGTAGCTTGCCGGGACCGCGCGAGTCGAATATCCAGCCGTTTGTGGCGCCAGATTTAGCAGCGAAAATTAGCCGGGGCGGCGTGCAAGCGTGATCCCGCAACCGCCTGCGGGTTTCCACCAGAGTACGGTATAGTGATTCGTTTTTAGAGAGAAAGTGATTCGCTCGCTTCGCGGTCGCATCGCAAATTACCGCGAACGCCCGGAAAGGTAATCGCGCCCTCTGCCAATGGCCAGCGAGAGATTCTCATCCCTGGGAGAAGCGGAAGACACGGGGCAGAATCTGAAGCTCCTGCGCGCCATTTTCTGGCTCGTCACCGTCGCGGCCGGTTTCCTGCAAGCCTGGGCCTCGCGTTTTTGGATCAGCCCCGACGGAAACAATTATCTGGACGTTGCCGGCGCGTATCTGCGCGGCGACTGGACTCACGCCGTCAACGCCTATTGGAGCCCGCTCTTTTCTTGGCTCCTCGCCCTGTGTCTGTGGTTCTTCCGTCCAAGCCCCTACTGGGAGTCCACCCTTCTTCATCTTCTCAACTTCGCAGGCTTGCTTTTGGCACTTCGTGCGTTCGAATTCTTTTTCCGCGCCTTCCTCCAAATGCAGAAACAATTTGGTGCAGCCGACGCTGCGCCCGCTCGGCTTTCCAATTGGGACTGGTGGGCCCTCGGTTATGGATTGTTTCTTTCGACGGCCCTCTTCGTTCAAACCGTGTCCGCCACCACGCCCGATATATGGGTAGCCGCGTTCACCTTCCTCATTTCCGGCCTGATTCTGCGCATCTGGGCGCAAGGCGGAGGCTGGCTCCTGTTCGCCGCTTTGGGTCTCGCTCTCGCCTGCGCCTATCTGACAAAAACATTTTACTTCCCCATGACCTTCGTCCTGCTGCCGACGGCCTGGCTGGCCACGGGAAACCCGCGCAAATCGTTCAAGCAAGCAATCCTCGGCTTCGCCGTTTTCATTCTCGTTGCCGCTCCTTGGATCACCATATTGTCCCGCGCCAAAAACCGTATCACCTTCGGCGACGTTGGCAAGCTCGCTTTCGCCATGATGATCGATCAGATTCCTCAGCCATTTTTCTGGCAAGGAGAGAACGGCACGGGATCGCCAAAGCATCCCGTGCGCCAGCTCCTCACTCATCCGCGCCTCTTCGAATTTGCCACCCCGGTTGGCGGAACTTACCCGCCTGCGTACGACACCTCCTACTGGATGGATGGAGTGCGCCCTCATTTTGATTTGCGCGGCCTGTTAAAGGTCCTTCGGCAATCCGCAGGTACTTTTTTCCAGATTTGGATCATTCAGATTGAATACGGCGTCGCCTTACTTTCCTCCTTATTTCTTGCATGGAGAAGCTCGGGCTGGCTCATTCTTCTCCGCAAGCAATCCTTCCTCTGGGTGCCTCCTCTCATCGCCTGCGCGAATTACGCCATCATTCTCGTGGAGCACAGATACGTCGCACCGTTCGTCCTGCTTCTCTGGGTCGCCGCCTTCTCCTGCCTTCTGGGCCCCGCATTGGAAATTCCCCCGCGTATTTCACGCGCTCTGATCCTCGCCGTACTGGCGATCACAACTCTGCGCGTCGCAAAGTCCGCGATTACTGACATCGCTGCCATCCTGGCCAAACCGCAAAACGTAAACTGGCAAATCGCCGCGGGATTGCGCGACGCCGGTCTCCATCCCGGTGACAAAATCGCCTCCCTCTCGCTCAACGCCGAAGTCCATTGGGCGCGCCTCGCCGGAGTGCAGATCGTCTCGGAAATCCCTCTGGGAGATGGCAACATTTTCTGGACCGAGAACGCCGAAGCGAAAAACAAAGTGTTCCAGGTGTTTGCCGCGACCGGTGCAAAACTGGTCATCACAAAAGACCCGCCGCCCGCCGCCGATAAGGAAGGCTGGATCCCCCTCGCGGGCACCGGCTTCTACGCCCACCCTCTGCCTCCTAAACCCGACTGACCCAAACTCTGGAACCGGCCCACGGAATTCTCTTTGACCGGGCCGCTAACATTTGTGACTATGTTTCTTGGGTAATGGTGCGGAATTCCCACCAAGCGCGGCAGCTTCCTGCCGCTTTTTGTATTTCCGGCGCGGCAATTCCCAAT
>Ga0207110_10063_pt1 | contig 26319 bp, 31 predicted proteins | sample Alteio_BWMinHeat_74_FD_153582 | JGI IMG/M metagenome (GOLD analysis project Ga0207110, IMG submission 153582) | Enriched cells from forest soil in Barre Woods Harvard Forest LTER site, Petersham, Massachusetts, United States -... | ecosystem: Environmental > Terrestrial > Soil > Temperate forest >...
TGGATGTCACTTATTACGATGAAATGGCATGGGGAAGGGAACCGTGGGGTGGTCTGAAAAAGAGCTTCATATTGCAGCCAAGGATGGAGTTTCATCAAACGCCCTGTTCGCCCGAGGACAACAAAAAGTTTGACGATCGGTTCGTCAATCCTCGAGCTCCTCAGCCCTAGCATTGCCACTGCTCGGCGCGAGCCTTATAGACCCGAGAATTTTCAGACTAGGCTGCGAGTAAGAGGAGCCAATCGGGAGCCACGTTCCGTGCCACAAGGGAGGAAATGACATGTATTGGAAGACATGGGCCAAGGCATTCGTTTCGGTTGTCTTCTGTTTTTTTGCCTTGGCAGCCGGAACAGCGGCGCGGGCGCAGGACGTGCCACGCTATAAGGTCGATCCGCTTTGGCCGAAGGAACTGCCTAACAACTGGATCATTCAGGGAGTGCCAAGGATCGCCATAGACAAAGACGATCATGTTTGGGTAATCAGTCGTGAGGCAGACATCGGCACGACGGCCCAACTTGACGCGCCTGAAAACGGCGCTGGACAAGATCCACCTACGGCGCTTTGCTGCAAAGCAGCGCCAGCGGTGTTGGAGTTCGACGCCGAAGGCAACTTGTTGAAGGCCTGGGGAGGCAGCGGGTACGTGCCCGGTTGGCCGCAAAGAAGAGAGCACGCGCTCCTCGTCGATAAGCAAGGAAATGTTTGGGTCGGCGGGAATGACCCCGGTGATACGCTCGTCGAGTTTACGCCGGATGGAAAGCTCATTCGGGATTTTGGTCATCGCGCGCCGGCGATACCCGCAGACCAACGAAAAGAGAACGCCATTTTCACGAAAGATAGTAATCAGCAAACCGAATATTTTACGGCGGGAATCGCGGCCCCCCGCAATCGACGACGATGCCCATGAATTGTATATGGGGGATTACTCACATAGGCGAGTTCTTGTATATGACTTGGATACGGGCGCGTTCAAGCGAGGCTGGGGAGGGCATGGCATGCCTTTGAGCGAGATCAGTAACGATAGCCAGCCGCCCTTTGACCCGGCGGGCCCTCCCCGCAAGGATTTCACCTTGCCCGTGCACTGCATCCACATCTCAAAGGACGGATTGGTCTATGTGTGTAATCGTGGCGGTGACAGTATTCAGGTCTTCACAAAACAAGGGCAGTTTGTGAAAGAGTTCTTCTTGCCTCGAATGACGGCCAAAGGCGGCACTCGAGTTTTTGAACTCGCCTTCTCGTCTGATCCCAAGCAGAAATACCTCTTCGATGCCGACGGCACCAACAACATGGTCTGGATCCTCAATCGCGATGACGGCAAGATCGTCGGTTCTGTGGGCCATTTCGGCCGTTATGCGGGAGAACTCCATTTCATCGATGGACTGGCCGTCGATTCCAAGGGAAACATGTACACGGGTGAGGTCGGTACAGGTAAGCGGGTTCAGAAGTTCGTCTTGCAAAAATGAAAAGCATGAAGACTCCGGTGCGAATGCGGTTTTAAGAGCCCTCGATACGTGAGGCCAGTCTCGGTCACCGAGGTCGCCAGCGGCTTGCGCATCAAGGATTGGGGGTAGCGATCAATATCGGTACTTGATGATGAGATGCGCCTTGTTGGATGTCCCATTTCCCCACGGCTGACCGTTGTCGCGGTTCAAGGGCCACGGATTCTTGACAACGAGATCAAACCAACCGGCTTCCTTGAGCAAACTGGCATCGATGCTGACTTGTAATTCGCCTGGGCTCACCACCTTGTAGGGAACGGGAATGTCCTTGAAAAGCACCTGTGACTTGCGCACGAAGTTGAAACCCTTGAGAGTGACAATCGCCGCCGGACCTCCCTCGGTCAGCATGACGGGATCGATTGTTTCGATGGCGGGTTGCGGGGACTCTACGGGGTCGCCCAGCCCGGCTGGGCCTCGCCCCTGGCCGAACATTGCCTTTCTAAAGGCTTCGGCCCACTGTAGTCCCTCTACAGGCGGATTATAGCCAGATATTCTGCGAAAGGGATCGGAGTACCAGGCGTGATATCCGAGCTCCACGACCTTGCCATCGAAAATCACGCTGTCAATCGCGCGCAGATTTTTGATGTCCTGCAAGGGATCTCTCTGCACGATGATCACGTCGGCCAGCTTGCCCACCTCTACGGTGCCCAACTCCTTGCCCTTGTCAATCATCTCCGCCGACCACTTTGTGGCGCCCTGGATAATCTGCATGGGCCTAATGCCAGCTTCGGCATCGATCATCATCTCGTGGTGCATGTTGATGCCCGGAACCTTGGTGGCATTGGTGTTGCCGCCGGAAGTCAGGTGCCCGCCGGCGTCGGCGAACATCTTGTGGAACCGCAACGCGTTCTGAAATCCTCTCACCCTGCGCTCGTGCACCTCGGGAGGCTCGGGCATACCACTGTCGGCGCACACGGCGCCGCACCACGGCGGTATCCGGATTGGATTGTAGGTCGCAAGTGCCGTGACGACCCTATCCGCGGGGTAGTAGGCGGCAATGTTGGGATCGCTCAGTAGTTTACGGTCTTCCTGCTCGAATCGCGCCCAGTCCTTGGGATAACCTGGATACTGCATTTTGAAAGTCGGCGTTAGGGCCGTCCCGTGTTCGACCAAAACCTGGATTAAATCCTTGGCCTTGGCCTCGTCCATATCGGCCCAGACATCCAGTTCGTTGACGCCATTCCGGCTCGCGGGAGGATTTTTCGCGACGGCTGCAGCAACACCCACAGAGTGCGGGATGTTCTTGGAGCCTAGCAGGGCTGCCTCGCGCGGGCCCAAATTCGGTCCCGACGCGCGCGTAAAGACGGGCTTGCCCGCTTTCTTGGCCTCGTCGAAGCCCGCCTGGTAATACTCCATCGGCAGGCCGCCATCCTGGAAGATGATCATATCGGCGCCCCCCGCGGTAAAGGCTTTCACTAAGTCGCGGGTCTCCTGAGCAGACTTGGGCGCCCGGCCAGGGGTCAATATCGTCTCCAGGCCGGTGTCTTTGGCTGACCGTGTCACGATTTGAGAAAGCGCGGTGAAGGGTCGCGGGCCGACGAGTTTTCCGTGGATTATGGCGTCCCGGTGTGGCGCGCCGATCTCGCCGGAATTTCCGATTCCGATCGTCGAAGTGATGCCATAGTTGAGCATCAGCTCTCCGTAATACCAGTTGTAGATCGTCTGCGCGTCCCATAATCCGGGAAGGACAAACTTCCCGTCCGCTTTTATTACTTTGGCGCCGGCAGGGTAGGTTACTTGCCCCTTGCGCGATACGTTCGTGATCCTATCGCCCTGGATAACGACGACGGCGTCCCGAATGGGCGCGCCTCCGTTACCGTCAATCAGTGTGCCCCCCCTCAATGACCAGAGCTTGCTGCTGCGTTTGAGCAGCTATCCGGAGGGCAGATATCCCGCAAAGAAGAGCAAAAATAGCGCCGAGAACTCGGCGGTTCAATTTCTTCACAATTCCTCTCCTCTGGGCCAAGCGCTGGGCATCGGGAAGGTCATCGAGATACAACTCCTCGACCACTCGCGGACTATCCCTTAAACCCGTGCCATCGGCAAGCATGATTTTGCCATGCGCTCGTAGGGTGGCCCGCCGTCCGAGACCCCGAGATCCCAACGGGAAGAGGCAACCTAGAACATTGCGCAGCGAGGCTACAAGCTGTACAGTTGCCGCTGTTCGGAAGTCTGAAACGGTAATTCCGCATGATTCCGCTACCGCCACGTGGCTCGATGGATCGGTCAAATAAGAGTTCATTAAGAAACTACCGCTATCCGGTCAACTCAGCTGGGAAAAAGGTTGATGAGAGGCAGGGAGCATCAGGATGAAACACTTGATCAAGCAGTACCTGGATCACGGAATTTCTAGGAGGCAACTCCTGACGGGCTTGGGCGCTTTTGGTGTGAGCACCGTTGCCGCGAATGCGATCGCACGCTCGCTAGCGTCGCCTGCTCCGCAAGATGCGGATTATGGAAAGGGCTCTCCCCTGCGGGAGGTGAGCGGAACAGGAGGCGCACTGCTGGTTGCGCAGCTCAAGGCCGCCGGCATCAGCCACATTTTTTTCAACCCTTCGTCCGGTGCCGGTCCGATTTACGATGCGCTCGTCGATGAACCGGATATTCATCTGATCAAAGGGTTGCAGGAAGGCGCATGCGTTGCGATGGCCGACGGCTATGCCAAGGCCTCGGGCAAGATCGGGGTGGTCATCATCGCGCACATCGGGCTGCCAAGCGGGATGACTCAGATGGTGAATTCCTGGAGAGACCAGATTCCGCTGCTGGTCATAGTGGATGCAACGGCCCGCGGCGCAATGGGCGAAAATTCTTTCCAAGAGTACGAACATGCCGATGCAATCACGGAGCCGATGACGAAATGGCATTGGACGGCGCAGACTGCGGACAAGATTCCGGAATTGGTGCGCCGCGGAATTAAATTTGCCACGACGCCGCCCTGTGGGCCGGTGTTTCTTGCGTTCCCGACCGACACACTACGCGAGGAGTCGAAAGCCAACGTCATCGACCAATCCAAATTTGCCGTGCAGATGAGGATTCGCCCTGACAAAGACGACATCGAAAGAGTTGCGCGCTTGCTTCTCGAAGCGAAGAATCCGCTGCTCACCGTCGGGGATGATCTGACATGGTGCCATGCACAGAAAGAGGCCGTCGATCTGGCCGAGATGCTCGGGCTACCGGTAGTTGGGGAGGTTGGAAACGGCTTCTGGTCGATGCCCTTTCCGACCCGGCATCCGCTATACATCGGCCCGCAGTTCGCCAGGTTGCGCTATCCAGGACCGGCAGATCTTCTGCTGAATCTTGGCAGCCGCATCGGCGAACGAGCTACTCCTGATATGAAGCTAGTCACGATTCGTCTGGATCCCATCAACGTAGCTCGCACCGCGCCCGCCGAAGTTGCATTAGTAGCCGATCTCAAGCTCGCCATCGTAGACCTGATTGCGGCTCTGCGCAGCATGGCGACCGAAGAGCATTTAAAACAGATCCGTGAGGAGCGGACGACCAAGACGCGCGAATACACGGCTACGATGAGGGAATTTCGTCAGACGGTTGGCCGGGATTCCGCAGGTCGTTCTACCATTACCATGGGGCGACTCGGTGTCGAACTCGAAAGTGTGCTCGACAAGGACACCTGCTACGTTGTTGACGCCGACTCCGGAAAAACGATGGACACGTTGCTGTCATTCGGGGGAGCCGACAAACAGTACTTCGGGACGTCGCCCGCCGTGTTGGGATGGGGCATCCCTGCGGCGTTCGGCGTCAAGCTGGCTCACCCAGACTTGCCTGTCGTTTCGGTCGTTGGCGACGGCAGTTTCCTCTTCAGCGGGCCGCAGCCGCTATGGACGTTTGCGCGCTACAAGGCCCCCGTGACCCACATCGTGATCAACAACAGGAGCTACAACAACGAACGGAATCGGATCTGGAATGATGGAGGCAGGCAGTTCGCGACTGGTCGCGATATGGTCTGTTATTTGGGGGATCCCGACATTGATTACGCCAAAGTCGCAGCTGCGTTTGGCGTCGACGGCGAGGTTGTGACCGAGCCAGCGAAGCTGCGAGACGCGCTCGAACGTGCCAAGCGCGCGACTGCCGACGGTCGCCCCTATTTACTGGATGTCCATGTTCAGCGTGATGGCATTGGCGCATTATCGGAGTGGTATCCTGCGTATTCCGTTGCCGATTTGCGAAAGAGAAAGGTGTAACCGTGAGTCACCTTCCGGAAGGGCATTGGCGTCCATCCATTGAATCGGCCCGCAAATATCTGATCAAGATGGGCTGGGTCGCGGGGCTTTTCTTTGTCGCTTTTGCGAATGGCCGACTTTATGGGCAGGTCCCCGCGGCGGCTCCCGCTAATGGGTTGCCGGCTGGCGATGGCAGGGATCTTGTAGCAGTGGCCTGCAGTCAATGCCACGCCTTGAGAACGATCACGGCGCTGCGAGATGGGTCTGTGGGGTGGAAGATTTTGGTTGACGATATGATACTCCGCGGGGCTCAGCTTGGGCCGCAGGAAGCGGCCACGGCTATTCAATACCTGGCTAGAAATTTCGGCCCGGCTGCCGGCCCTATGCAGGTCGGCAAGGGCGAAACGCAGCCCCTGCCCAGTGGACCCGGACAGGACTTGATCCAAACGCACTGCACTCTCTGTCACGACCTATCTAGAGTGACAGGCTCCAAGAGAAGCAAACAGGAGTGGAATTACACCGTAACCGGAATGATGTCAAAGGTCAGCGGTATGGCAACGCCCAAGGAAATCGAGACAATGTCATCTTATCTCGCGGCCCAATTTGGCAAGAATGCACAGTAGGTCGCGCCAGCCCGACCTTCGAGTCTAAAGAACGATCACTCCGCTGTCAGCACACACGAATGAGGTCGTTGAAGCAGCGCAGGGCGGCTATTTGGGTGCCGTGCCTTCGGGCACGTCGTCTTTCTTGAAACTGAAACTTTCGAACTTGCTCCAGTCCAGGTAATCCCCCGAGCAGGTGATTTCCCCGAGTTCCCATTCCGGACGGTTTTGATAGTAGAAGGTTGTGGTCCAGGGTTTTGCCAGTGCCTTGGGATCCGTCATAGTGATGTCGAGTTCGAGATGATCGTGATCGATACGGCGGAAGCGCTCGGTCACACGCAGTTGGTCGCTATGCGCGTGACCCAACCGATCCAGCCACGTCTTTTCATTGAAGCCCACCGTTTCGACCACAAACGTCGTTGGCCCGTCCCAATGACCGACAGAAAATCCCATCCATGTTGGATCCGGGTCCTCAGGCAGCTTCCGGCCATCTGTGTAAATGCGGCGAATGGTGTGGTCATACTCGAACATCATGAGCATGTACTTGGCACTCGGTACGAACTCGAACGGATACGGGTGAAAGTAAACTCGCGGCGTGCCGGGAGGGTAACACCGAGTCAGGACCGGATCATTTGTTTGATCCAGCGTGTACGCCCCTCCGTTTGAGTCCTTGGCCTCTTTTAGCTTTTCCTCGCCCCAGGGCGTCAGCGATGGAGGCTCAGTCTTGGGATCGGTATAGGTGTAATTCGTAAACCCACGATTGGACCCCGGCGGGTTGCGCATCATCCACACGCCGCTCAAATCGTGAACGGGCGCCGGTGCTGGCGGAGCAGCGGGCTTTGTAGCTTGCGGGTTGTTGCGCTGCCCTGGAAGGGCCGTGCCCGCGCCATACTGAGCATAGCCAGCGGAGGGAATCAAAAGCAGAGCCGACACAATCCATATCGAATTCAGCAATCCTCTTCGCATTTACTCCCCTGCCCGCTGGTTGTCTCCCGCCTATAATATAGAGCGCGATTTAATCTTCGGAAAGCTGCATGGACTGGCCATCGGGCCCGATCAGCTTACGGATCGTCAGGGCATGCGCGTTGTTCTTACCCACCGCACCCGTTATCGTAACTTTGTCGCCCGGATTCAGGCTGCGCTTGGTCCAGCCCGCACGAGCTAGTTTGTTGGGAGCGGTGAGTTCGCCCTGCCAATGTTCCACTTCGCCCTTATCGTTCTTAACGTCGAAAAAAACCAGCGAATGCGGATTGATAAATTGAAACTCCGTGACCGTACCTTTTACCGTCAGCGGATTGCTCATGTCATATGCGGCGCCGCCGTGGTGAGCAAACGCGGAAACCGACAAAACCAGAAGCGCCGTAACAGCAATTGCAACCACCGGTAACTTTGTCCGCATCGGATCCACTCCTCTATGCCTATGCCGCTTACCGCGACAATTGGATTCTGTCCCACACGACGTGGCCGCTGTCGCCGCCGGAATTGAAAGTCGTCCAGACCAGCGTTTTCCCATCAGGGGATACTCGATAGAGAACCCGCTCATCGATCACCCCTTTGGTTGCGCGTTCGCGAAAGATGGTGTTGCGATCGACGAGCCACATGCCCACGGTTTGCCCTAAACCATTCGGTCCCTGCGGATTCTCGTAGATATTCTTGCCATCGAGCTTAAACCAGAATTCGCGTCCGTCGTCGGTAAAGACCGTCTTGTAGCTGTCATCTTTCGGGGGATAGAAGAGGAACACCTCGTTCTTAATGCCACCGTTAACGGCGGTGTAGATGGCTGTCCCCGTCTCCTTAAAGCGTCCTTGCGCTTTCATAGACGGATCGGACTTATCGAAATTGATCCTCCAGGCGCCGATGATCGGAAGCTTTGAAGGATCCATCTTGTCAGCCACGACTCGGTAGCTGCCGAAGAACCCAGTCGGAGGCGCCTCGGGCAATTTCGCCCTAGCTTCGCCGCCTTGGCCCCCGCGGCCGCCCTGGTTACCCTGGCTGAGCATGCGAGCCCCAGAGGCGAGCATTAAAGCCACACCGATAGAGACAAACCCGAGATAGCGTGCTGATCTGTTCATACGATTATCCTCTCGCTGGCCGGTACACTATAACAATCTGAAGAAAAATCCAACTCTCCAAGCACGGGAGTGGATGTGGGCACCTGCCGCGGTTAGTTGATTCCTCTGATGAGAGACTAGCGATTGATGAATTTGCGCTCCGATGTTTTCACCCGAAAGTCGGCAGGCTTCCGGAGAATGGAGGACCCCAGCCGGTTTTGCCCTTAGCCGCCAGCGATTGCCCCGATGATGAAAAACGGCTCCGATCCCGATGCTACGGCATCAGGGAGAGGCGTATCCGGCGGTTCATGAGATACATCCTCTGAGCAGGCAAAGAATCGCAGAAAGGGCCGGCGCTGCTGCGTGACCTGATCGCGAATCGTACCGCGCAGCATAGGAAACCGGGCCTCGAGCGCGTTAAGTACGGAACGTTGCGTCACGTTACCCTCGACCTCGATCTCCACGTCGCCTCCGACCTGCGCCAGGGTACGCAGATGAGCCGGGAGCACGACTCGGATCATGGCAGCGTCTGGACCTCAACAGAAAGCACGGCCGGTAGATCTCGTGCGACGGCTGTCCAATTGTCGCCGGCGTCAGCCGACGCGTACACTTGCCCGCCCGTTGCGCCGAAATATATGCCGCACTTGTCGAGGGAATCGACGGCCGTAGCGTCACGCAACACGTTTACGTAGCAGTCGCTCTGCGGCAGACCCTTCGTAAGTGGCTCCCATTCGTTTCCGCCCGTGCGGCTGCGATACACGCGTAATTTTCCATCAGGAGGAAAGTGTTCCGAGTCGCTCTTGATGGGCACGACGTAGACAGTCTCAGGCTCGTGCGCGTGAACCTCGATCGGAAAGCCAAAGTCGGTTGGCAAGTTTCCGCTTACCTCTTGCCACGAATCGCCGGAATCATCGCTGCGCATGACGTCCCAGTGCTTCTGCATGAATAACACGCTGGGGCGTGACCTATGCAAGCTGATGCGGTGCACACAATGGCCGACTTCCGCATTCGGGTCGGGAATGTATTGGGACTTCAATCCACGATTTATCGGCCGCCACGTCTTGCCTGCGTCGTCGGTACGGAACGCGCCCGCAGCCGAGATGGCAATGAACATCCGCTGATGATTGGTCGGATCAATCAGAATAGTATGCAGGCAAAGGCCGCCAGCGCCTGGCTGCCAGCGCGGTCCCGTGCCGTGGCCGCGCAATCCGGCGAGTTCCTGCCACGTCTGTCCGCCGTCCGTCGAGCGGAACAAGGCAGCATCCTCAACTCCGGCATAAACCGTATCGGGATCGGTCAGCGAAGGTTCGAGGTGCCAGACCCGCTTGAACTCCCAGGGATGAAGCGTTCCGTCATACCACTGGTGAGTCCCAGGGACACCGTCGTAGACGAACTTGTTGCCTACCGGTTCCCAAGTCTTTCCTCCATCGCTGGAACGCTGGATTAATTGCCCAAACCAGCCGCTCGACTGCGAGGCATAAAGCCGATTCGGCTCAGTGGGTGATCCTTTGAGGTGATACATCTCCCATCCTGCGAAGTGGGGGCCATTGATATCCCATTTTTCGCGCTTCCCATCCGACGACAGGATGAACGCGCCCTTGCGCGTACCTACAAGAAGTCGAACCTTACTCATTCCTTTATCCCTCCAGAATTTCGAACTGACACCGCCTTCCTCAACCTTGGCAGAAGGAGCGTCGGTTGTAAATACTTTGCGCATCTCATGAGAGGGGACATCTATGAGCGAAGCTTCCACAACTGCATCGCCGGAGATGATGGATGATCAGAAAAGCTAGCGGCGGTTACAAAGTATTGTCGGAAAAAGGCAAGAACTTGGGCGGACCTTACAAAACGAAAGCCGAAGCAGAAAAGCGCCTGCGGCAGGTGGAGTTCTTCAAGCATCGAAAAGGATAGGAGAGCTTCCACTCACGGTCTATGCACGGAAGCAAACAAAAAGGGAGATGTGCTTAGCTGTCCACAGCTCCCATAAGCTACTGCAGAGCTATTACTACGGCTGCGCGGGCGGCGGCGCGAAACGCAACCTGCCTTTCTGGCCTGCATTGACGACCGCATAGTCGGAGGGAATCTGGAAAAGTGTGCTGGCGGGTTCGCTCCGGCTAATGTTTGTGAGCGAGGTAATCGTATTGCCGCGCAGCGGATCCGTCGTTTCGGTACGAACGCTGACGCTCAATTCGGGGAATACCAGCGCGTTGTGACGATCTGAATAGGCGCTGAATTGCCGATTTGGCCGGCCGGGATTGTCCGTGTGACCTGAGTGCCCTCAACGAGCAAGCCCTCGAGGTTTTTTGAGCCAAGAGATTGATCGTTCATATTCGGATTTGAGCCGGAGCGAAATGCTTGCCCCGCGCGCCCAGGCCTGGACGGAGGCAAAGTGAACTTCTGCGCAGTTTTTTTCGCTGGATTGAGCACGTATGCGAAGCCTGCTACCGGGTCGGTGATCCGGACTATCTGCTTCTGATTTCCGGAGCCAGCCGGCCGCGTTTGTTCCAAACGCGTGCGCCCCTGGCCGTCACGGTAGATCGTCGCGGAGTTTTTTTGACCGATCAGGTTTCCATTCGACAGGTTCTGCGAGTGCTCGAAAGTGGCCTGCGCTGAATAAGGAGCTCCGGTCACTGTCTTACCACCCATAAAATCGAACATCGGAGGTCCGCCCTGGATCATGGGCCGAAGGCCGCGTCGAGGGCCCCCAGGCGTCGATTGTGCTTTGGCCGCAACCGCAGCCGCAGACAGCATCACCAACCCAAGACAATAGGTCAGCGTCGTCAATCGCTTTCGTTGCATGGCCTGATCCTCCAAACGTGCACTTGGTCAGATGTATGAAATCTTGAGAATGTTGCCAATCCGTGCGGATGAAGCCCTCGCAATCGTCTATCCCGCACAAGAGGCGCTATCGTGCAATCTCTTCCAACCGGCGCCCCGTCGTCCGCGGTCCCAAGCCACCTACGAGCAGGAACACCAATAGCATGCTGGACGCAATAAATATGAACACGCCCGACGTACCGTAGTTGCGTAAAAAGAAGGCAATCATGAAGCTTGTGAATACAGTACTGAGACGACTCCAGGAATACACGAAACCTACCGCTCGGGCACGTATTCGAGTGGGGTACAGCTCGGATTGGTAAGTGTGATAGGAAAAAGACATCCAATTGCTGCTCAGGGTGATAAGTACCCCGAAAAGCACCACGCCCAGTGCTGTTCGCTGCCGGGCAAATAGTAGGCCGCACGCGGCTATGGAGAGTGCCGACCAGGCGATTTGCCATTTGCGCTCGAACACGTCCGCAAATGTCTTGCCAATTAGCGGTCCCATGGGACTTGCGAGGGCCATCACAAATGTGTACTGCAACGATCGCGTTACGGTGATGCCTTGGGCAAGCAAAAGCGTAGGAACCCAGCTTGCGAAGCCGTAATAGCCGATGGGTTGAAGAAGGTGGAAGGCGATCAGCAACAGCGTGCGCGCTCGGTAGGTCTTGCTCCAAATCTCTGCTAACGATCCCTGCGCTGCTTGAGATTCGCCCTCGACGAGTCTCGGTTCGGCCAAAATTGCTCCGTGTTCGGACCGCACACGCGCCTCGATTTCGTCCATCAGTCGGTCGGCCTCTTCTATTCGGCCATGCTGTTCCAGCCATCGTGGGGATTCCGGAATCGCCCGTCGGATGAACCAAACAAAAACGGCTCCCGAGGCGCCGATGATCACAACCCACCGCCAGCCATCAAGACCTGCCAAATGAAGCGGCACAAGGACCGCGGATACGAGTGCCGCAAACGGCACCGCAAGAAAACTCAGAAATTGATTGAACGCGAACGCCTCTCCGCGTCTCTCCTTGGGTACCAGTTCAGAAACGTACGCACCGATCGTAATCATCTCTACGCCCAGCCCGATGCCCGCGAGGAAACGCCAGAGATTGATTGCTGCAGCCGTCGATTGGAACGCCATCACCAGAGTGCAGGCCGAGTACCACAGCAGAGAAAAGCTAAAAATTACTCGGCGTCCAAACCGATCTGAAGCCGGACTAAAGAACAGCGTCCCAACAAAGAGGCCGGCAAAAAGGGCGGCCACAAAACTCGCGAAACCGTCGATTCCGAGAAAGCCCTTGGTTGTCGGCGTGAAGATGCCACTGGTGTAAAAGGCCGGAGCTATATAAGCCGAAAAAAAGAGGTCGTAGAATTCGAAGCATGCCCCCAGCGACAAGAGCAGGATCAATTTGCGTACGTATCGGGATTTTGGCAGGCGATCCAGCCGGGCCGCGACCGTCACACGTTTGCCCGGAGGGAAGGGTGGCTTCGGGTGCAGCTCAGGTCCCTCCGTTCGATGAGAACGCATGAGTCGGTCAACCCGCTATGCTCGGCCAAACGAGGCTTGAGCTAGATGGTTTTATCGTGCGAGTAGCAAATTCTCTCCAGATTACATTCCATGCAGCGAGGCTTGCGTGCCTGACAGACTCGACGGCCATGCCAGATCAACTGATGCGCAAAGAGAATCCACTTGTCTTTCGGAATAATTGTCATCAGATCCTGTTCAATTTTTTTGGCATCGGTATTACGGGAAAGATCCAGCCGGCCCGCCAGGCGCTGTACATGGGTATCGACCACGATCCCTGACGAAATGCCAAACGCGGTTCCGAGCACGACGTTGGCCGTCTTGCGGGCGACGCCTGGAAGGGTCAGCAGTCGCTCCATGGTCCGAGGAACCTCGCCCCCGAATTCTTCAATGATTTGTCGGCTCGCGCCTTGAATCGATTTTGTCTTAGAGCGAAAAAATCCGGTAGGGCGAATTTCGGCCTCAAGCTCCCGCGGGTTTGCGTACGCAAAATCTTCGGCCTTGGTGTATTTCTGAAAAAGCGAGCTGGTCACTTGATTTACGCGTACGTCGGTACATTGGGCCGACAGGATCGTGGCAATCAGCAACTGAAAGGGATTGTCGTGTACGAGAGCACAAGTTACCGCGGGATAGGCTTCGTCGAGCTTTGCCAAAATAGCCCGGACTCTTTTCGGATTTGTGCCCGCCGGATTTTTGCCGCTCGCTAGGCCGTGTTTCGAAACGGCACGTGCGGGTCGCTTGCTGGCTACGGTACGCGAATGCTTCACCTTCTTCATGGGCGAATGGCGCAAACTATAGCACAGGCGAAGATGTCAAAAAGTCGACCAGTTTACGGAACGCTTTTCCGCGGTGGCTTACGCGGTTTTTTTCGACGGCAGAGATTTGCGCAAAGGACTTGCCGGCGGCACCGAACTGGAAAACCGGATCGTAGCCGAAGCCGCCCGCACCCTGAGGGCTTTCCAGGATAGTCCCCTCCACAGCGTCGGAGAAGATGGCGATTGCCCGCCCGCTCGCAGCGACGACGATCACACAGACAAAGCGCGCCCGTCGATCTTTTGATCCGCTGCCACGCATTTCAGCGAGCAGTTTGGCAATCTTGTCGGCCGAGGAGGCATTGGGCCCCGCGTAACGTGCTGAAAGTACTCCCGGCGCGCCGTCGAGCGCGTCGACGACCAGGCCTGAGTCATCAGCCATCACCGGCAGAGCGGAGAAGCGGCTGTAATGCAGCGCCTTGCCGGCAGCGTTTTCGGCAAACGTGGTCGCCGATTCTTCAAAGGGCGGCAGTTCGCCGAAGCGGGGCAGGGAATGGAGATCGAGGGAGGTCACGCCCTCAGCGTTCGCGGCCAATGCGCGAAATTCATCCAATTTGCTCTGATTCGAAGAGGCCACGAACAAGCGAATGGCCTTACCTTGAGCGGAGACTTTTTCTTTACCGGGCACGGGCAGCGAAATTTAGGGGCACGAGCGACCGTTGATTCTCGGTGAGATTGCGAACGCCGCCGCTTGCCAGGGTGAGCAGGCTATCGAGCTCGCCGGCTGCAAAGGGCCGTCCCTCCGCCGTCGCCTGCACTTCTACGAATCGGCCGTTGCCCGTCATCACCACATTCATATCCACTTCGGCCCGGGAGTCTTCTTCGTAACAGAGATCGAGCAGCGGGTCGCCTTGGACGAGGCCTACGCTCGTGGCCGCAACCGAATCAAGCAGAGGCATTGATTTCAATATGCCCGTGGCGACCATCCGTCCAAAAGCCAACGCGAGGGCCACATAGGCTCCGGTGATGGACGCGGTGCGCGTGCCACCATCGGCCTGAATCACGTCGCAATCCATCCATACAGTGCGCTCGCCCAACTTATGCTGATCGGTCACGGCGCGAAGCGAGCGGCCGATGAGCCGAGAAATCTCCAGAGTGCGCCCGGACTGGCGTCCGCGGGTGGATTCACGCGGCGTGCGTTGTTCGGTGGCACGCGGCAACATGCCGTATTCCGCAGTGACCCACCCCTTACCTGTACCCTTCAGAAACGAAGGAACGCCGTCGTCGAGGGTTGCCGTACAGATCACGCGCGTCTGACCAATCTCGATCAAGACGCTACCTTCCGCCACGGGAACAAAATCCGGTGTCAACTTTACAGAGCGCAATTGGTCCCAGGCGCGTCCGTCAGGTCGCAAGCTGCCTCCTCGGGTTGGACGTACAATCGTTCATAGAAAGGGTACAGGGCGCCAGTGTGATGGGCACGCCCAGTCATGTCAACACTGTACGCCTGCCATCCTAGATGCGATTGGCTTTCAGCATCCGCAGCGGGTAATGCGTACCGCGCCAACTGATCCCACCGGTCCAAAGGGCCAGCACCGTCGATCTCCAGAGAATGTAAACGAAAAGTAGACTCGAGAGCGGATGAGCGAACGCATACCAGCGCGGCAGGCCATAGAAGCGGTTCGCGTCCGCAATGATTAGAAACATGAGAAATACGGCCAAAACGTAAATGACCCGAGCGATGCCCGCGACTACAAAAATGGCGATGAAAGGCCATACATTCAGCAGTAAGGCGGCGACACCACCCGCAACCGACAGAACCACACTATATTCGATTCCGGCGAAGCTATTCTTCATTAGGCCGTCGATCAATTCGCCAAGCGAGGAATACCACTCCACCTGGAGCAGCCCCATGCCGAAAACCATCTCCTGTCGATAGCCTGCCTTTTTCAAGATCTTCCCGAGCTTGATATCGTCGTCCGGACGCATGGCAATTGCTCGGTGAGTGCCTGCGGCTTTGTAGGCTTCGGTTCTGACCAGATTAAATGCCCCGATGCCAATAAACTTCTTACTCGCGGGATCTTTTGCCTTCCACGGCCGTATATAGGCGGAAAAGAATATGCCAAAAGCCGAACAGAAACTGCGCAGGAAAAAGCCGGGCATATTCAGGGCCGGCATCGCCGCCAGATGGTCCAGATTGTTTATCTGTAGATAGCTCACGCCCTTGCTGAGCGTGCCGGGATCCATGACTATGTCTGCGTCGGTGAACAAGAGCAGTTCGCCACTCGCCCGTTCTGCGCCTTGGCACAACGCATAATTCTTCCCGAGCCAGCCGGAAGGAAGTTCCGTGATGTCGATGATGTGGAGCCGTCCGTCCTTCGCCGCCATGCCAGCGAGAATCTCTCTGGTGTTGTCAGTCGAGCGATCGTTGAGAACGATAAACTCGGCATTGGGGTAATCTTGCTGCAGAACAGACCGCAGCGCATCTCTGATTTTCCTTGCTTCATTTCTTGCTGGAATAATCACCGAAACCAGCGGCAGATCGGTACCCTGGCGGGAGACTATATTTCGCAAGTAAGTTATGGAACGATTGCCGCGCGCGAGATCCAGTCCGAAAAACGCGAATACGCAGAGAGTAGTTGCGGCCAGGGCGGTAAGAATCGTCTGGTCCCCTAATTAGCCATTGCCGGTTTTGCTTGTGGTGCAGGCTGCTCGCCCCAATCGAGCGGCAGGCGTGGAGGTGTAATTGCGGCAGTGGGAGATGGCACGGGCACCGGAGGCGAGACGCTAAAGAACTCGCTCAGGTCCAAATGGCCGGCGAGTGTTTCGGCTTCCTGGCCGCGAATGAGAATCTTCAATCGATTTATCGTGCTTAGATTTGCGCCCAAAGTACGAATGATCGATTCCACGGCCATCTCTTCGTTCAAAATTCCCGAGGGGGCCTCTGTCTCCAGTGTTTCCGAAAAATCTGCAATGGCAGTGCCGTCAGCCAATAGATAAAACTGCAGTAGTACTGTATCTGCGGGTAGCGTGCGTTGGATTTGGCTGGGAGCTTGTTCGATCAGCGCGGCAATCAGTTGCTTGGCTCGTTGTTCAGGATCGGCTGATAGGGCGAGTTCGACCGTGCTGGATTCGAGCGCGGCTGGCGAAGCAGGGGAGATCCAGAAAAGCTGCGCTTTCTCACGGCTGTCTGTGGGCGTGGAGATAGGGGGAGCAATCGCACGCCGGGCCTGCTCCTCCGTGCGGTTTGCGCGCCGTAGTCCCAGTACAGTGTTAAGCAGGGCTGGAAATGTGAGCAGCGCGCCGAATGCAAGCAGCGCCAGAAGCGCGATCGCAATCTTCCCCGCGCGCGGCATCAATGTCCTCCGTTCGGAACGATCGCGGGCGGGGTCAAAGGATAACGAAATTCAGCCACCGCCCGGCCGACGGCCTCGGCGAGCGGTTGGGCCATCTGTTCCAGACGTTTCACGTCGGTCACATCGATGCTGCAAAGTTCGATTGCGATCGCGGGCGAAGCAATCGTGCGCAATTGGCGCACCGGAGCAGCCACAGGCATTTCTGGAGAGCCCTTAAATCGTCGCGCGAGTTCAGTTTGCGTCAGCTCGGCCAGTTGCCGGCTCAGGTCTATCGAGGACCGCTGCGCGTGGCCCCACTCGATCATGCCGTTACGCACGGAGTTTTGTAGGGCGGGAACAGCTGGCCCCGCCGATGTTTGCGGCGGGGATTGTGCACCGACGCCAGCCGAATTCCTTCCTGGCGCAACGGCAGAGGGGAAAAGATAGTAGTAAGCGCGCGCGGTGCCCACTGGGCCGCTTGAAGACACATGCAGCGAAATAAAAATCGCATCGTGCAGGCCGTTGGCCATTACCGAGCGATTGTCGAAAGTCGGATCCTGGTTACCTTCGCGTGTAAGCAATACGCGAAGACGTTGAGCTTCGAGCGCGATCCGAGCAGCTCGAGCGAAATCCAGCACGACATCACTTTCCGCCAGCCCGGTAGGGCCTCGCGCACCAAAGTCGGCGCCGCCATGAGCAGGGTCGAGGATGACGGTTAAGCTCGAAGCCTCGTCTGGGGGCGGCGATTGGGCTACTTGCTGCGGACTGGCAGAGGGCGATGTGTTCTGCTGACGAGGCGCGCCCAAGAGAACCCATGTCTGCGAAAGGGCAGAGAACTGAGTCTTCTGAAGCAGCCAAGGCTGTCGTAAGAGAACAGGCAGCAACAGCAACGCCATGCTTGACAGTGCGAAAAGCCTAAAGGCTCGCCACATAGCGTCGAGGATACCAGAATTGAGCAACTGACTTCATCTTTCCGATCTGCGGCAAACACGCTTTATCGTTCAATCGCGGTCCGTCCAAAAGTTTCTCCAGTCCAACCTACAGTGGATGCCCGATAGTAACCACTATTTGTTCCGCTTATGCTGCCCGCGGATTCACCGGGCCTGCTTCTTCGAGCTACAAAGGGGCTAACCCGTTTACCGAACAAGCCGCGAGGGAATATGGACGCACACCTTATCGGAATCGATTTAGCCCAACTTCTGCTTAAGCGGAGCGCCGTTATGGAACCCCGGCGCTCGGTCAAATCTGTGCAGCCTGCAAGCGAGTCCGCTATCGGTCCGAAGGCGGCGTGCGCTGAACCTCGTTGAATGCTAAAAAGGGGAACGTCATGCAAAAAGGACGCACGGTCTTGGGTTTGCTGGTAGGCTTCGGAATTGGAGTCGGACTCACGCTCCTGTTCGCTCCGCAGTCCGGCGAAGACACCCGGGATTGGATCTCACTGGCCTCGCGACGGGCTACGCGCCGCTTGCGAACAACGGGCCGCCGCTCCGTTGAGCAGGTGAGAGGCATCGTTGAGCGTGGTCAGGAGAGCGTTTCGAAAGCGATCCGTGGGCGTGGAAATGGCGCTGAGACCGAGGCCACGGAACTCTAGAATGGCGGGGCCTTACTTAACAGTAGCTTCTTTTCCTCGGCCAGTCGGGTGGACGTTACTTTACTTTTCGATTCAAACTAACCACAGGACGCGGTAATGCGCGGTCGGTGGGGCCAGGTACGGGCGTGGGTAACGGTTGGCGTCCTGGAGAGGGCAAGCGCGGCTCTTCGGGGCCGCTAGGCGGTATCTCAGGCTGCGGAGGCTGGGGTGTAGGCTGCTCCGGCTCCGGAGGAGTTCTAAGCGGGCGTACCGGGTTAGGGGGCGCGCCCAGGGCGACTTCGGTACGGTTGGTGTTCAACATCAATTCGGTATTGTCGAGTGCTGCCAGGATCACGGCACCCGTTCCATCGCGCTGCCACAACAGCAGCGAATACTCTGCACGCTCGGTGCGCCGACAAACGGTTCCCTGGCGACTTTGATTTCGCAAAGGCACGCCGAGTTCACGCATCGATAGCGTTCGTCACGTCTTATTGGGGGGCGCCGCCCCGGTTTTACGGCTTGCGCAATCATTAATTTTCCTCGTACGAAACTAGCGGGCTGGTGAGCCCTTCACAATCCCCGGGCACCCGTATATCTGACGCAGAATTGCCTTATCATCATTTACTTGCGACCACCAAGTGATTCAGCTCGACCTAAGAGTCGCGGCTTGTGAAAAGGCGAGGCGACAGGAACGTACTTCGGGGTCGGGCGTGTAAAAACGGGTGCATCAGATTTGACTACCACATGCACTTCGCCCGCTTGCGAGAGCTAAGAGATGCGGAATCAGACGATTGAAGTAATCGCCGCGAAGGTCTCATTTGGCAATTCAATTGCGCCTACTTTGACGTTCCGCAAGCGCCAGAACGTTGATTTCGTCGCAGTGTAGTTGATCCTCCAATAGCCCAGTCCAGCGTTCGTTCACATAGCGACATACCGTGGCGTCGTCGCGGTCAATGTCGCAAGTTTGACAAACAAACTTGACGGCTGGAGGGAATATGGAAGCAGTTCGGATGTTAATCGCAGACGATCATGAGATCGTTCGAAGAGGTTTGCGCGCTCTGTTGGAGGCGCAGCCCGGATGGGAAGTCGCTGCGGAAGCGGCCGACGGCAGAGATGCAGTAGAAAAAGCTAAACTGATAAAACCCGACATTACTATATTGGATATCAGCATGCCGGCCCTGAATGGGTTGGAGGCGGCCCGTCAGATCGTGAGGAGCGTTGCTCAGACCAAGGTGCTGGTGCTAACGATGCACGATTCAGACCCGCTAATCCAGCAGGTGCTCGAGGCAGGCGCTCGTGGTTATTTGTTGAAATCCGACGCAAGCCGCGATCTCGTTAGCGCTGTGGATGCGCTGCGCCGGAACAAGACTTTCTTTACTCCTAAGGTTGCGCGATTGGTTCTGGATGGGTATCTCGGCAGAAATCAGAGAGAGTCGACCGACGAGGAAGGCGTCAGTTTTCCACTGACCCACAGACAGATGGAAATTTTGCAGCTGCTGGCGGAGGGTAAGAGCACCAAGGAAGTGGCCTCGGCGTTGGGCGTGAGCGTAAAGACGGCCGAAACCCACCGAGCGAACATCATGCGCCGACTGGATTGTCATTCCGTCACGGAATTGGTGCGCTACGCCATCCGCAATCACATCATCGAAGCCTGATCGTAACCCCTGGTCCTGACCGGATTGCGGGGAATGCCTGCAAGAGCCTTCAAAATCTTCCTCTTAGCGTCAGGCATGGTGCGTTAAGGCTTACACGTACTCCTGCGGGATGTTACAGCCTGGGCCCGATGGACGGTCCCCGGCCCAACACTTAGATTCGAACTCGATGTTCGTACTCTTGCTCTTACGCAAATATCAGAACTGAGGTGCGATGTGAGTTCGTCTGTTGCCCCAGGGAACCACCTGTTAAGTAAGCCCGCCACGACCGATTGCGGAGCGCGTAAGTCACGTCAAACCTCCACAAAAAACAAAAAACGTGATGACGCGCTGTTCGCTGAGCTCGTAAGGCCCTCGCAGGAACGCGTCTATCGCCTGGCACTACGCATCACGCGTAACACGGAAGATGCCGAAGATGTACAGCAAGAGACTTTGCTCAAAGTGCATCGCAAAATGGGCCAGTTCGAAGGTCGTTCACGCTTTACGACTTGGGTTTCGCGGATCGCTATCAATGAAGCGCTGATGTGCTTGCGGAAGCGGCGCAGCGCTTTCATCCTGCCCCTTGAGGATAGCATTCAGCCCACAGACGATGATGGGGCTCGTGAGGACTTCCAATCTCCGATCGAAGGGCCTGAAGCAGCGTACTCGCGCAAGGAGTTGAGAGATCTTCTCACGCAAGCCATGGCGCAGCTGCGGCCCGCTTACCGCGTCGTGTTTCTGCTGCGTGCCGTAGAACAGCTCTCCACCAGCGAAACTGCCAAAGTCCTGCAAATTTCGGCGAGCGCCGTGAAGGCTCGTATGCGGCGCGCCCGCAGCGAATTGCGGGAGTGGTTGGAGACTACACGGAATGCTCGCCTCCGTGACGCTGATGCCGCTTCCTTCAGCCGCTCCGGGAACGTTGCCGAAGAGGGATGGCTCATCTGAGTGGTAGCTGGGAGGTACGGCCTCGACGCGAATGGAAATGAATGTTAAGTGGATGCGAAGAGGAAGTCGCTGAGCTTCGTAGGGCTCCCGGGCGGCATTGCCGGGTCTCGTCAGACAGCTTCAGAACATATCGTTGTGCGGCTCGCCGGCTATGTAGCACCGGTCGAGAGGGGTTGGAAAAGTGGAGTTTATATTGTTGAAGGGAGCGACGACTTTTTTCAAGTGAAAACAGAAAGCCTAACGGGAGGTAATTATGAAGCGGTTCTTTTTCTTGTTGCTGACGACGGGCGCATTGGCTCTGACGATGATGCCCGCAGCACGAGCACAAAATCACGGCGAAATCGGAATTTTTGGAGATTATTTCCGCCTCGGAGAGACTCGAGGCCCATCGTTGAGCGGAACTGGCGCGACGGCTTTTGGGGGTGTGGGAGCGCGGTTGTCCATTAACGCAACAAAAAGGTTTCAAATCGAAGCCGAGATGAATTACGACTTCGCAGAATCCTTCACTGAAGGGTTCACAAGCCCCAGCGGGACCGTGACTTCATTCAGCACATCAAGTCTGCGCATACTCCACGGCATGATTGGCCCGAAAATTCAGACTGGCGGCGGAGCGCTGCGCGCGTTTCTCACTGTAAAAGGTGGCGGAAACGACTTCATGTTTTCAACAGCCCCGGTCAACTTTTCCACATTCACGAGTTCGGTGAGCGGTCTCCGATCTAGCTCTGTGAATGGGGTCTTATACCCTGGCGGTGGACTAGAGGCTTACCTCGGACCGATTGGATTACGGCTCGATGTCGGTGACGAAATCTACTTCGAAGGTGGAGCTCACAATAACCTGCGAATCACGTTTGGGCCGAATATCCGGTTCTGACAAGAGAAGCTGCTAACCTAAAAAGAGATCGCGGCGAACGTTTCGAGTCCGCCGCGATCTTTGTTTACTGGCAGCATTTTAATCTGTTGTTTGGATCGACTGGATGTGCATCGTTTTTGAAGACCCATCGTAAGTGTCCGAACTTTTTACCCGCTGACCGGCGAACTTCTCAGGCTTCTGCTGATCATACAGCTAGGTAACACCGTTTTAGTATCCGGATCGTAGAGAAACAAATGACCCGCAAAACCGCTGATATGAAGGGTGAATTAGGCAGCAAAGAGTCGATGCTCAGTTTGGTTTGTGAGAGATCCCGAATTATCGATCAGAAAGGCCTTAGAAAAAACTCCGATTCAAAAGCAGAATTTCCGTAGCTGTAGTACGCACAACGAAAGCCAGGTAACGCGCCATCGTGCGGAAATGCCTCAAGACATGAGATTTCCTTTCGTGCGAATCACATAAAGCGTTTGGAGCCTAAAGTGCCACTCTGCTTTTTGAAAGTTGGATCAATCAACGGAAGTCGATCGCAACGGAGAGGAGAGACGATAATGCTGAGAGTCGGCGATTCAAGCGAGGTAAGAGACGTCAACGCTTTCTTTTCGAATGAGGTCGGAATTTTTAACGCGGTTGCTCCTACTGGCGAAGATATGATCGTGATGTGCCCGCCTGGGCAGGCATGGTTTGTGCGCAAGTCGACTTATCGGCCTGAAGCCGAAGGTTCGGATGAATCCTGGCGTGTGACGAAGCTCGCCTCTTGGGCAGTGAGTAGGAAAGGTTGCTGACAAGCGTATTCTGACGTTTTTCGCGAACGCTGAAGGCTTAAACTAGAGTCTTTGTGCCGGTTTTTAAGGCGCTTCGCTGTATTGCTGCTTGTCCGGCTGGCCCTCTACTCTGAGGCCAGGGTTCCCGCGACAAATCTTCGTAGACGATTACAGCTCCGTGCTGCGGCCTCTTCGTAAGCCAGGTTCGGATACACCCCTCTCTTTGCCCGATTGACCCATTCGCGGTATTCCGCTAACGGCTCCCGTGGGGTCTCCTTGTCATAGGCTTGGTTCTCTGGGGCCGAGGAGAACGGTTGAAAATTCGAGGGAGATACTTAGGCACCGCTCTGGCACTGGCTGCGGGACTGCTGGCCGTCACGAGCGTGATTGTGCTCAAAGCTTTGCCCGGTTTCGCAAGGCGAGTTCTTATACAGACTCTGGAAGAGCGCTTTCAAAGCACTGTCGAGATCGGCGAGATCGAAGTCTACGGCCTTGCTCCTATCACCGTTGCCGCCAGACACGTCGTTATGCGTTACCACGGGCGTAAAGACGTTCCGCCCCTGATGACGATCGATCAATTGATCGCGTCGGCCGACTTGCGCAGGCAACGGGGCCCGACGTGGCGGGTCTCGAGCGTCCGCATGGAAGGGATGCAGATATCGATTCCTGCTCACTCGGAGGAGGTGGAACACGAGGACTTCGTCCCTCAAACTCATCGCAAATTCCAGCTCCCACCGATTGAGTTCGCCGAGATCACTGCGGAAAACACACTGCTTCGGATTTTGCCTCGTCAAAAAGAACGCAAGCCACGCTCGTTTTGGATTCACAGGGTCATGCTGCGTTCGATCGGTCAGAACCAACCGGCATACTTTTATGCGCAATTGACAAATCCCGTGCCTCACGGAGAGATTGATTCTGAGGGCAGGTTTGGCCCTTGGAACCCCCATCAGCCTAGCTTGACTCCAGTTGCTGGGAAGTTTCACTTTGCTAACGCAAACCTAGGTCAGTTTCGTGGGCTTTCAGGAATCCTTTCATCTACGGGACACTATGACGGTGTGCTGGAGCGGCTCGATGTAGAGGGCGAAACGCTGACGCCAGACTTCTGCCTTTCAATAGGCGGAAATCCCGTCGAGCTCAAAACACACTATGTTGCTGTTGTCGACGGAACGAACGGAGACACGTACCTCAAGACGGTCGAAGCCAGTTTCTTGCAGACCACCATTATCGCAGCGGGCGAGATTGTGGATCCGCCTGGACCAGCGCCCAGGAGAATTAGTCTCAAGGTCACCCTAAGCAAGGCGCGCGCAGAGGATCTGCTGCGACTGGTGACAAAAGGGAACAATATGCCGCTTACGGGCGCTGTAAAGCTCAGGGCGAATCTGAATTTGACCGCGGGAAAAAGTGACATTACTGATCGGCTGGCATTGAACGGGCAATTCGACATTTCAAAAGCGGCCTTCACGGACCCAGATACTCAAGAAAAAGTCGATGCACTGAGCCGTCGAGGAAAAGGAGAGCCGCGAAATGGAGAGATCTCCGGGGTGATTTCCAAGGTTCGCGGCAGCCTCACGGTTGGCGAGGGCCAAGCCTACTTCTCGATGCTTGAATTCGCGGTTCCGGGAGCTACTGTGGCCCTGAAGGGCTCGTATGGCCTGCAGACCGAGACCCTCGATTTTCACGGTCGCCTTGAACTCGAGGCCAAACTTTCAGAGACGGCGACTGGAATGAAATCAGTCGCGCTTCGAGTCTTGAATCCGTTTTTCAAAGGCTCGACCGGTGGATCAGCCCTGCCAATTAAGATCACGGGAGTGCGTTCCAATCCCTCATTCGGATTGGACCTGCGGAGGCGTGCCAAGACCGCGTCAAATAGCGAGCAGCGTTTAGAGTTAGGTCAGCCAGGGCTGCTGGAAGCGCCTTTCAGCCATTAGCGAAGTGACGTCTTCGCCAGCGGGCCGGGGGGCGGAAGGTTTGGCCTTGTTTTGAAGAATGTCTTTCAGTTCCCGCCGAGCGCGACGCATGCGCGTCTTGACGGTGCTGACGGACACCTGTAGGGCTTTTGCCGTCTCTACCACGGACAGGCTTTCCACAGCGCGAAGCAGAAACACCTCGCGGTGCAGCGGCCGAAGTCCTGCAATGGCCTGGGTGAGCATATTCCGGAGCTCCTTTTGGGAATAGGCCGTCTCCGGATCTTGGATATTCGAATGCAGCTCAAAATTCGAAGTGATGGCTTCGTCTTCTTGGAAAGCGTCCTCGAGCGGTACGTGTACAACATTGCGCCGCTTTCTCAGGCACATGAGCGCTTCGTTTATGGCGATACGTGAAATCCACGTAGTAAAGCGCGCGCGCCCCTCAAATTGATTGAGGTTGCGGTGAGCCTTGAGCAACGCCTCTTGCTGCGCATCTTCCGCATCTTCTTGGTTCCGAGTGATCCGGAAAGCCAAGCGGAAAGCGCGCTGCTGGCAGTTCTGGACGTTCTGAGTACACATCACATTTTCGCGTTCTTTCCGAATTCGTGGCGCAGTCGATGGACGATTCACGATTCACCTCGCATACCGAGCGATGATTGTTTGATAGCAGCCCGGATTGCTGATTTCGATTGGCTGCACTTGTTATCGTTAAGCATGCCGCACTGTACTGTCAGGCCGTAGGTGAGTCCATCGGGGCCAGTCTGTAGCGCCTTAGATAATTAGATGTAGAACGATGCGATTCCCGCGGAGGCCTTACATCAAAGACTGAAGATTATTAAGTATAAATACCTATTGTGGCGTAGATTTCATGGCTCCTAGTCTGGCCGCCAAGTGCTGAACTCCACATCAAGGACACAGTCATGGCAATGAAAAGAAACGAAAGATATCGATGCGTGAATCCAAAATGCTGCTGCGAAATTGAAGTAATCAAAGATCCCCTCGACGCTGCCAGCGTACGGAATCCTCGCTGTTCATGCGGTCAAGACATGAAGAAAATGTTCTGAAGAAGATGCTGATTGCTCTCGCTGTGATTCCATTGGCGGCACCCGATCAACCGCGGTTCGCCGCGGCGTACTCATTGAGCTACACTTTTCAGCCCTTCGTGCTGAGGTGAAATTCGCTCGGGATCAGGCGTTTGTGGAGCTTGTCGACGAGGCCTAAGTTCTACGTGCCTATTGAGCGGGCTGTGCAGAACAGATACAGCGGAAACCCGAAACTGTCAGATGGGCAAGCAGGGAACCGCGAAATCCAACCGCAGCCGTTGTCAGGCGACGGCCCTGGGAACTCTCTTGATTCGCCAAATCATGCTTTCTGCGCCTTGAGCGCGCTGGGGTTCACTGATTTCGCGGACGTTCATCTTCGCTCCGCGGCGGCATGTCACTTGAAATACATGACCATAGGGCGATATCACCTCAAAGATACCATCCTGATTACGAAGAAGTTCGGCTGGATTCACAACCTCAACCACGCCATTGAGCGTATCAATCATTGCGCCTCCTCTAGCCGTTACAGTACAGTGTGGAACACCATTAACCTCCAATATCACCCCCGGCGACAATACTAGTAATTCTGTATTTTTAGCCGCCTGAGGATAAAAGGCTTCGCTCTTCCGGCAGTGGCTTATTGAGCCGAACCCACCCGCCAGCAAAGCGGTTAAACAGCGGCGCTTCAAGTTCGAGTGGCCTCTTCCAATATATCCGTATTTATCCTGCTTCTCCCGTTAGAAATACCCGGAAATCATCAAAATCTTGCGAAGGGCACGTCACCCCAGAGCAACAAGCCGTTGAGCCCTGGCAGAGGGCCTCAGGAGACTGAACGCGCCCACAA
>Ga0207110_10064_pt1 | contig 26194 bp, 15 predicted proteins | sample Alteio_BWMinHeat_74_FD_153582 | JGI IMG/M metagenome (GOLD analysis project Ga0207110, IMG submission 153582) | Enriched cells from forest soil in Barre Woods Harvard Forest LTER site, Petersham, Massachusetts, United States -... | ecosystem: Environmental > Terrestrial > Soil > Temperate forest >...
GGAGTTGTCGACGGCATCCGCGCCGTCAACACTGACCATCGTTCCACGTGCTCGCGCGCCGCCGATGCTCAAGCCGCTATTGGGCGCAGGACCGATGGTCGGGGCCATATCTCGAGTCGTCCGCGAATCCGTCAGGGTGAAGTTGATATAGCTGCGGCCGTTGATCGGGAGATTGTCGATGCGGCGCTGCTCGATTGTCTGCGAGACGTCAGATTTGGTTGTTTCGATCGGCGCAGTCTCCGCTGACACCGTCACCGACTGTTGCATGCCTTTCAATTCCAAGCGTGGATCGAGGGCGGCGCTTTCACCGACAGTAAGTACGATGGAATCATTCTGGTAAACCGCGAAGCTGGCGCCACCCTCTACGGTCATCTTGTAGTGGCCCGGCGGGAGCCCAACGAGGTTATAGTGGCCGGAATCATCGCTGATCGCGGAACGCGTGGCTCCAGTATTCGCATTGGTAAGCGAGATTTTTGCGCCCCTCAGGCCCATACCTTGCGGGTCAGCCACGGTTCCCGAGAGGGTCGCGGTATTGACCTGTGCCGAGGCCATCGCTGCGCAGCCGAGGACCAGCAAACACAAAATCGTCACAATATCTGCAAAACGTCGCAAACTCTTCAATCTATGACATAACCCCGAACGCGTTGCCTTCGATTGCCCTTGCGACCGCGAAACCGCCGACGCACACACACCCTGCCTCCGTCGCATGACTCCTCCTGTTTGGCACCAATGAATCCCCCGCTACCCCTAGCGGTGGCGGGTTACCCGCCGTTTACAGCCTTCGCAATTGAATACTCGGCTTTTACTGCAATACCGTGTCGCTTTCAACTGAAAACTTCCCATCTGTCGTCGTAGAGCCAAGCCTTTCCGGAAAAGATAGGCCCACTGATTTGTAGAGGAGCTGTTTCCTTCTCTCTAGGACGCCAGGACCTGCGAAGAATGGCTCAGAGCTGTGAGACTGGCAAGCGACAAGATGCGAATCAGCACCGAAGTATAAAGATGTAGCTGAGTGTCGTTATTTCTTAAGAGGGTCGCAGGATCAAGATTGCGGAAGGACCACTGCTAATTGAAGGAGAGCAGGCCTTGCGAAGAGGAGTGGCTACAGTTGCAAATGGCGCTGGACGAGCCGGCGGAGTTTTTCGCGATCTTCGTCGCGCATGTGGACGAATTCGACGCCGCTGCCATCCGGGCCGATATTGCGGACGACGGCGGTGAAATTGATCTTGCGCAGGCCGGCGCGAACCTCGAGTTTGATCGAGTCGCCGACCGCGAGCTTCCGCGGCGACTCTAAGTACGCGCCGCCCAGGCTAATCGTTTTTACGCGAGCCAGGCCAGCAGGGGCACCTTCGATCTGTGCGCGTAACGGGGATTCCAGTGGAACGCGGACGTAACGCCGCGGAATGTTGTAGTTGGAGCTCGATTGTCCCGGCGCGCCAAACGCCGCCATCGCCTGCTTGAAGGACGGCCGATTCTCAATCATCGCCAGGGCATCTTCGGCCGCGGCGCGCAAGCCGGAAGGTTCCGCATAAGTGAGGCCTTCGCGGCTTTCGGCCAGCGTGCGCAAAAGTTCGGCGGCTTCACCGGCGTGCATGCGGCCGAGTGCTTCGATGGCCTTGATGCGGACGAACTGGTCGCGCAAGACCTCATGTTCGCCGGCGGCGATTTCCATTAGTTGCGGTATCGCGGTGGTCTCCTGCGCCAAACCGATCTGGTCAATCATCATGGGCACGACCATCGGATGCGCATCGGCGAGGATGGCCGAGAAGACAAACGCGGCGCTTTGCGCCGAACCGAAATTGGACGGCCGCGAAAGCTCACTGACCGCCAAATCCTGAAGATTCCATTCCCAACTGGCCATGGCGCGGGCGAGTCCGCGCAGTAGACGTTCGGCGTCCGCGGCTGCCAGAAGTTTGATGGCTGCAGTCACGCGTTGGCGGCGCGCTTCATAAAGCCGCGTTTCGAGGAGATTCAGAACCGGCACGCCGATCGTCCGCAGGAGGCGCGCCATTGCCGCCACCATTTCCGCCCCGCGTGGCTCGGTGAGAAGCAAAGTCAAGCGGTCGAGCAGGCGTTCCGGATCGCGTTGCAACAAGCGGGGCAAAATGGGATCGAGAGGCCGATTGGCCAGCGCGGCATCCACCAGCAAGAGCCAGCGATCTTGAGCGACGAGCCGGTTGGCCAACGCCGCCATATGATCGTGCTCTTTGTCTCGAGGCGCGCGCTCCAGCCCGGTCAGGATGGTCTCGAAGCCGGTGAAGTCGCCGCGATTCACGGCGATTCGGCCCAAGGACTCCAGGAACGCGGCGAGCAAGGCCGCGGTTTCCGGGACCGTTTCCTTGTCCAGAGCTTTCATCGCGCCGCGGCTGAGATCCTCGGGCAATTGATTGGGCCACAGAGATTCGATGATGGAATTCAGCTCATTGAGTCCCGCAGCGACCGAACGCCTCGCAGAAACATCCACGTGCTCGATGCGCCGGGCATAATTCAGGACAATGTTGCGCGCTTCACGCCGCGGAGCATCCGCGCCTGCATCGGCCAGCTGCCCTAGGGTCTGCCGCAGCGCTGCTACTGGAACGCACCAGACATCCGGCCCGCGCAGGACAGCGGACTTTTCGCGCGGTGGCAGCTCCAGCCAGAAGCGATCGATCATCTGCTCGCGGTGTGTATCCGTGGCCCAGGTGACGGCGAGCGACGACAGGTGCTGCGAGGAGTGCGGACCAGAGTATCCGCCCTCGTTCACGATCACATCGCTAAAGCGATGAAACGTCGGGCGCACGCTCGTTGGCGTGAGTGATCCGGCGGAAAATTCCGCGCTCAGAAACTCAAAAATAAAGTTTTCCGAAAGGCGCTGCAAATACGGCTGAGGGCGCTCGCCTTCCCGCGGAGCATATTGTGAAACAGAACTGAGCAGCATGCGGACGCTATCGCGACTGGCTTCTTCCATCGCGCCGTGGATCGCGCGAGCCGCCTCCTCTGGGGAAAGACCGCGAGCCGTCTCGAGAGGTGGAGTCAGCTTCGCCAGCAGGCGCAGGCTGGCCACAAGATCATCGAAGGTCGGCGCTTGAATCGGCGCCTCAGCCATCTCACTGGGCGAATGCCCGCCGTACGCCACGAGCGCGGCGATCAAACTCGCCAGCACCGTGTCCACGCGCCGCTCCGTATGCGAATTCACAGCTATGCCTTCCACGCGATTCTCCAGAAGCCGCGCCAGCCACCAGCCGCTGTTTCCGTCCTTGGTTGGCTCTTCCGATCTTAGCAACGATGCCTTGGCGAGTTTTGCGAGCGTGTCCAGTTCGCCTACATGGAACTTTTTCGAGAAGACCAGGGTATGGATTTCCGCGCGCTGCAGATCGGCGGCCAGCGCCTGCATCTCTCCGCGCGCATCCGGCAGGTGGGAGTCGGCGACCCTTGGCACAACCAGGCCGCCGCGCTCGACGTGAATCTCGAGGCCGCCAAGTGATTCCGTGGCGCTGCGGATGGAATCATATGCGTTGTCCAGGCTGTCCAGCCGGATCGGATGATTCTTTTCGTACAAGCGTTCTGATCGCAAAAGCATGTGCAGGTTGCGCAGGGCGCGCTGCAGTTCGGTAGTCTTCTGATCGAGGGCAGCCAGTGGCAGTCGCGAAGGAGAGTTTGCAAGAGGTCGCAGGGATGCGCGCGGCGTCGAATCCGCTGTGGCTTTCGACGATGCCGCACGACTTGCTTTCAAAACCGGTATTGTGGCCCGATTTGCCAATCGCGTCTCCACTTCGCTTGCCGCTGCCTGCATTTGCCAGCCGAGCGGCAGGGAGGACGCCACCATCTTCCACGACAGCATCGCGCAGGGCTGGTGGTCCCAACAGAGAAAGCAAGCACGCCTCCGGCCTGAGCGAACGAGAGCTAAGTCTTTTATAATGAGCACTAATACTGGATGGTTCTAGGACTAACGATGGCTCAATGTAACAAAAAGTTACGATTCGGGTATGATTCGAAAGCCTTTATGGATTTGTCTGCGCCGCCCGAGGCTTCACATTTCCCGGAAGATATGCGCGGGTTATTTCGGAGGAAGGGTCTCGTCGATAGGAACGGTGCCGCCTTCGCTCACTTGCACGGATCTCTTCACTTGCTGGTACCCGTTCAGACGGAGAATTATCGTGCGCAGTCCGGAAGGGATCTGGATGCGGGCCGGCGTGAACTGTCCCGTTGATACTCCGTCCACGATAATCTCGGCGCCTTTTGGAATGCTGGTCACCTGAGCCCAAGCGACGCGCGAGGCCGATTTTTCGGTTAGCGTTACGCTGAGCTGCGTCTGGATATTGTCTTTGACTTGAATGCCCCCGGCGTAGGCCTCATAACCGGAGAGCCGCAGCACAAGATTGTATTGCCCTGGTGCAAGCGGAAGCGTGACCGGAGTCTGCCCGGATTGTTTCGCTCCATTGATAAAGACATCCGCTCCGGGTGGCTGCGTAAAGATATAGATTCCTTTGACGAGGGACTCCAGCTTGATTTTTTGATCCTGCGCGACATCCCTTTTAACCTGCAGTGCCGTCTGGACGGACTGGTAGCCATCTTTCTCCACTTCGAGGCCGTACTGCGCGGGATTCAGATTGTTGAAGCTGCACGGAGTCTCGCACTTGTTGAGTACGTGGCCCGCTGGCCCGCGGAGAATGGCGGTAGCGCCAATGACGTCGGTCACGACATGAATGGCGCCGTGTCCTGCCTCGGGAACCGGGTGCCCGCCATCGTCTGTGCTCCCCTTGGCGGCAATCGGCGCGTCATCGTACTCGATGTGATCAATTACGCGGACATCTGGCGGTGCGTTCCGCAGGAATTTCAGGAGCTCGCCGTGTTCGGATGGTCGCAGCTTTCCGGCTAAGGTCAGTGTATTGCCCGCGCCTTGAATTCTCGCGCGGCCGCTTAATCCTCGTTCGGAAAGAGCTTGTTCGATTCGGCCTTTGTATTCCGCTGCTTTGGGGCTCAAGGAATTGTCGGTTTTCTTGGGGGCCGCCTTCTCGGGTGCTATTTCTGCTGGCTTGGACTCGACGGATTTTGCCTCCACTACTGGTTGCGTTGCTCCAGCGGAAGAATCCTTTGGCTGAGAGGAGGCCTCGGTTCCGGCACTGTTGCTCGCCGCGGTGTCGGGAAAACTCTCTGTGCTCGCCGGCGCCGGCAGACTTGCGCCGCTCTTCTGCGCATCATGAAGTTCACGCGCTGCTTCAAACACCGGCTTTATTTTGATCGCTCCATAGACTATGAAACCCAGAAGCAGAAGCCCTAAGAAAATTGTTCCGACGACGCTCTTCTTTTTCGGCGTTTCTTGTATGGGGGCGATGGCTCCCGTCCGCCGGATCATCGGCGTCTGCCCCGGGCTGGATGTCCGCGAATTCAACGATCGCGCTGTCGCTGAAACCGCTGGATCGTCACCGGCGAAACCGCGGCCGCCCACATTACTGGAAATCAGGGTGGCAGCCGGAGAGCCGTTCCCCATGACCATTGTTGATTGCGGGTTCGCTCCCGCTGGAGCCACGGTACGGTAGCTCTTCAGGTCCTCGAGCATCTCGCGGCAGCTTTGATATCTCTGCTCGGGCTCTTTTGCCAGCGCCCGCATCACCACTGCGCTGATTCCCGGATGGATTGACGGGTCGATTTGCCGCGGCGGGACCGGGTCTTCGTTCACGATCTTGTAAATCACCGTCGTGATGTTCTGTCCGGGAAACGGTTTCTCACCCGTAACCATTTCGTAGAGCATCACGCCGAGCGAAAAAATGTCACTGCGGCCATCCACGGCGCGCCCCTTCACCTGCTCCGGTGACATATAGCTGGGAGTTCCCATGACATGGGCAGTTTGCTGGACCGTGCCAAATTGAAGAATCTTGGCGGTGCCGAAGTCCGTGACCTTCACGGTGTCGTCGGCAGTAAGCATCAAGTTCGCTGGTTTGATGTCGCGGTGCACCACGTTGCGCTCGTGGGCGAATTGCAGCGCGCTGCACGTCTGTTCCATGATGCGCAGCGTGCGCGGAAGCGGAAAGGCGTGCCCACTGTCGAGCAGCGCCTGCAGGCTCTTGCCTTCCACCAGCTCCATCGTGATGTAGTACAGCCCGTCCTCTTCGCCGGCGTCGAATACCACCACGATGTTCGGATGGGTCAGCAATCCTGCGGCGCGCGCTTCGGTCTGGAACCGCGTCAGAAGTTCCGGGCGTGAAAGCCCGGTGCCTTCTTCGCTCAGCCGGATAGTCTTCACGGCAACGGTGCGGCCGATAACCGGATCCATGGCCTTATAAACAACACCCATGGCGCCGCGGCCCAGTTCACTGACGATCTCGTATCTTCCGGCTTTTGCTACCGTTGTCATCGTTCCTTCATTCACAGCCGAGCAAAGAAAACCCTATCTATATATAAGCATCGCCAACGCGAGCCCATTTCTCACCATCAGGAGGGGGAATCGCCTGAAATGCCTGCCGTTACATCGTTCATTTCCTGATGTTTATCAGCGGACAGCAGTCCGCCGACACCCGGGCGCCCTATCCTGACAGTACCCATCGGATTTTCAGTTGGTCAACGCTACTGGGGTACTAGTGTTTCGCACTCGATACGTGGGAGCGGCCTATTCCGCGCCATCTAAGCGTAGAATTCACCCGCCGTTAGTGGCTAGATGCGCCTCAGGCGCAAGCTAGCGGTTGGGCATGGATTCGCGCGGAGACATGGTGCGCTCCGGCATGGGCACGTTGGTTTCGCGGATGGGGCGGTCCACTTCGCCGGGCCGTGCGGGAGCTTCCAGGCCGTCGGTGAGCAAAAATCCCTGCAGCGCGAGGCCATTGGTCCAGACACTCTCCAACACGGCAATATATTCGATCTGCAATTCGTAGAGCTTTCGTTGGCTGTCGAGGACGCGAGGATAGGACGCCAGCATCCGGCCGTATTTGTCGACCATCAGGCTGTAGGCTTTCTTGGCCCGGGGGAGCATCTCGTCGCGATATTCGACGGCCATCAGGCGCGCATTGGCGTATTGATCCACCACAGTGGCAGCGCGCTCGCGTAGCGTCAACGCAATCCGCTTCTTCTCTTGTCCCGCGCGCTCAATATCGGCTTTGGCCGCGGCGACATTTCCTTGGTTGCGATTGAAAAGGGGAATCTGCACGCTGACCTCCGCGATCCCTTCCCAGCCTTTGGCAAACGGGACGCTGCCCAGCGTTTCATGGTTGTACTCCAACCCGCCACGGACCAACACATCGGGAACCGGATCTCGTTTGGCGCGAGCGAAAACACTCTGCGCGCGTGCTTCTGCCGCGTCTGCCATCCGCACCGCGGGACTTTGTTGCGCGATCGCATCCACGGCCTGTTCTTCGTTCAGCTCCGGCCAGTCTTTTTCCAAATCACCGGCGACGGTTGCCAACGGCAACTCCGGCTGGCCGATTACGGCAGCAAGCGACCGCCATTCTTCGCGAAGGGTATTTTCCTGCATCCGCGCGGACATGCGTGCGCGTTGCGCTTCCACTTCTGTCTCGAGCACTTCGGTTTCATCGGCCTGGCCGGTGTTCATCAGGCGCCGCTGCGCGTCCGCGGCATCTTGAGCAATCATCGCCATGTCGCGGCGCGTGTCCAGCAGCTCTTGCGCTGCCAACACTCGCAGGAAGGCCATCTTTACCGCGCTCTGTACCCGGATTTTTTGTTCTTCAGCTTCAATTTCCGCGAGCTTCGCCTCTTTTCCAAATACTTCGCGGCTCAGGCCGAGTTTTCCTCCCGTCACGATCGTCTGCTGCACAAAAAAGCCTTGCTTTCCGCCGCCGACCGAGCCGCCGCGGATTTCATCGCCCGTGTAACCGAGCGTCGGATTCGGATAGAGGCCCGATTGCTCCTGGCGCGCCTTGGCAGCGCGAATCTCCGCCTCGGCCTGTCGCAGCGTGGGATTCGACTCGCTTGCAATCTTTTGCACCTGATCGAGGGTGACCAGCGCGGTATTCGCTTTTTCCTGCGCTCGTCCCATCCGCGGATATTCCGCCTTGATCACACCCATCTCTCCGTGTCCCCCGTGCGCGTGCTGGGACATCTGCATTTCCTGCCCTCTCGCGGCAGCCGCCACTGTCAGCGCGTGTGCAACAAGGATCGCCCCGAATTTCGTCAAAGCTCGCATGGTGTTTTCTCTTCCTCTCCATGAACTCTGCGTTCTCTGTGCCCTCTGTGCTAAGTCTTTACCCTTCGCCTCACTATTCATGGTGGTGTTCTTCCTGTGCGGCAGAGCTTGGCATTTTCTTTCGAAGCATGATGGCGTCATATTCCTTGTCTGGCAGCACCCGCACCATCGTCATCATTCCCATCATTCCCGCGCTCCAATTTTTCGGCAGGCCGTAGGTCTCCGGCTTTTCCACCACTTCGTCCATGCCCATCTCCATGAAGGCATCCTGCGGGAAACCCGGAACGCTCTCGGCGTTTGCAGCGACTGGGGACGGATGCACGTGTTCGAACGGGACGCTCTTCGCCAGCGACATCATCTGGTTCATCGCTTTCGTTTCCGTCTGGTCCGCCGTCTGAATCTGCCTGTCGCTCAACAAATCCATCATGCTGTTCATCATGTGGTGCGGCAGGTGGCAGTGGATCATCCACGCGCCCGCATATTTTGCCTCGAACTCCACAACGCGCGCCTGCGCCACCCCAACGAGCACCGTGTTCATCGGGTACCACGTGGATTCCGGCGCGCGCCCGCCTTCCGTGCCCGTCAACACGAACTGGTGGCCATGAAGATGAATCGGATGATGGTCCATTCCCAGATTTACGATGCGCAGCCGTACGCGGCTTCCGAGCCGCGCGAGCAATGGCGTGGTCATCGGCGCCGAAACTCCGTTGAACGTCAGCCAGTTGAATTCCATGGACGCGGTATTCGGAACGGTGTTGCTGGGCAGCACCGCCCATTCCTGCAGGATCAAACCGTAATCGTGATCGGCGTGCGGTTTGTAGTCCATCTCCGGATGCGCCACGAAAAATCCAATCTGCCCGATCATTTCCTGCATAGCGCTGTGTGCGTGATAAAAAAACGTGCCTTCCTGGTGTACAGTGAATTCGTACACATACTTTTCCCCAGGCGCGACCGGTTTCTGGCTGATGTACGGAACGCCGTCCTGCTCGATGGGAATTTCCAGGCCGTGCCAATGCATCGTCGTCGATTCCGGCAGACGGTTTTCGAAAATCACGCGCACGCGATCGCCTTGCTGGACCTGAATCGTCGGCCCGGGACAGCCCCCGTTGTAGCCCCACGCGTTAATCGTCTTGAACGGCGCAATCTTTTTCTTCACCGGCTCCGCGACCAGATGGAAGACTTTTACGCCGCCATCCATCTCGTATGGAAGGTCCGCCAAGTCCGGTGTCACCATCTCCAGAGGATGATCTGGGGCCACCACGCTTGCCAACGCTTTGTGCGGCCCATGACTTCCGTAAGGGGAGTGATGCCTTCCACTCTCGTTTTTGCCTGGTGTTTGGAACTCGCCCCCCGGCGTGCTGGCGCGGAGCGTCTCGCTCAGCCCCAGCAATCCCGCCCCGAACGCCGCCGCATCCTGAAAGAATCTTCTTCGTGTCCCGCTCATGCTAGCCTCCCGTTTTACTCTTCGATTCAAGTTTCGTTTTTTCCTTGCTCCACGTAGAAAGGATGAGCATCGTTCTCCTGCATGCTCGTGATGGCTGTTGGTTCGAATGAGAGGGCAGAGTCCGGCACAGATGGCCGTGAGGCGGCCCGCTGCCAAATTTTTCAGGAGGAACTACTCAGATGCGGAGCACACTCGTGGTATCGGGAGGATCAAACTTCCGGAAAGAATCGTTTCCTGCGCGACAATTCCAACTCTGCCTATCCGAAACGGAAGAAAATCCTGGAGGCACCTCCAAACGCCCAGTCGCGGACCGCACGATTGTGGATGACTGAAAAGCGGAGCCCTTGCTAGTCGAAAGCAAGGCAGCCACTGGTAATTCCGAGGCAGCACAAATCTGCATGGAATGAATTCGCGGAGCGTCTTGTTGCGAGGGCATCGCCAGGTGGCAATCACTCGAGGCCGCCGCACCACCCGAAGATGGCGAACAACCGTGAGCGGCACAAAGCGGCGCACAAATGGGGGCAACAAGGAGCGCTATCACGGTTACGAGACTGTTCGTCGCAACCATCCAGCTTCGCTTGCGGATCCGTTTCGCGTTTCTCATCAAGATCACTCTTACGCTACGCCGCTGCCTTTCCGGCGTCAACCGCGCAGATGCGAAGGCTGCTCAGAACGAGCAACTCTCTAGTCGCCATATCCGTGCGAATCCTTGTCCACAACCACTTTCCCTGCGAACGAGCGGTAGACGTAGATGAAATACCCTGCGGCGAGCATCATTCCCAGCACCCACCAGACCAGTCCGACCCTTAGGCCATAGGCGCCTGCCTTTGCAGTCGTCACCGTCATGGAGTACACCGGATTCCGCGCCGGCAGCACCATGGGATACACGCCGAAAACCACGCTGGTCAACATCCCCGCCAAGTACGCGCACGACGCCAGAAATGCTTTGCGCTCATCCCCCTTTCGCAATTCGAATAGCACACCCGCGATTCCCGCCACGGCGAGCAGCGGGAAAATCAATCCCCATGGCCAGGTTGTAAAATTCTCCATCACTTGCGGCTGAACGCGAAAAGTCACGGCAGTCACAACGGCGGTGAGGCCGATAACGACCCAGCAAACGCGGCCCGCCAATCTTCCCGCGCGCAGGTTCACTGCACCGCTCGTTTTCATTTGCACCCAAAGCCCGCCATGCATCACCAGCGCGAGCAACGCCAAAACGCCCACCAGAATTGTGTACCAGTCCAGAATGCCTGTTTCATCACCCACACGGAAATTGGTCCACAGCGGCTCGAAAAAATACCCGCTGTCGTCCAACGGCACGCCGCGCACCACATTACCCAGTGCCGCGCCGAAAAACACCGCGAGCAGCAGACTCGACGCGCAAAAAAGAAAATCCCACAGTGGATCCCACACCGCGCTTTTTATGTGATTCCGGAATTCAATGGAAGCGCCGCGCAGGATCAAAAGCCACAAAACGATCATCAACGGAAGATAAAATCCGCTGAAGCCGCTGGCATAGAGCGCCGGGAAAGCAAAATACAGCGTCCCACCTGCCGCGATCAGCCACACTTCGTTTCCATCCCAAACCGGCCCGATGCTCGCCAGCACTTGCCGCCGCTCTTCGTCCGTCTTGGCCACGAACAGGTGAATCGCACCTGCGCCCAAATCAAATCCGTCCAGCAACACATACATCGCAATCATAATGGCCACGAGGCAGAACCAGATCGTTCCCAATGTGCCTCCCTAGTCCGCTGCCAGGACCGCCGCATCTTCACCCAGTGGTCGCGTCCCCGGTTCTGGCCCCAGTTCGATCTCCCGGTAGACGAGGAACAGCCACAAAATTCCCAGTACCGTATACAGCCCCATAAATCCGATCAACGTGAACATCGCATTCCCCGCAACCACACGGGGAGAGATGCCATGAACGGTCCGCATCAATCCATAGATCAGCCACGGCTGGCGCCCCAATTCCGCGGTCATCCAACCTGCGGTGTTCGCGATGTATGGCAAGGGCACGCTGAGCATCAGCATCCATAGCATCCAGCGAGAGTCATACAATTTTCCGCGCCACAGCAATAATGCCGACAATCCCATCACCGCGATGAAGATGGTCCCGAGTCCGACCATCACGTGGTAGCTGTAGTACAGCAAAGGAATTTGATCCGGCCACTCCTCCTGCGGAAAATCGGACAAGCCCTTCACGTCCGCTCTCCACTGCCGATAGGTCAGAAAACTCAGCATGTTCGGAACTTCCAGCGGATTGTCCAGCCTTCTCTTTTGCACGTCCGGCTGTCCCAGGATTGCCAGCGGCGCACCTTGCTGCGATTCAAAAAGTCCTTCCATCGCCGCGAGTGTCGGCGGTTGATGGTCCGCCACCATTTTTCCCTGCAAGTCCCCCGTGGGAAATAGCTGCAGCAACGCCGCAATTGTTCCCACGATCACGCCGGCACGCACGAAGGTACGCCCGTAGGCTTCATCGCGCTCGGTAAGCAAATAGAACGCACCCACGGCGGCCATGACGAAGCAGCCGGTCTGCACCGCCCCCAGCATGGTGTGCGCGTACTGCCAGAGCGCCCACTTGTTCAGCAGCAGGTCCCAGAAGCTGGAAAGCTCAATCGCACCGTTCGCCCCAAGCTGGTAACCCACGGGGTGCTGCATCCATGCGTCCGTCGCGACGATGAAGAACCCTGAAAGCCACGAGCCCAGAAAAACCAGAAACCCCGCCCACCAGTGGCCGATGCGGCCGAGTTTTTTTTCGCCAAACAAAAACAATCCCAGGAAGCTCGACTCCAGAAAAAAGGAAAACACGCCTTCCATCGCCAGCGTTTGTCCAATGACCCCGCCCGCGGCTTTCGAAAACGCCGCCCAGTTCGTCCCGAACTGAAATTCCATCGGGATCCCGGTGACCACGCCCAGCGCAAAATTAATACCGAAAATGCGCGCCCAGAATCGGCTTGCTCGGTTGTAATGCTCGTCGCCCGTGCGCAGCGCCTTCGTCTTCAGGTACACCAGCAGCAACGCCAGCCCCATCGTCAGTTGCGGAAAAATGTAATGAAATGTAATTGTGAACGCGAAGTGCAGCCGGTGTACGTCCACTGCTTGTCCCATCGCGTCACCTCGCGGAAATTCTTCGCCCGGTTCCGATTTGCGGCCGCGGTTTGCTCGGAGGATGCGGATACGGCGGCAAGTTCAGTGGCATTCTCGCACTTCTGAGGCGTTCTTCAAGCGGATTCAATGGCGTCCGGCGAAGCCCATCTTCGTGCGACGACTGCCGCCATTCTTGGATACGTTCTTCATGCATTCCCGCTGCATCCGAGGTATTGTTTTGGCGCGCTTTTCCGGGGAGCAGGTCTATGAAGTATGACGCCATCGTCATCGGCTCGGGCCAGGGCGGCAATCCTCTTGCTTATCGCCTGGCGGATCTTGGCTGGTCCGTGGCGCTCATCGAGAAAAAAGACCTGGGCGGCACGTGCATCAATGTGGGCTGCACGCCCACCAAAACGATGGTCCATCGCGCGCAGGTCGCTTACTACGCGCGGAACGCCGCGCGTTGGGGTGTCAACGCTTCGAACGTGAGCGCGGATCTCGCTAAAATCGTCGCGCAAAAAGACGAAGTCGTTTTGAGTTTTCGCGGTAGCCAGCAAAAACAAGTGGACAAGCGGCCAAACCTGCGCCTCTATCGAAGACATGCGCGGTTTGTCGCCCCGCATCAACTCGAGGTCGGCGATGAACGCCTCGAGAGTGAGAAGATTTTCATCGACGTCGGCGGCCGCCCCAGTTTTCCCGCAATCCCCGGCCTGGACAACTTAGCCTGTCTCACCAATGAAACCATAATGCAGATCACAACTGTTCCGGAACATCTCCTCATTCTCGGCGGCGGCTACATCGGCTTGGAATTCGGTCAGATGTTTCGCCGTTTCGGCAGCCGAGTCATCATTCTTCACACTGGGAAGCAAATCGTTTCTCGCGAAGATCCAGAGATTGCCGCCGAATTGCAAAAAGCGCTCGAAGCTGAAGGTGTTCAATTTGTGCTCAACGCCCGCACCACCCGCGCCGAGACTAAAAATGGCCAAATTACCCTGTCATTCGAAAGCTCTGCCGGCTCATCGAAAGTCTCCGGCTCGCATTTCTTGGTCGCCACTGGCCGCAATCCGAACACCGATGATCTCGGTCTCGAGAAAGCCGGCGTCGAAACGGACAAGAGCGGCTACATCAAAGTGAATGGCCGCCTCGAGACGAACGTTCCCGGCGTCTGGGCCCTGGGCGATTGCAAAGGCGGTCCCGCCTTCACGCATCTCGCTTACAACGATTTTCAAATTATTTACGGCAATCTGATTGAAGGGAAAAATCTCAGCATCGAAAATCGCCTTGTACCCTCGTGCGTCTTCACCGATCCGCAGCTCGGCGGCGTTGGCATGACCGAAAAAGAAGCGCGCGCCAAAGGACACAAACTGAAAATCGGAAGATGTCCCATGACGCATGTCGCGCGGGCCATCGAGCGCGGCGAAACCGCCGGCCTCATGAAGCTCGTCGTAGATGCCTCGAACGACCGCATCCTTGGCGCTTCCATTCTGGCCTCGGAAGGCGGCGAGCTCGTGCAAATCCTCGGCACCCTCATGCTCGCCAATCAGCCCTACACCCTTTTGAAAGGCGCCATCTACATCCACCCTACGCTCGCCGAAGGTGTTTTCTTCCTCATGAACGATGTAAAGCCAGTAGATTAGCCGGAGCGGCGAAGCCCCAATTCCTTCCAATTTCTATTTTCTAATTTCGGAATCGATGGCGGGACCGGGCGGACTTGAACCGCCAACCTAGAGTTTAGGAAACTCTCGCTCTATCCAGTTGAGCTACGGCCCCGGCGTTCGTCCAGAAAGCGTTCGCATCCCCAATCGCTCAAGGCACCAGACGCGCTTCGCTTTCGTGAACCCCATCATAATATCCCAGCATCTCGGTCCATGTCATCGCGCCGGGGAATCAGCGATTGTCATCGTCGTTTTGGCGGCGCCGGCGCGACTGCTGTATAGTGACCGGTCCGCATGGAGTTCCGGTCGCGGAGTTGTAAGCGGAGGAGTTGCCATGAAAAGAGTCGGCGGGATTTGGCTCGTGCTACTAGCGGCCAGTGTATTCGTAACGCGTGTCGGCGCGCAGAAAAACTCGGATTCCGGCGGTCCGCGCCCGCTGGTTCTTACCGAAGCAATTCCTCTGCCCGGCGTGCAGGGACGTTTCGATCATTTTGGTTTTGACCGCAAGAACCAACTGTTTGTTGCGGCCCTCGGCAATAACACCGTCGAAGTGATTGATATCAGCGCCCGCACTCGCGTTCATACCATCACCGGAATCCCCAACCCCCAGGGAGTCGTTTACGCGCCGGAGTCAAAGAAACTCTTTGCCGCCAGCAGCAAAGGCAAGCTTTACATCTACGATGGCGTAACGTTTGATCTCATCAAAAGCGTCGACTTTCACGGCGACGTGGATAACCTGCGCTATGACGCTGCAAATCAGCGCGTCTATGTTGGCTATGGCGAGGACGAAACCGGAGCTATCGGCACGATTGACGCGAACACTAACGACCGCCTCCCTGAAGAATACAAACTGGGAGCGCACCCCGAATCCTTTCAATTGGAAGCGTCAGGTCTAAACATTTACGTGAATCTTCCGGACTTGAAGCAGATTGCTGTGATCAATCGCAAAACGCGTGAGATCACCCGGTGGCCGATGACCCTCGAACACAATTTCCCCATGGCCTTGGACGAGGCGAATCATCGCTTGTTCGTCGCTACCCATGAGCCGCCCCGGCTGGCTGTCTTTGACACAAGCTCCGGTCGCACCGTCGCCACGCTTCCGTGTGTGCAGGACGCAGACGACGTCTACTATGATTCAGGACGCATGCGCGTCTACGTTCCCGGCGGAGAGGGATATATCAGCGTGTTCCAACAAAAGGACGCCGACCACTACGAGTTGCTTGAGAACGTCTCCTCAACTTTGGGTGCCCGCACTGCCGGATACTTTGGCAAAGGCAGGAAAGGTTTTGATCGTTTCTTCCTTGCAGTTCCAGCACGCGCCGATCACGGTGCTGAAATGTGGATTTATACCGTTCAGGATTGAAGGCCCGGGTACTAGGCCTCCCTATTTGGTCTTAGGTCACCCAGCAGCACTCCCCCCATCATAAGCCTTCCTTAAGACACGAATCCTAGAGTAGAAACGGACGGGGTGGCTGTCGGTCGCGATTCATTGGAACAAAGAGGCAATCCGGCGGTGGCAAATGACTGTTGGGCAAATTGGTCAGACCAATATACCACGCCGGGCCCCTACGGCCCATCTATCATCATTTTCGCTGCATAACATCAACGAAACACTTGACAGCCCATGTCGTACGGTGGTACAGCCGTTATACCTTTTTTTGTGGGGGGAGGTCCTCATGCAGTCCAATGCTCAGGGGAGTATCGCGCCGGTGCGTCTCATCCCGGCTAGCTTCGTCCGCATTCTGGCGGCTGTTTGTGTCCTGTTGCTGGCTTCCATCCCGGCATTCCCGCAGGGAAGTACCGGCCGGATTTTGGGCGTCGTAACCGACCAATCCGGCGGCAACGTCGCCGGCGCCACCGTGACCATTACGGACGTCGCGCGCGGAGTCTCGCAGACTCTGACCACCGATTCGGACGGAGTGTACGTCGCCCTAAGTCTTCTGCCCGGCAACTACACGCTTCGTACGGAATACAAAGGTTTCAAAGTTTTTGAGCGCAAAAATATTTTGTTGGAAGTTGGCAAGGACGTCCGGATCGACCCCGTGCTGCAGACCGGCTCCGCGACCGAGACGATCACGATCACCGAACAGGTGCCCATGGTTGACACGACTTCCACTACGCTCGGTGGAACGATCAGCAATGAAATAATCAACGACCTCCCGCTGAACGGCCGCAACTACCAGAATCTCATCTCCCTGCGTCCCGGCACTTCGGTTTATCCAGGCGGCGGGCCTTGGACCCAAACCACGAATGGCATTCGGCCCGAAGACACCAGCTTCATCGTCGACGGTGTCACCAACGACGAATCCTTTATGGGTTTGAGTGTCACGAATGCCGCAGCCGTGCTTGGCGATGCGGCCACCCTTATTCCCATTGATGCGATTCAGGAATTTAACACGCAGGTCAATCCCAAAGCGGAATACGGATGGAAACCCGGAGCCATCACCAGCGTCGGCCTCAAGTCCGGAACGAACGACATTCACGGCACCGCTTATGGCTTCGGCCGTTCGGACTCGTTTGACGCTCGCAACTATTTCAATCCAGTTGGCTCCCCCAAAACTCCTGTTGAACTCGAGCAGTACGGTGGATCAGCAGGCGGGCGCATCATCAGAGATAAGCTTTTTTATTTCGGTGCCTACGAAGGTCAGATGTATTCGGTTGGCAATGCGCTTGCCGGAAGCGTTCCGACTGCTGCCTCCGTTACGAGCGGCGGCGGCCTCGGTTGCGTACTGCTCACGACGGGCGACTGCAAACATAGTATTCCGGATGCAACCGCGGACCTCAAGGCACAAGCCGCCGCCGCTGGTAAGACTTTTACAGTGAACCCTCTTAGCGCCTATTTGCTGGGGTTTTATACACCCAACAGTTCGCAGGGAACGGGCGTCGCCCTGAACTTCCCGAACGTCAACAGCTCGAAAAACGCCTTGGGCAAAGTGGATTACCACATCAACGACCACCACAGCTTGAGCGGTTCTTACTTCTTTGGCAACGACACGATCTTAGGGATGGATTCCACCGAGCTGCTTGCGCAATTCCGCACGAATGTTCACTCTCGTGCGCAAGCCGCCTCCGCACACTGGGCCTGGACACCAAGCTCTACCTGGGCCAACGAGCTTCGCGGCGGGTTCACCCACTACACTCTGCAGATTGTCCCGGACGACATCACATTCCCGTACAAAATCGACACTGGCATTTCCAATCCACTCTTGCAAGGGATCCCGAATATCAAGCTCGGTGGTGGTTTCACAGAGCTGGGTGCCTTTCACAACTTTCCCAAGATTGTCGGTCCGGACAAAGTGTACGACTTCATTGACCAGGTTTCCTATTTGCGCGGCAAGCATGCTTTCAAATTCGGAGGCGAGCTCCGCAGGGATTTGGTGCACCAAGGCACTTTCCGCGGTGCGCGAGGGCGCGTCACATTTACGAATTTAGAGGCCCTGCTCTCTGGCGCACCCTCGAGCGCCGGTTTTTTGGCCGGTAATCCTCTCCGAGATCTTAGCCAGTGGCTCTATGCGGGGTACGCTCAGGACGACTGGCGCATCACTCCGAGAATCACTTTGAACCTTGGGGTTCGCTACGAATACCAGGCTGTTCCTACCGAAGCCAACAATCTGCTCGGAAACTTCGATCCTACCGTCGGCTTTCAACAGGTAGGCAAGAATATTGGCTCCATCTACAAAGGCGATCACCGGAATTTCTCCCCGCGTTTTGGCGTGGCCTGGGACGTCACCGGCAAAGGCACCACCGTTGTTCGGCTCGGCGGCAGCATCGTCTACGATCTGCTTTCCATGAGCACCTACATGTCTCAGCAGAACCTCCAAAGCGGCCCTGTTCTTTTTGGCCTCGGCGTTGTTCCCACTGGCGCCACGATCATAACTTGTCCGGCGGCTCCAGTGGGTGGCAACTGCCCCCTTACGCCTACTACTACACCAGGCATCGGAAATATCTTCACCACTGGGGTCACTTTGGCAGGATCTGGCCCAAGCGGCCTCAATTGGCAGAATCAAACTACCCCAATTTATCCTGCCAACGTCACCGGACTTGTTCAGTGCGGAGATGGAATCGGGAGCGACCCCGGCCCTTGCAACACTTTCGCCATGAATCGAAACTTCCGCACGCCCTACGTTGAGAACTGGACTCTCGGCATTCAGCATGCCTTTTCAGGCAAACTCTCTCTCGACGCCTCATACGTTGGGAATCACGGAACCAAACTCCCCGGCGTCGTCGATCTCAATCAGCCCACACCAGGCGGTGTCGGTCCGTTCGCCACTACCTTCCCGTATCTCGGATCAATCAATTACCTCTCAAATTTCTACGGATCGACTTACCACGGCTTGCAGACAACGCTGACCGCTCGCAGCTACCATGGTCTCGATTTCGTCCTTGGCTATACCTATTCCCATGCACTGGACGACTTATCTTCTAACTGGGTGGCGTTCCTTCCGATGGATAGCACGCGTCCTTTCTTGGAACACGCCAGCGGTGACGAAGACATTCGCCACCGATTTACCCTCTCTGTCACCTATTCACTTCCTGAGAAGAAGACTAGATGGCAGCTGACGGAAGGCTGGCAGCTCAACACCATCATCTCATTGCAGAGCGGCCAACCTTGGAACGTCAATGACCAGACGTTCAACTTCAGTGGAACTGGTGAACTTGCCGATCGCTGGGACTTCTTTGGCAACCCGGCAGACTTCAAGTCAGGAGGGCCCAACACCCTTCCCTATTGCAGCACGACGAATCCGAAGGTCCCCACTGACGTTACGTCCGTGTCGTGCGGATACTTGACCCAAGGCGGCGCCGCATCAGTTGGTCTATCTGCCGCTCAGACCACGGCCGCATGGAACAGCTGCTTGGCAAAAGCGCCCGATCCGTCTGCCCTCGGCACACTCGTGACCGCCGGATGCTATGTGAGCTTGAATGGCAAGTCCGTCTTGGTTCCCCCCGCGCAAAACACCTTTGGCACCATGGGCCGAAACATCTTCCGCGATACCGGCTTCCACAACGTCGACCTCTCGATCACCAAGAGCTTTAGGTTCGGGGAACGCGTCAAGGCGCAGTTCCGCGCCGAAATGTTCAATGTTTTCAATCACCCCGAATTCGCGAACCCGTGGGGTGCCACCAGCGGCTACGGGCAAGCTGCCTTCGCTGATCCATCAGTGCCGGGTCAGTTCGGTTGTGGCTGCGCCACTCCGGACGGCGCCTCCTTCAACCCCGTCCTAGGCTCGGGCAGCAACCGCGCCATTCAGTTGGGCTTAAAGTTCATCTTCTAGCCGCCTTGCGCGGATGGAACTCGAAAAAGGGCCGGACATTTATCCGGCCCTTTTTCATGTATAAACACAGGTAAGAATTCTTGGGAGAATGAAAAACGATGAATCGCATCGCGACACGTGCAAGAATGATCGGCATCTTCTTCATTGGCCTGTTGGTCGTAGTCTCCAACAAGTCTGCTGCTGCAGCCGGTGAGGATCAAGAAGTTCTTCAGACCGATCACGACTTTGTCCAGGCCGCTGCGAAAGCCGACAAAGCGACAGTCGCCAAACTCCTCGACGCGGATTTCACGTGGACGGACGCAGATGGCAGAAGCCGCGCAAGAACGCAGGTCCTCGGTTCCATCCCGTCCCCCGCGCTCGGCAACGAAGCCGGAGCGGAAGTGAGCCAGCGCACCTACGGACAAGTCAGCGCCGTGATGTCCGGCCGCGACAAAATCCACGTTCTCCGCATCTGGGTCAAGCGTTCCGCCGGCTGGCGATTGCTCGTCTATCACGAAGTCGCTCTCGGCCGGCAGTCCTCCGGCCCCACTGGCTCCGACGTGAAGGAGTGCGAGAATCCTTGCAAAACCTTGCCGTATAAGCCGCGAAACGAATCCGAGCAAGCCGTCGTGGCTTCCTGGCAAGCCTTGGAGACCGGCGTAAACAACCACGACGCCGCAGCCTGGTCTCCCCACATCGCCGACGAATTCACCATGCTCGGCTCCGCCAACGATCATCCGCTCACCAAAGCCGACCGCATCGCCACTCTCAATCTGCAAAAACAGACCGGCCATGGTTCCGCTCCCGCTCCTCTCGTGTCCGCGCAAATGTTTGATTTCGGAGACGCCATCGTGATGACTTGCCTGCACCAGCCGTACACCGGCAAGCCGATCCACGTCAGTCGCCTGTGGATCAAGCGCGATGGTCATTGGATCATGTCCATTAGTTATCAGACGACCATCCAGGATGCGCCCGTTAAGGTGTCTTAAAATCATTCACTGGTCGGGACCCCCTCCGCTGGAATCGTTGGAGTGAAGCATGAAGTTCCTTGTACGTTCAGCGATCCTCCCAGCCGCAGCCTGCGCTGCCCTCGCTGCCTTCTGCGCCAGCGGAACGTTGAGCATCACTCGTGAGGATCAGGAAGTCCTCGATGCCGACCGCTCCTTAGTCACGCTCCTGGAGAGGGGCGACGATGCCTCGATGAACGACCAGCTTGCTCTGAACCGGCTCCTCAACGAGGATTTCACCTGGATCGATTCGAATGGTAGGAGCTTGTACAAAGCGCAAGTGATGAAGAGCTTTCCCGCTCCCTCCAACATCGGCGTTGAATTGCAGGAGCGCATCTATGGGAAGACCGCCATCGTCCGGGCCAATCGCGGCAGAATTCAAGTGCTCCGCGTCTGGCTCAAGCGCGCCTCAAGCTGGCGGCTCGTTCTTTATCAGGAAGTCAGAATGGTTGTGAAGTCGGAGCCTTCCGCCTCTTCCGAAGCTGGTGCGGGGGAATGTGACAACCCCTGCAAGACAATTCCGTTCCAGCCGGAAACTCCTTCGGAGAAAGAAGTGATCGCTGCCTGGCAAGGCGTGATGAAAGCGATGGCCATGAATGACCCGGATGCCTACGCGCCGCTCATCGCCGACGAGTTTACGGCCACCGACACCCATCACGACGCCCCGTACACCAAAGCCGAGCGGCTCGCCCAAATCAAAAAACAAAAACAAATCGGAGTCAGGTCCACTCCTCCGGCACTCCTTTCCGCCCGTATGTTCGATTTCGGCGACACCGTCATGATGATCGCCCGCGAACAGCGCGCCAACGCCAAGCCTTATTTCAATACACGCATGTGGGTGAAGCGCGACGGCCGCTGGCAGATGCTTTTCAGCTTTAATACCAGAATTGAGTAGAATGAGGCCTGCATGAGTGCAACTCCCGTCAAAGTAGGCATCGTCGGGCTTGGCCGCTGGGCCAAGGTGCTGACCCGCGCCGCCGCGAAATCAGAAAAAATCAAAATCGTTGCGGCATACAGCCGCTCGCAAGAAAAACGCCTGGCCTTCGAGCAAGAACTCGGCGTTCCCGCCGTCCCTGACATGCACACGATGCTCTCCAATCGCGGGATCGAGGGCGTCATTCTCACCGTTCCGAACGAGCAGCACTTGCCCGTCGCCAGCGAAGTTGCCAAGGCGCGGAAACACGTCTACACCGAGAAGCCCATCGCCAGCACCCTCGAAGAAGGCCTCGAAATCGCCGCGCTCGAAAAGACTTTTGGAATCACCGTCACCGTCGGTCACAGCGCGCGGTTGATGGCCGGAATCCGGAAAATTCGAGAAGCCATCGACGGCGGCGAACTCGGCCGTGTAGCTTTTATCGAAGCGAATTTTTCCAACGAACGCGCGCTCGAGCTGACTCCCAAAACCTGGCGCTGGTACAAAGACAAAGCGCCCGGCGGTCCGCTATCTCAACTGGCGATTCATCAGTTCGATGTCCTCCACTACCTTGGCGGCGAAATCGTCGAAGCCGGCGCCATGGCTTCCAAACTTTCGCCCGTCGGCGCGGAAGTGGACGACCAGTCCATGACCCTTCTCAAATTCGCTGACGGAAAAGTTGGCTACGTCGGCTCCTGCTGGACCTCTCCCGGTATTTTTGCCGTGCGCGTCTTTGGCTCCAAGGGCTTGATGCACTACGAAATCGATTTCAACACCTGGGACACTCCCGACCAGCTCCACAAAAACTCATCGCTCTACATCCAACGCGGCAAGGATGGCTACGCCAAGCGTGAAGAACTGAGGGTTCCCGAAAGCGACATGTTCCGCACCGAGCTCGAAATGTTCGCCGAGAGCTGCAGAACGGGAAAGCCCGGCGAACTAAGCGCCTACAACGGCAATTTCGCCGTGGCCATCGTCTACGCCGCGCTGCGCTCCATCGAAAATAACGGCCAATACACACGCATCGCCGACGTGCTGAGCGCCGCGCAAGCGCGCGTTGCGGAGAAAATCCACGATGTCGCCTAGCCGCTATTTCATCGAATTAACCCAGCCGGAAATCGCCGCGCAGTTGAAGAAAAACCCGCTCGTCATTCTGCCGCAGGGCAGCGTCGAACAGCACGGCCCGCATCTCCCCACTGGAACCGACATCTTCGCTTCGAACGTCATCGCCCACGCCGTCGCCGAGCGCATGGACGGCTTGGTCTTGCCCGGCGGCCCGCTCGGCGTCACGCCCTTGCACATGCCCTTCGAAGGCACCATCACGTTGACTCCCGACACCTACATGCGCCTGGTCACAGAAACCTGCGCCTCCACCGCGCAACACGGCGCGAAATATCTTCTGATTCTCAATTGGCATGAACTCAATATTCCTCCGCTCGGCGTCGCCGCCGATTTGCTTCATCGTGAACACGGAATGACCGTCCTCACCGTGCAGGCCTGCTTCGTCGCCGAAGACATGTTCGGCAAGGAATGCGGCGGCCTCACCCACGGCGGCGAAATCGAAGCTTTGGCAGTCCTGGCCTATCGCCCAGATTTAGTGCATCTCGATCGCATTGATAATTCTTCCGACCACTCCCACGGCCGCAAAATGGACGCCCTGCGCCGCACGCGCAGTTATCAACCGGTTTTGTCCGATGTGCGCTCCATCGCGCCAACCGGCTGGTACGGCAGCCCGCAGCACGCCACTGTCGAGAAGGCCCACCGCATGCTGAACGCCATTGCGGACTCCATCGCCACTCAATCTGCCGAAATCTTCAAGCAGCTCGACAAGCTTCAGGGCGGCGTCGCCGAACTCAAGCAAGTGAGCAAGGCGCGCTGATGGCCCGCCTCTTTACGCAGGCGCAGGCCAAGCACCTTGGATTGCCCGGCCGCAAATCGCTCGAAATCGTCTCCGGTGAAAACGGCGCGAAGGGCCTCACCTTGCGGCTCGTCGAAATTCCTGTTCCACATCCGGGCGAAGTGCCGCGCGGTCCGCATCAGCATTCCGGCCACGAGGAGTGCATCTACGTTTTGTCCGGCCAAGGAACAACTCTCGCCGAAAGCGGCGAATATCCCCTCAAGACCGGTGACACGATTCTCATTCCACCCGGCGAAAAACACGTCACCCGCAACACCGGCAGCGTTCCGCTCCTTTTGTTGTGCTTCTTTCCCTCCGCCGACATCTCCAAAGCCACCGTGGAGCCCGCGGTTTCTTCCGGATCTCCCAAGCGCCAATGACCGCCGATGTCCTCTGCTTGCGCCCCGAAACCGATTTTCAGCGCGCCGGCGTCGTGCCGTCCCTGTCTCTGAAAGTTGCCTATCGCTCTCCGGACGATCCCGATGTTCCCGCGTTGATGAAGCAAGCCCGTGCCCTCGTGATCCCCGCAGTTGGTCCAAAACTTTCTGGCGAATTGTTTGACGCAACGTCCATCCGATTTGTTCAAGTCACTGGCGCTGGCGTAGACCGTCTCCACCTTCCTCTTCTCAAGCGCCTAGGAATTTCCGTAGCGAACGTTCCCGGCGGAAGCAACAGCGCCCTGGCAGAATACGTTGTCACCACTGCCTCCGTTCTTCTGCGCCGTTTCCTGTGGGCCGACGCCGAAATTCGCGCCGGCAAATACGCCGAATTTCGTGCCCGCATGGTTTCCGAAAATCTCGCAGGTCTGGACGGTCTCACCGTCGGCATCGTGGGCCTCGGCGTAATCGGCTTGGCCGTCGCCGAAGCCTTTCACCATCGCGGTTGCCAAATTTGTTATTTCGATCCCGCTCCACGCGACCCACGCACCGCCGATGCACTCGGCACAAACTCGGTTTCTCTAGAAGAGTTACTGCAAATTTCAGATGTCATCACTTTACACGTCCCATTGCTGCCCGCCACGCAAGGTCTTATCGGCGTCCGCCAACTGGCCGCCATGAAGCCAGGAGCTATCCTCATCCAAGCATCGCGCGGCGGCATCGTCGACGAAGCTGCCCTCGCCCATTCTCTGACCTCCGGCCACCTCGGCGGTGCCGCCATCGACGTCTATTCCACCGAACCACCCCCGCCCCATCATCCGCTTCTCTCGCTCCGTGGCGAAGCCGCGCGCCGCATTCTCTTTACCCCGCACATCGCCGGCGCCACCCGCCAATCTTCCGGATTTCTGTTCCGTTCCGCATGGCGCAACGTCGAACGCGTCCTGCTGCAAAAAGAAGCACCTCTGTATCTCGTGCAGTGAATGGTGTTTCGAATCGCCAATGGGTTTAGGCAAGCGCTGTCGAGTTAAGGACCGCTTAACGCATGGCAAAATCACGACGCTGGTACACCGCCCTCTACTTCCAAGTCCTGGTAGCCATCGCCATCGGCATTTTCCTGGGCCACTTCTTTCCTCGTACAGCGGTCGCTTTAAAACCCCTCGGCGACGCTTTCGTCTCCCTCATTCGCATGATGATTGCCCCCGTCATCTTCTGCATCGTCGTTCAGGGCATCGCCTCCACCAACGACCTGAAAAAAGTCGGCAGCGTCGGCATCAAAACCCTCGTCTATTTCGAGATCGTTTCCACTCTCGCGCTGCTCATCGGCATTCTCGTTTCCCATCTCTTGCATCCCGGCGGTGGCCTGAATCTCGATCCCGCCACGCTCGACACCAAATCCGTAACGAACTATCTGACCCGCGCCAAAGAAACCGGTATCGTCCCCTTCCTCCTCGCGATCATCCCGCGCACCGTCGCCGAAGCCTTCGTCACCGGCGACGTCCTCCAAGTTCTGCTCATCTCCATCCTCACCGGTTTCGCCGTCTCGCGCATGGGCGCTCTCGGCGAACGCGTCATCCGCGGCTTCGCCCTCGTCACCAAAGTCGTCTTCGGAGTCATTCGAATCATCATCAAAGCCGCGCCACTCGGCGCTCTCGGCGGTATGGCCTTCACCGTCGGCAGCTACGGTGTCGGCTCCCTCTCCCAACTCGCCAAGCTCATCGGCACCTTCTATCTCACCAGCGCAATTTTTGTCGTGCTCGTCCTCGGCTCCATCGCCTACGCCACCGGCTTCTCCATCTTCCGTTTCATCGCCTATATTAAAGATGAGCTCCTCATCGTCCTCGGCACCAGCTCTTCCGAAACTGTCCTCCCGGACATGATGCAGAAGCTCGAGCGCCTCGGCGCCTCCCCCGCCATCGTCGGCCTCGTCTTTCCCACCGGCTACAGCTTCAACACCGACGGCACCAACATCTATCTAACTCTCTCCGCTCTCTTTCTCGCGCAAGCCACCAACACGCATCTCTCCTTCAGCCAGGAAGCCGGCATTCTGCTCTTCGCCATGATCGCCTCCAAAGGCGCCTCCGGCGTCACCGGAACCGGCTTCGTCACTCTCGCCGCCATCCTCGCTGCCGTCCCCTCCATTCCCATTCAATCGCTCGCCATCCTCGTCGGCATTGATAAATTCATGAGCGAATGCCGCGCCCTCACCAACGTCATCGGCAACGGCGTAGCCACCATCGTCGTCAGCCGCTGGCAAGGTGAACTCGACGCCGAAAAAATGCTCGAGACCATGGCGCACCCCATCGAAAACGGTGAAGCGACTTCCCGCTAGGTGCCCTACGATTCAGATTGAACGAAGCGGTTTACAAATCCGCTCCCAGCGTTAAAATGCGTATGGTGAAGATCACATTCTCTGCTGGGAAGTCTGCGTCCGCATAAGTAGGAGGCCCCATGT